>ENA-OQCX01001224-OQCX01001224.1-human-gut-metagenome-genome-assembly--contig:-NODE-1224-length-12300-cov-3.631151_pt1 | contig 12300 bp, 18 predicted proteins | sample MGYA00242762_ERZ504587 | MGnify/ENA primary metagenome ERZ504587 (study PRJEB26092, sample SAMD00036337) | human gut metagenome | host: Homo sapiens | study: EMG produced TPA metagenomics assembly of...
TGTGTGGTGGCTGTGGAGATCACAGACGAGACCGATGCCTGTTATTTCCAGCACCTTTTCCATGTACTGTATCAGCGCCGAGGGCTGACTGCTCTTTCTTCCCCGCACTGCGCACGTTTTGCGTGCCGGTGCGGGCTTTTTATTGTGCAGCGTCTTCTGTCAGCGGCCCGCAGCTCTCCCTGGGAACATACTCGATCGGCAGCAGCCGACTTTCCGCCGTGGCGATCCGGCCGTCCAGCTGCCCCAGCACCAACTGGATACACTCCCGCGCCATATCCTCCATGGGCAGATAGACTACGCTCAGGCTCGGGATCGAAAACGCATCCATTTCCTCCGGGCCGTTGCCTACAGCAATCAGCCGGGGCAGCTTTTCACCGATATATCCAGCCTCACAAAAAGCCCGCAACGCACCATGCGCAATGGCCGAGGAACCGCAGAACACTGCGTCCGGCAGCTGCTGCTTCCACTCATGCCGCAGCCGATGCGAAACCGCCTCGTAACCGCCTCGTATGCTGTTATCACAATACCGGTTGGCCAGGATCGTCAACCCGTGGTGCTCCCCTTCCAGCCGGAACCCATGCATCCGGTTTTCCATCCCCTCAAAGACCGGGCTGCTCGTCAGAACTGCCGCCGTCTTGCATCCCTGATCCGCAAAAGCCCGCGCCGCCAGAGCACCCATCTTCAGATCATCCACATTGACGCTGCAATACCCATTGCAAACACGGTTGTACAGCACCACCGGGATCGGCAGCTGCGTGTCCTCCAAAAACTGCAGATCCGCATAGGACGCATTGCAGATGATGGCCGCATGGCAGTTTGCGCCACTGGTCAGTGCCTCGCTTTCCTTCAGGTGGTCGTTGACATACGGATAGATGACCAGCCGCACCGGACGTGCCGTTTTTTCGATCTCGGCCCGCAGACCATCCCAGAAGCGGAGCATCATGCTGGCCCGGAAATCCTGTGCCCAGAACATGGCCACCACCAGCTCATTGGCACCGCTGCCGCCCCGCAGACTCCGGGCAGCCATATTGGGCTGGTAGCCAAGCCGTGCCGCCACCGCAAAAATTTTTTCCTGCGTGGCCGTGCTGATCTTCCGCTCTGCCGCCTTGCCGCCCAAAACAATGCTGACCGTACTGGACGAGATCCCGACCTCCTGCGCGATCTGTTTGATCGTAACCATGCTCTTCCCCACCTTTTTCTGATATCAGGTTTATTGTACCCGTTTTCCCGTATCTTGACAAGCCAAAAAAGCCTCTCCAATCTCAAACCAGCCGTTTTTGTGCACTCTGTATATTTTTCTTTTTCCTTTTTAGCCGTTTCAACAAAGTTGCATTTCTTTTCCTCCAAACTTCGTTTTTTTTCTTGACATTAGTAAATCGTTGTACTACACTCAGTACGACGATTGAGTCAAACGTTATACTGATGTTTGACGCTGATATCACCTTTTCATTTATAAGGAGGCTATCGAATGAAGAAAGTTGCAATCGGCGGTGGCCAGGGCTTCTGGGGCGACAGCCCGGACGCGGCCATCCACATGATCCGCAATGCCGATATCCAGTATATGGGCTGTGATTATCTGGCAGAGCTGACCCTTTCCATCATGGCAAAGCAGCAGCTCAAGGACCCCACCAAGGCTTTGCGCCCGACTTCACCACCCGCATCCTGAAGGAGGCCGGCAAGGAAGCCTGGGACAAGCACATCAAGATCTGCACCAACGCAGGCGGCATGAACATCAATGGCTGCGTGGACGGCATCCGCCAGTGGGCAGAAGGCAACAGCATGAGCGGTTATAAGATCGGTTATGTGACCGGCGATAACATCAAGGATAAGATCCCGCAGCTGCTGAAGGATGGCTGGACCTTCCCCAACTTCGACTACGACGGCAATTTCAACGATATTCTGGACAAGATCTACAACTGCAATGTCTACATCGGCCATGAGGCATCGAGGGATGCCTGGCAGAGGGTGCCGATGTGGTCATCACCGGCCGTGCGGCTGACAGCGCCCTGTTCCTGGCTCCGCTGAAGTACGAGTTTGGCTGGGCTGCTGACGATTGGGACAATCTGGCCCGCGGCATCATGGCAGGCCATCTGCTGGAGTGCGGCGGTCAGGGTGCCGGCGGCAACTATATGTACGACTGGCGCAATGTTCCCCGCATGGACGAACTGGGTTTCCCCATCGCAGAGCTGACCGATGATACCTTTGAGATCACCAAGGCTCCCGACTGCGGCGGCATCATCTGCGAACAGAGCTGCAAGGAGCAGTTCCTGTACGAGGTCCACGATCCCGCCAACTACCTGACCCCGGATGTCAACGTGGATATCAGCCATGCTACCATCACCCAGGTGGGTGACAACCGTGTCCGCATCGGCGGTGTTAAGGGCAAGCCCCGCCCCGACACGCTCAAGCTCTGCGTGGGTTACCACAAGGCTGGAAGACTGTTCCATGCTGAGCTTTGCATGGCTGATGCCTACGAAAAGGCTCAGTACTGCGCCGAGGTCATCATGAAGAAGATGCAGCGCCGCGGCATGAAGGCCGACGACATCCACATCAGCTACATCGGCCTGAACAGCCTGCATCTGGCGTGGCCGATATGAGCGAAGAGGCACTGAAGAACCTGAACGAGTGCGTGCTGCGCATTGCTGTGTTCAGCGAGGACAAGAGCGAGTGCGCCAAGATCATTCCCGAGATCAGCCCCCTGCAGCTGAACGGCCCTCCGGGTGCCTCCTTCTTCGGCGGCCGTGCCCGCGTGCAGGAAGTGATGGCACTGTGGCCCACCACCGTGCCCCGCGATGCCGTACAGGTCGAAAGTCACATTCTGGAGGTGAAGTAAGATGGCAGAGATCTATCTGAACGATATTGCTCACGGCCGCTCCGGCGACAAGGGTGATACCAGCAATGTCTGTGTGTATGCACGCAAACCGGAATACTATAAGATCATTGAGCGCGAGGTGACCCCCGAAAAACTCAAAGCCTACTTTGGCGACATGGTCAAGGGCGAGATCACCCGCTACGACGTGCCCAGCCTGAACGGCTTCAACTTTGTTATGAAGCACGCTCTGGGCGGCGGTGCCACCATGAGCCTGCGTCTGGACAGCTGGGCAAATCCATGGGCAGTGCGTGATGCGCATGAAGATCCACGTTGAGGATGGAGAGCTGTAACATGAGTGAACATATGGCATTGGAGAACCTGACGGTTCTCGACCTGACCCGTGTGCTTGCCGGCCCCTTCTGCACCATGATGCTGGCTGACATGGGCGCAAACGTCATCAAGATCGAGGTTCCCAAAGGCGGTGACGACACCCGCAGCTATCCCCCCTTCCGTGCCAAAAATCTGAATGGTGAGCGGGAAAGCGTCTATTTTGCCAACATCAACCGCAACAAAAAGGGAATCACCCTGAACCTGAAGGCCCCTGAGGGCAAGGAGATCTTCAAGGAGCTTGTCAAAAAAGCGGATATCGTGGTGGAAAACTACCGCCCCGGCGTGATGGACAAGCTGGGACTGGGCTATGATGTCCTGAAGGAGATCAATCCCCGCATCATCTATGCGGCGGTCTCTGGCTTTGGCTGCTACGGTCCCTACCACCTGCGTCCGGGCTATGATATCCTGGCTCAGGCCATGGGCGGTATGATGTCCATCACCGGTTCCAAGGGCGGAGAGCCCACCCGTGCCGGTTCGGCGCTGGGTGATATTCTGGGCGGGCTTCATGTAACCATCGGCATCCTTGCCGCAGTCAACGCCCGCACCATTACCGGCAAAGGGCAGCGGGTGGACGTGAGTCTGATGGACAGCATGATCGCTGCCACTGAGAACACCGCCCTGAAGTACATCGAGACCGGCAACATCCCGGCCCCCATGGGCAACCGTTATGCCGCTGTTTCCCCCTACGACAGCTTCACCTGCAAGGGCGGCAAGGTCATCATTGCTGCCGGAAACCAGAAGCTGTACGAGAAGCTCTGCAATGAGGTGCTGGAATGTCCGGACATGATCACCGATCCCCGGTTCGTGGATATGCCGGGCCGTCTGGCCAATCAGGATGCCATTGCCGAGGTCATTGAGGAGCGGATCAAGGATCTGACCCCCAACGAGGCCGCCGAGCTGGTACTGGCCCACGGCATCCCCGCAGGCCCCATTATGAACATCAAGGAGATCCTGGACGATCCCCATGTCAAGGAGCGCGAGATGTTCGTGGAAATGGATCATCCCACCCTGGGCAAGGTCACCGTGAACGGCTGTGCCATCAACTGATGGATACCAAGCCCCTGTGCGCACTCCCGCTCCCCAGCTGGGCAGAACAACCGGGACATCTTTGAGGGTGTTCTGGGCATGACCGAAGAGCAGTTCAACACGCTGCACGAGAAGCAGGTGTTCTGATCTCTGACCACCTTTACACACATTATTGAGGAGAAATCACATGCTGGCAGTATTAGGGTTCGTCACCATTCTGCTGGTGCTGGCACTGATCATGAGCAAGAAGGTCTCTACCCTTGTAGCTCTGATCTTTGTTCCCGCCATCACCGGCTTCATCGCAGCATTCATCAATGCCCCCAATGTCATCATCCAAGCCGCACAGGCTGCTGCCGAAAAGGCCGGAACTGCTTATGTTGAGCCGGTCATCACCTTCGGCACCCGTTTTACCAAGCACTTTCCATCCTCAGCGCAGATTATATGGCAAGGGCCTGAGCAGCATCGTTGCCACAGGTGTCATGTTCATCTTTGCCATCCTGTTTTTCAGTACCTGCTCGGATGCCGGTGTCTTTGATCCTATCATCAACCGCATCCTGAAGTTTACCGGCGAAGACCCCGTCAAGGTCTGTATCGGCACCTTCCTCATCGGCTGCATCTGCCATCTGGATGGCTCCGGTGCCACCACCTTCCTGATTGCCATCCCCGCCTGTATGCCCCTGTTCCAGAAGCTGAAAATGAACCTCTGGGTAGAGGCTACCATCGTGGCGCTGGCCGCCGGTATCATGAATGTTATGCCTGGGGCGGCCCCACAGTCCGTGCAGCCGCAGCCATGTCCGGCTTAGGCTATGAAGTCACCGGCAGCGAGCTGTGGGTGGGCATCATGCCCGCCTGGATCGCAGGCTTGGTGACCTGCCTGCTCGTCGCGGCTTTCCTGGGCAAAAAGGAAGCCAAGCGCATTGCTGCAGGCATCCCCGCGCAGGAGGTCACCGGTCTGACCGAAGCAAAGACCACCAACACCTCCAACGAACTGGCCCGCTCCGGCTGGCGCTGGTACTTCAATGTGGCACTGATCCTGGTCATCCTGTACATCCTCGTTACCAACCGCCTCAGCCCGGCTGTCACCTTTATGATCGGCTACTGCGTCCTGCTCATCGTCAACTACCCCAGTGTGGATCTGCAGCACAAGATCATCAACAGTCATGCACAGGCCGCATTCCTGATGGTCTCCATCGTCTTTGCCGCAGGCGCATTCACCGGTGTGGTCAAAAATTCCGGTATGCTGGCTTCCATGACCGACGCTCTGGTCTCCATCATCCCCACCAGCATGGGCACCTTCATTGCCCCCATCGTCGGCCTGTTCAGCGTTCCGCTGAGCCTGCTGTTTGACCCGGACTCCTACTACTACGGTGTTATGCCGGTCATCGCCAACGCTGTTTCCGCCATGGGCGGCAACGCACTGGCTGTGGCAAAGGTTCCATCATGGGCCAGATGACGCTGGGCTTCCCGCTCAGTCCCCTGACAGGTGCCACCTTCCTGCTGCTGGGCCTTTCCGGCCAGGACCTGGGCGACCACCAGAAGCACACCCTCCCCTACGCATGGGTTGCATCTGCTATCATGGTCGCTGTGGGCTGCGTAGCCTGTGGGCTGCTGTTCTGAGGTCTCACCAAAAGAAACACCTTCCTCCTTTTTCACCCATTCTTTCATTCTGATTCCGAAACGTCTGCCGGGCGGAGTACCCGCAGCACGCCACGGAATGCGTGCAAACCAGCAGACTTCCACCCGGTGCTCCGGGTGGTGTCGGCTGGTTTTGCCGTTTTTGAAGGATACCACCCTGCCCTTGGGGCAGAAAGGAGTTTTCTCTTATGCCCGAGCCCATCCAGACTCCTGTTCCTGCGGCGGACGAACTGGCCGCACAGGTGCTGCTGCTGGCACAGAGTCGGTTGACTGCCGACCTGCGTTTTTTATCCTCCGCTCTGGAACAGCTGAAGCCGATTCCCGTCCCTGCGCTGGACACCCTGTTTGCCGGGGATGGCCACCGCTTGTACTATTGCCCCGAAACGCTGCTCCGCACATTCCGGGCACAGCAGTCTGTGCCCACACGCGCCCTGCTGCATGTCACCCTGCACTTTCTTCTGGGGCATCCCTTTCAACGGCAGGAAATGGATCACCGCCTATGGAACCTTGCCTGCGACATTGCCGCAGAGGAAGTCATCCGGGAACTGGAGATTCCCTCCTGCGCCCTGCCGGATGATGCTGCACAGGACAGCTGGCGCAGCCGCCTGCGGGATGCCTGCCCTCACCTGACGGCAGAAGCCATCTACAATTTTCTGCTGGAACGGCAGTACCCCGCCGATGTTCTGGCGGAACTGACCCAGCTTTTTCCCGGGACAACCATGCGCTCTGGTATGCTGCGCCACGGCCCGGCTCTCGTCCGGCCCCCAACGGACAGCTGCTGCCCGCCGGGAGGATGAGGATATCACCAACGAGACCGAACTGCGCAAAACCGACACCCGGGACGAAACGCTGCAGCAAATGCAGCAGCGGCAGAAGGAAGCCCTGCGCAGACAATGGAAGCAGCTGGCCCGCCAGGCCAAGACTGATCTGGAGACCTTCAGCCGCCGTCACGGCAAGCGTGCCGGAGCATTGATGGATGGGTTAGAGCCTGTGACCTTTGAGGAATGCGACTATACCGACTTTCTTCGCCGGTTCGGGGCACAAAACGAGGTGTTGCAGCTTTCCGAGGATGAATTTGACCTCATCTATTACACTTACGGTCTGCGCACCTACGGCAACGTTCCCCTGGTCGAGCCGCTGGAATACCGGGACGACAAGCGCATCCGGGAATTCGTGATTGCCATCGACACCTCCGGCAGTGTTCAGGGCGATATCGTTCAGAGCTTTTTGCAGCGCACCTGCGACGTTCTGCGGCAGAGCGGTTCCTTCACCGAGCTGGTAGAGATCTATCTCATCCAATGCGATGCCGAGGTGCAGAGCGTGGAGCGGCTGACCAGTCTGGACCAGCTGCATGAGCTGATTCCCCGGCTGAAGCTCCGGGGCTTCGGCGGTACCGACTTCCGGCCGGTGTTCGCCTATGTAGACAGGCTGCTGGAAGAGAAAAAGCTGACGAACCTCAACGGCCTGCTCTATTTTACCGACGGCGTGGGCACCTACCCGGAAAAATCCCCTGCCTACAAGACTGCTTCATCTTTAACCGTGACGACCACATCAGCCCCCACGTTCCCAGCTGGGCCATCCGGGCTGTACTTACCACTGACAACATCCGCCTGCTTGAACCGCAGAAGACCCGAACCGAGGAGGACACCGAATCATGGATATAGCAAGTGCAAAGCAACAGATCAAAAATACCGTACAGATCTACCTACAGAAGGACGCTCTGGGCCACTACCGACTTCCGCTGGTGCACCAGCGGCCCATCTTCCTGCTGGGTGCGCCAGGTCTGGGCAAGACTGCCATTATGCAGCAGGTCGCTGATGAGATGGGGCTTGGCCTTGTGAGCTATTCCATGACCCACCACACCCGCCAGAGCGCACTGGGTCTGCCTGTGATCGTAGAAAAGGAATACGGCGGCAAGCACTATCAGGTCAGCGAATACACCATGAGCGAGATCATCGCCAGCGTCTACGACTGTATGCGCACCACCGGCAAAACGCAGGGCATCCTGTTTCTGGACGAGATCAACTGTGTCTCCGAGACCCTCTCCCCTGCCATGCTGCTGTTCCTGCAATACAAAGTCTTTGGTGGGCATCAGATCCCCGAGGCTGGGTGGTGGTCACCGCCGGCAACCCGCCCCGCTTCAACAAAAGCGTCCGGGAGTTCGACGCTGCCACCCGTGACCGCCTGAAGGTGATCGAAGTTGAGCCAAGTTATGAAGCATGGAAGGCCTATGCGCTGGAACACGGTGTCAGCCGCAGCGTCATCAGCTATCTGGATATCCGTCCCGAAGATTTTTACAAGGTCGAGACCACTGTGGACGGTCTGACCGTGGTAACGCCCCGTGCCTGGGAGGACCTTTCCGAGATCCTGCAGTATCACGAAGAGCTGGGCCTTGCAGTCAGCGAGGAGCTGACTACCCAGTATCTGCAAAACAAGCAGGTCGCCCGGGATTTTGCCATCTACTACGAACTCTATCAGAAATATCGTCAGGCCTACAATATTGATGCCATCCTGCAGGGTGTGTGGGATGAGGATGTCCTCACGCAGGCACGCAGCGCCAAGATGGACGAGCGGATGAGCCTTGTCAGCCTGCTGCTGGAAGCCGTGTTCCTGCAGATGGAACGCTGTACCCTGCGCCACGATGCGTTGCGTCTTATCGTGGCCGCCCTCAAAGCCCAGCGCGGGACTCTGGATGTTCCCGCGATGCCCTGACCGCCCTCGCCGGGCTGGAGACAGCTGGCGCGCCGAAGCCCAACAAAGCCCCCTCTGCCCGGCAGAAGGTCTATCTCGATCTGCTGTCGCTGACTGCCCAATGGCACGGAGAACTGTCCGGCTCCACCCCTTTTTCCGCCCTCAAGGCCTGCTATCAGCGCTCGGTCGCCGACCTGCAGGCTGAGGTCGCTGAAACGCAGAAGAAGCTTGGCGATCTGCTCCGTTTTTTACAGGAAACCTTTGGTAAGGGAACGGAGCTGAGCATGGCGGTAAATGATCTGACGTAGCCCCCGTAGCCACCGCATTTCTGGGGGCAGTTTCTCAGCACCGATTACTTTGCAGCCAGCCGGGATCTGCTGCTGCACCGGCAGTCGGAGCAGCTGCTGCACCAGATCGATCTGACAGGACTGGTGTAAAATGGAACTGCTGCAATTTGAAATAACCAACGCCGGAACGCTGGGCAGCCGCTGGACACCCCCCGCCCCGAAAACAAAAAAGGCCTCCTCCCTGCCCGGAGCCGCGCTGGCAGCTCTCCTGCAGGAGGAGGATGACGAGGATGATTGGGGCGGCGATGCTCCCGACATGAGCGCAGAGTTTGCACGGCTCGGCCATCTGAACGAAGAGGCCGACACCGATGCCCTGCCCCTGACAGCCGATTTTGCCCCTCAGCCGGACGGCTCTCTGGCGCTGGTGCGCTGGCCCCGGCTGGCACGGCCTGCTGTGGTTCCCGACACTGTAGAAGGCCGCACTGTCACCGCCATTGCCGCTACCGCCTTTGCTGCCAGCCATCTGGATGAGAGCTGCTTTGCGCAGTTCGGGCAATCGCCTATCAGTTTCAGCATATTTTGTATGCGAATGGGCCGCGCAGTCACCACCGAAACGCTGGACGAAGGCGGGCCGACTTCCGTCACACTGCCGGACAGCATCACTCACATTGGTCCCTACGCGTTCTACCACTGCACAAATCTGACTTCCATCACCCTGCCGGATGCCATTTCCGCCCTGCCTGCCGGTGTATTCGGTGACTGCAGCCGCCTTACCAGCGTCCATCTGCCGGAGCAGCTGCAGGCTCTGGGCTATCTGCCCCGCCCCACGGATCAGGTCATGCCGGATGTGGGCACGTTTGCCGGGTGTCATGCCCTGAAACAGCTGACGCTACCTTCACAGCTTAAAATGCTGGGCGCTCACAGCTTCAACAGTTCCGGTCTGGCGACCCTGACCGCCCGGGATGCTGGGTGTGAAAATTGGAGTCGTACTGTCACTGTGGCTGTGTCTGCATTTGACCACACTGCCGCACTGCTCTGGCTGGAAAAGGCCGATGTTTCCGGCCATGTGGCGGCACGGCTGGGTCTACCCGTGGCCCGGGATAAAATTCTGGCAGGCGATGCCAAATTCGGAGCCATCCTGCGGGTACCGGTGCTGTTCTTCACCCAGCCGATGCCTTACTTTGACCAACTGGCCCGGGACGCGTTCCGGCTGGATTTTTCAGCCGCATGGCCCTGGCCCGTCTGGAAGCCTCTGCAGGGCTTTCCCCCGCCGACCGCCAGTGGTATTGTGCAGTTCTGGTGCAGTATTTCGACCGGGCTCACAGTTCATGCCCTGCCCGGCTCAACAGGCTTACGCAGAGCTGTTCCGCTTCCTCTGCCGCACAGACCTGCTCACCGCATCTGATGTCAGCACTCTGCTTCGGATGGCCGGAGCACTCGCCCTTCCCGCCGAACTCATCAGCGAAATGATGGAGGTGCGCACCCGTCGGTTTGAAACAGTCACCGGCTTTGAGGATCTGGAGTTGGATTGATCAGAACAACAGACATTGCGTAGAAAGATGCTCAGTCGTACAGGCTGTTGCAAAACAGCGCCAGCGAAAAAGAAAGACCAGAGTGGAGACGTTGATAAACGCCTCCACTCTGGTCTTTTATAAATTATCCATTCTGCTTTTGGATGGAGAACGAGAAGGTCATGCCCTTCTCCACCGCAAAGCAAGCATCCGCATGGGGCTTTGCGCCCCAGCTGTTGTCGCCGCCAACGCCGCGCTGGAAAGCAGCGCACCGGACGACAGTCTTGTTGTCGTCCCGGGGCAGTTCATAGAGATGGCGGGCATTTTCCAGCTCGTGGGGCGTGTAGGGCAGGGCCGAGAAGGTCATACCGTCCCCCGCAAAGCCGATGCCTGGCATCTCAGTATCCCGGCCGGTGAGCGCTGCGCGGTACACGCCGGTGCGGCTGCCGCACTCCTGCGGGTAGACCGGAGTGTTCTGGGCAAAGTCCTGCCGGACGTTGCAGCTCCATGTGCCCATTTTGCCGCCTGCGGTGCGGTCGGCAGTGGTCTCCCGGGGGCCAAGCCCCAGATAGGAGACCTCGGTCAGCTCCCGGCGCAGCGGGAAGAGCAAGCCGAACTCCGGTACTTCTGCCTTTCGCCCTGCCATGTCATCGTAATGTCGCAGCGGCCTGCGCCGTCGATGGCAAAATCAATGGGCAGCGTCTGCCCATCTGGCAGGGTGTAGTTTGCGCGGATGGTGACGAACTCGCCCTTTGTTTCGGTAGTCAGGTTATCGCACCGGGCATAGAGACCGGCAGTTTCCAGAAGGCAAATGCAAAAGGTTCTGCGCAGCCCTCGTCGTTGTTGGTGGGAGCACGCCAGAAGTTGGGGCGCACGGTATCATCCAGCAGCTGCACACCATTATACCGGATGGACACAAGCCCCTTGCCGCGGCCGAAAATATACTCGAAGCCTTTGCTCTTTACGCCGATGTTGCAGTCCATCTCTACCAGCTGCGGAGCGGGCAGGGTCAGCTGGGCGGCGACGTGGTTGTGCCATACCTGCCAAAAGCGGCTTCATAGCCCGCCGGGGTGCCGGGCAGCACAGCCCGCTGCACAGCGGCAACAGTCATGCAGGCAAGCCCTGCTTCCGGCAGAGCAAACGGGAACGCGATGTGCACCGTCTCACCCGGCTTGCAGTCTGCCCGCAGCACCGCACGGCGTTCCGGTTTGCCGTTGGCCGAGGACGCAAACACAAGGTCGTAGGCGTTCAGGTCGGTAAAGAGGTTCCGGTTCTCGATGACGGCTTCGGTGTCGGTCAGGGTGATCTTCAGGGTGCGTAGGCCGCCTTGACTGCGTCCATTTTGGGGGTGTTGCGGCGGTCGGGCAGTACCAGACCGTCCACGCAGAATTCCCGGTCGGTGGGACGGTCGCCAAAGTCGCCGCCGTAGGCAAAGCCGGGTCTGCCGTCCGGGTCAGTCGCCGCGATGCCGTGGTCCATGTACTCCCAGATAAACCCGCCCTGATACAGCGGCTCTTCGTAGGCATACTCGGTGTAGTCGGTGATGCCGCCGCAGCTGTTGCCCATGGCGTGGCTGTACTCGCACATGATGAAAGGCTTTTCCGGGTGCTCTGCCAGAAACTTTTTGATATCTGCCACCGGGGTGTACATCTGGCTTTCCATATCGGAGGTGGCGGGGTATTCCCGGTTCCAGAAAATGCCCTCATAGTGCACAAGGCGGCTGGGGTCGGTGCGGCGGAAATATTCGCTCATCTCCCACAGGGTCTTGCCGCCGTAGCTCTCGTTGCCGCAAGACCAAATCAGGATGGCAGGATGATTTTTGTCCCGCTCCAGCATGGCTTCGGCACGGGCCAGCACATTCTCCCGCCACTCCGGCGGGCACCGGGCAGGGTCCACTCGTCCGAGCCGTCTGCGCCCAGCTTCTGCCATGTGCCGTGGGTCTCCAGAT
>ENA-OQCX01001225-OQCX01001225.1-human-gut-metagenome-genome-assembly--contig:-NODE-1225-length-12292-cov-3.052117_pt1 | contig 12292 bp, 15 predicted proteins | sample MGYA00242762_ERZ504587 | MGnify/ENA primary metagenome ERZ504587 (study PRJEB26092, sample SAMD00036337) | human gut metagenome | host: Homo sapiens | study: EMG produced TPA metagenomics assembly of...
GCTCCGGGCGGGTCAGCTTGCGGCCCAGGCCGGGGCTGCCGACTTCCAGATAATAGCTCTGTTCAATGGGGTCTGCCTCATCCAGGATGGGTCCAGCGCATGGGAGACATCGGCACAGGTGTCGGTGTCCATGGTGGTGCCGTCCGTTTTGTCGATGAGGACACGGAGATACCAGTCCGGCCCTTCCTTTTCAAAGACCACGTCCCACAGGCGCAGGCCCATGCCCTCCACAGTGGGGCGGACAAGCGCTTCGACTCTCTGGCGGTATTTCCGCCAGACTGCTTCGCCATAAAAACCTCCAAACAAACAAGAAACGCGGACCTTGCGGCCCACGTTTCAGTAAAAGTTATATCGTACTATTAGAATATAGCATACTTCCGGTAATTATGCAAGGGGTTTCGTGAAATTTTGCCTTATCCTTTGCCGTACCACAGCACTTCAAGAATCAAAACCTTCTCACAATCTTCTTATGCATCATAGGTTTCCACTTCTGTTTTTGTATCTCCACACTTGGTACAGACATAATAATAAGTCACCTTGATAAAATCTCTTCCAATCGGCATATTCCGGAATTCCTCCCGGACAACCTTATCAAGATCATAATTATGCTTGCAGGTATCAGGTATAATCGGTTCCGGGGATACATCACGTGCTTTTTGTTCTGCCGCTTCAATCAAACGGAACATTTCGCTCGACTGCTGCGCCACATGTTGATTTACATACGCTTCCACTTGCGTAAAATCATAGCTGGAAGTTCTTGAAGTTTCAACAAGTTCTTCTGCCTTTTCTTTTCCCAGAACCAGCTCCAGCATACTGTCAATCCGTTTCTGGGTCTCTGTTTCAAAATATCGATCGATTCTGGAGGTGTCAAACGCCGCAAAAGCCGTTGCGCCAATTGCTACTACAAAAATCAGGCTCAATAATACAGCAGTCAAACGTTTCATAATTACATCTCCCTTCGGCTTATGATGCAGTTCTGTCAAAGTACACTTCTTACAATAAAAGTATAACACGCCTTTTTTTGATGTCAATATTTTTCTTTCATGTGAAATATATTTTGTGCATTCATACAATTATCAAGTTTCTAGTCGTTCTAAATAAGCAAAAATCCTTACAGACTAATCACAGACTGTAAGGATTTAACGAATTATTTATATTGAACGATTACAGCACCCAGACACCATCCCGGAAGAGGTCCACGGTCCGTCCGTCACGGCACTTGCCGGTGATATGGCTGTCCTCTGCACCGATCATCACATCCTCATGGATGGTAGACTGGTTCATGCCGCGCTCTTCCAGCTGCTCCTTGGTCAGGCCGGTGCCGCCCTCGGTTGTGCCGGGGTAGCTGGCACCAAAGGCGATGTGGCAGGCAGCGTTCTCATCGAACAGGGTGCTGTAGAACAGCGCGCCGCTGCGGTTGATGGGGCTGGATGCGGGCACCAGTGCCACCTCACCGATATGGCGGGCACCCTCGTCGGTATCCAGCAGCCGGCCCAGCAGGTCAGCGCCCTCCTCGGCTCCATGGTCAACGACCTTGCCATCCTTGAAGGTGACATGGAATCCCTTGATGAGCTGGCCATTGAACACATAGGGCTTGGTGCCGTAGACGATGCCGTCCACCTTATCCTTGTGGGGAGCAGTGAACACTTCCTCGGTGGGGATGTTGGGCAGGAAGAACACGCCCTTCTCGTTCTTGCTTCCGGCGCTCTCCCAGATTGCCTGTTCGGCCAGGCCCACGGTCAGGTCAGTGCCGTTGGCGCTCTCAAAGTGGACGCTTTCCAGATCAAGGGCATTCATCTTCTCGCCCAGACTGGTCAGACGGTCCAGATGAGCCTTCCACTCGTTGACGGGGTCACCGCCGGTCACGCGGCAGACATCAAAGATGAGCTGCCACAGCTTCTCGATGGCGGCATCCGTGTCCAGCTCGGGGAACATCTTCTTTGCCCAGGGGGCGCTGGGCATGGCGGCAATGGACCACTGCACCCTGTCATTCATGGTGTACTCCCGCCAAGGAGCCATAAATTTCCGGTTGGCGGCGTTCACACGGCTGATCTTGGCACCATCCAGACCGGCGTAGACCTCGGGGTCATCCGCAATGAGGTGCAGCACGCAGACACTGCCCTCGCTCTCTGCGTAGTCGAGGTAGCGGCGCAGCTGGTAGGGCTTGCTGTCGGTCAGGGCTTCCTCGCTGCCCAGCTCCATCCGGGTGCGGGATACGGCATTGTCGCTCCAGTCCACCTGAACATCACGGGCTCCGGCCTCGAAGCCGCTGCGCACGCACAGGCGGGCCAGCGGGGCAGCCTCCAACGGCAGCGGATGATCATGGTCTGGCCCGGCTGAGGGTTCACGCCACCCGGACGATAAAGTCAGCATATTTTTTGAGCAGTTCATCAAAGTTTTTCACAAAAGGTTCCTTTCTGCCGCAAGAAACGGCATGGTTGTTTTGCCCTAAGTATACCCTCTTTTTTCAATTCTGTCCATCGGATAAAAGAAAACAGACGCTTCCGTCGTTGAAAAACGGGGAAACGTCTGTTTAAGAAGAATCTTTACACACAAAAAATGACCGCCCCATGAGCTACCAACTCGGCGGTCATTTTTTAACTGATTTGCCAGAAAGGTACTGACCGTTTGCCGGGCAGCACTCTCTTTATCTATAATATACCACAGCCCCGCCGAAATTGCAACGGCGGGGCTGTTTTTATTTGGATCAGAACTCGATCTTGCTCTCGATATAGCTCTTGAGCTCGGAGATGGGCATACGCACCTGCTCCATAGTGTCACGGTCGCGGACGGTGACGCAGTTGTCAGCTGCGATCCCCTTGGCCTCGTCACCCACGGTGTCGAAGTCCACGGTGATGCAGTAGGGAGTGCCGATCTCATCCTCGCGGCGGTAACGCTTGCCGATGGAACCGGTATCATCGTAGTCCACCATGAAGTACTTGCTCAGCTCATTGCGGATCTCCATGGCCTTGTCGCCCAGCTTCTTGCTCAGGGGCAGCACAGCGCACTTGTAGGGAGCCAGAGCCGGATGCAGGTGCAGGACGGTGCGGACATCTTCCTTGCCCTTGGCATCGACCAGATGCTCCTCATCGTAAGCCTCGCACAGGAAAGCCAGCGCCACACGGTCGCAGCCCAGAGAGGGCTCGATCACATAGGGGATGTAGTGCTCGTTGGTCTCGCTGTCGAAGTACTCCAGGCTCTTGCCGGATGCCTCCTGATGGCGGGTCAGATCGTAGTTGGTGCGGTCTGCAATGCCCCACAGCTCGCCCCAGTCGGTGAACGGGAAGGCGTACTCGATATCGGTGGTGGCACGGCTGTAGAAGGCCAGCTCTGCGGGCTCGTGGTCACGCAGGCGCAGGTGCTCCTTCTTGATGCCCAGGCTCAGCAGCCAGTTCTCGCAGTAATCCTTCCAGTAAGCAAACCAGTCCAGATCGGTGCCGGGCTTGCAGAAGAACTCGCACTCCATCTGCTCGAACTCACGGGTGCGGAAGGTGAAGTTGCCCGGGGTGATCTCGTTGCGGAAGGCCTTGCCCACCTGGCAGACACCAAAGGGCAGCTTGCGGCGGGTGGTGCGCTGGATGTTGGCAAAGTTGACGAAAATGCCTGTGCGGTCTCGGGGCGCAGGTAGCAGGTAGAAGAGCTGTCCTCGGTGACACCGATGGCAGTCTTGAACATCAGGTTGAACTTGCGGATGGGGGTAAAGTCATGCTTGCCGCAGACAGGGCAGACGATGTCCTCGTGGTCGGCGATGAACTGATCCATCTCATCAAAGCTCATGGCATCCACATTGACCTCAGGATGCTCCTCACCGATCAGCTTATCGGCACGGTGGCGTGCCTTGCAGGCACGGCAGTCCAGCAGGGGGTCAGAGAAGCTGGAAACGTGGCCGGTGGTCACCCAGGTCTGGGGGTTCATAATGATGGCGGCATCCAGGCCACATTGTAGGGGCTCTCCTGGACAAACTTCTTCAGCCATGCTTTCTTGACGTTGTTCTTGAACTCAACGCCCAGGGGACCGTAGTCCCAGCTGTTGGCAAGACCGCCATAGATCTCAGAACCGGGGAACACGTAACCACGGTTCTTGCAGAGATTGACGATCATATCAAGGGTCTTTTCGCTCTGTTCCATTGTAATAACATCCTTTCCGTCCGCGGCTGGCTTGCCGTGTCGTGTGTGTTGTTTCGGGCAGCTTTCCCCACTGCCGCGTATCTCTACTTTACCATGTTTTCTTATTTTTGTAAAGCAAAAGGCCGCTGCATTTCTGCAACGGCCCTTTCTTTCTGAGAAACAGGCGGGGTGACGTTTCCCGCATCTCCTAACACCGGGCGACGGCTGCCTGTTCCGTCCTCTGTTTCTCTTTGCAAGTTTTACTTATGATACTTCATACCGGCATTGATGGTACAGGCCCGATAGATCTGTTCGGTCAGCACCAGGCGGGCCAGCTGATGGGGCATGGTGATGCGGCCCATACTGAATCTGAGGGCTGCGGCTTTCTTCACTTCATCGGACAAGCCGTGGGAGGAGCCGATGACGAACGCCACATCCCCTGCCCCGCTGTTTGCGCGGTCGGCCAGGAACTGCGCCAGCTCATCGGAGGAGATCTGCCTGCCCTCAATGCACATGGCAACGATGGCAGCACCCTTGCGCACATTGGAGAGGATGGCTTTTCCTTCCTTCTCCAGTGCTTTTTTCACCACAGCATCGGAGGCATTTTTCTCCTCGATCTTTTCCTCCGGCAGCTCGATGATCCGGAATGCCGCAAAGGCAGCCAGACGCTTCTGGTACTCTGCCACGCCCTCGGCAAAATATTTTGCGTTCATTTTACCAATACAGATCAGGTCAATATTCTGCATTACAGCTTCCTCTTTTCAGGATAAACGATTTAAAATTGTCTCCGCTACTGCTTGAACTCCCTCAGTCACGGCTTACGCCGTGCCAGCTCCCTCGGAGAGGGAGCCTCTGGCGAAACCGGATACTTTGCAATTCAAGCAAAAGCTTTCCCGCCATGCCAAAGGCCCCATCCTAGAGGGGCTGTCGAGCGAATGCGAGACTGGGGGAGTTTTTTACAGCATTGTCAGCTGCTCGCCCTCGTCCTCGGCGCGGATGAGAGCGCCGGTGGCGGGCAGGCTGCGGACACGGTAGCGGTGGGGGTTGGCAAGCTCCAGCGTTTCCGCCGGGACGACAGATGCAATGGTCTGGTTCTTTTTCAGGGTCACAACAGCAACGCCCTGGCTGTCGCGGGTGGTCTTGGCAGCGATCTGCGCCGTGTTGACCAGCAGCATCCGGCCTGCGCTGGTGCGGATGGCCAGCTCCGTGTCCTCGGGCAGGAAGAGCAGCTTTGCCAGCGGCTCCTTGTCGGAGTAGGCCTTGAGCAGCTTGCGGCGGTTCTGCTTGGTGGCGTAAGAGGCCAGCGGGATCTTTGCGCACTTGCCCCCCGCAAAGAAGAAGAGGACATAGCCGCTGTAATCGCCCGTGATGACCATAGCGAGGATATTCTCGCCCTCATCCATTCCCAGACGGCCCGGCAGATAGATGCCCATCTGGGCTACCTTGCCGTCCTCCAGCTCGTTCAGGCGCACCTTGTACACCTGCTGTTTGTCGGTAAAGAAGAGGGCCTCCACGTTGTTCCGCGTCTCCACCTGATGGATGATCTCATCGCCCTCTTTCAGCTTGTGGGCACCGGCGGTGCGCAGGCTCTGGGGCGGGATCTTTTTCAGGTAGCCCTCACGGGTGAAGAACACGGTAACGGGATAATCCGGGATAGATTCCTCTTCGGCACCGCTCTCCTCCTCGGGCAGATCATACAGGATCTCGCTGCGGCGGGGCTGGGCGTACTTTTTGGCCACATCGTTCAGCTCATTGATGATGATGCGGCGGATGCGGGCAGGTTTTGCCAGAATATCGTTCAGGTCGGCAATGTCCTTTTCCAGCTGTTCGATCTCACCCGTCCGCTTGAGGATATACTCCCGGTTCAGGTGACGCAGCTTGATCTCAGCCACATAGTCAGCCTGCACCTCGTCGATGCCAAAGCCGATCATCAGGTTGGGCACCACCTCGGTCTCCTCCTCGGTGGTACGGATGATATGGATGGCCTTATCGATATCCAGCAGGATGGCGGCAAGGCCCTTGAGCAGGTGGAGCCGCTTTTCCTTGCCGTGGAGATCGTAGTAGGTGCGGCGGCGGACACACTCCATCCGGAAAGCGGTCCACTCCTGCAGGATCTCCCGCACGCCCATGACCCGGGGCTGACCGGACACCAGCACATTGAAGTTGCAGCTGAAGCTGTCCTCCAGCGGGGTGGTCTTGTAGAGCTTGGCCATCAGCTTTTCCGGGTCCACGCCGCGCTTGAGGTCAAGAGTCAGCTTGAGGCCGTTCAGGTCGGTCTCATCCCGCATATCGCTGATCTCTTTGATCTTGCCCGCCTTGACCAGCTCAGCGATCTTGTCCATGATGGCTTCCACAGTGGTGGTGGGCGGGATCTGCGTGATCTCCAGCATATTCTCACCGGGCACCACATTGTATCGGGCACGCACCTTGATGCTGCCCCGGCCATTCTCGTAGACTTCCCGCATCTGGGCCTCATCGTACAGGATCTGGCCGCCGCCCACGAAATCCGGGGCGGGCATGGTGGTGGAGATATCGTGTTTGGGATCCTTCATCAGGCCACGGTGGTGGCGCACAGCTCTGCCAGATTGAAGGAGCAGATGTTGCAGCCATACCCACCGCAATGCCCAGGGTATTGTTGGCCAGAATGGTGGGGAAGGTCACGGGCAGCAGGGTCGGCTCGGTGGTGGTGCCGTCGTAGTTGGGCACAAAGTCCACGGTCTCCTTATCGATATCCCGGAACAGTTCCTCGCAGACTCCCTCGAGCTTGGCCTCGGTATAACGGGCAGCGGCGCAGGACATATCCCGGCTGTACGCCTTGCCAAAGTTGCCCTTGCTGTCCACAAAGGGCACCAGCAGGCTCTCGTTGCCCCGGCCCATGCGCACCATGGTATCGTAGATGGCGGCATCACCGTGGGGGTTCAGGTGCATGGTGCTGCCCACGATGTTGGCCGACTTGGTGCGGGCACCCTTCAGCAGCCCCATGCCGTACATGGTGTACAGCAGCTTGCGGTGGGCGGGCTTGAAGCCATCGATCTCGGGCAGGGCGCGGGAGACGATGACGCTCATTGCGTAGGGCATATAGTTGGTCTCCAGCGTGCTGGTGATGGGATCTTCCAGCACACTGCCCGCGTTCAGGATCTCAACGCCGTCGCCCAGCTGCGGGCGGACAGGCTTGGTCGTTTTTTTTGTTGTTCGTTTTGCCATTTTTGCTCCTCTATATCAGCATCTATATCCCGGATCCAACCCCTCAGCTCGCATACGCTCGACAGCCCCCCTAATAGTGGGGCCCTTGGCATAGAGGGGAACTCGCAGGGCGTTCCGCAACGCCAGGGCCTCCCCTACCAGGGGAGGTGGCAATGCAAAGCATTGACGGAGGGGTTTATCTCGTCAGCTCACATCCAGATCATCCAGATATTCCGCGCCGTGCTGTGCAATATGCTCCTTGCGTCCGGCCAGGTTGTCTCCCAGCAGCAGGTCAAACACCCGGGCCGTTTCCTCCACGTCCGTGGGCAGCACCTTGATCAGGCGGCGGCTCTCGGGGTTCATGGTGGTCAGCCACATCATCTCGGGGTCGTTTTCGCCCAGACCTTTGGAGCGCTGGATGGTATACTTTTTGTCGCCGATCTCCTTCAGGAACGCTGCCTTTTCCGGCTCGGTGTAGGCAAAATAGGTGTGGTCCTTTGTGGTGATCTCATACAGCGGCGATTCCGCGATATAGACATAGCCCTCGTTGATCAGAGTGGGGGTCAGCCGGTAGAGCATGGTCAGCACCAGCGTGCGGATCTGGTAGCCGTCCACGTCAGCATCGGTACAGATGACGATCTTATTGTAGCGCAGGTTATCGATGTTGAAGGTGGCAAGCTCTTTGTTGTGCTTGCCGCCCAGCTCCACGCCGCAGCCCATGACCTTGATCAGTCCACGATGACATCGGACTTGAAGATGCGGGCATAATCGGCCTTCAGGCAGTTCAGGATCTTACCGCGGATGGGCATGATGGCCTGATATTCACTGTCGCGGCTCTGCTTGACCGCGCCCATAGCGGAATCGCCCTCCACAATGTAGAGCTCCCGGCGGGAAGCATCCTTGGTGCGGCAGTCCACGAACTTCTGCACCCGGTTGGCCAGATCGATCTGGGTGGAGAGCGTCTTTTTGATGCTCTGGCGGGTCTTTTCGGCGTGCTCGCGGCTCTGCTTGTTCACCAGCACCTGCTGGCAGATCTTCTGGGCCTCCTCCGGCTTTTCAAGGAAGTAGACCTCCAGGTAATGCTTGAGGAAATCAGTCATGGCCTGCGAGACGAACTTGTTCGTGATGGCCTTCTTGGTCTGGTTCTCGTAGCTGGTACGGGTGGAGAAGCTGGACGAGACGTAGACCAGGCAGTCCTGCACATCCTGGAAGCTGATGGCGCTCTCGCCCTTCTTATAGAGGTTCTTGTCCTTCAGGTATTTGTTGATCTGGTAGACAAAGGCTGTGCGGACGGCGTGCTCGGGGCTGCCGCCGTGTTCCAGCCAGGAGGAGTTGTGATAGTATTCCAGCAGCTGCACCTTATTGGAGAAGCAGAAGGCAGCGCTCATCCGCACCTTATAATCCGGCTGATCCTCACGGTCACGGCCGGAGGCCTCGCTTTCGCAGCTGAACACCGGAGTCAGGGTATCCTCTCCTGCCACCTCCTGCACATAGTCGGCGATGCCGTTCTGGTAGCACCAGCTCTCCTTCCAGGGCTTGCCGGTGGCGGGGTCTTTCTCCTTTTCGTCCGTAAAGTTCAGGGTCAGGCCCGCGTTGACCACTGCCTGACGGCGCAGCACATCCTTATAGTAGCTGCCGGGCACGTCAATGTCCGTAAACACCTCATCGTCGGGCTTCCAGTGGATGATGCTGCCGGTACGGCGGCCCTTGTAGGGCTCCTTCTGCAGGCCGCCCACGTTCTCACCCTTTTTGAAGTCGAGGTGGTAATGAAAGCCGTCGCGGTAGATATCGGCGGTCATCCAGGCAGAAGCGTACTGGGTGGCGCACAGGCCCAGACCATTCAGGCCCAGGCTGAACTCGTAGTTGTCCTCGCCCTCACCGTATTTGCCGCCCGCGTACATCTCACAGAACAGCAGCTCCCAGTTGTAGCGGCCCTCGCCGTTGTTCCAGTCCACGGGCATACCGCGGCCAAAGTCCTCCACGATCACGCTGCCGTCCTTGCAGCGGGTCACATTGATGGTATCGCCGTGGCATCGCGGGCTTCATCGATGGAGTTGGAGACGATCTCAAAAATAGAGTGGGCGCAGCCCTCCACGTCGTCTGAGCCAAAGATGACGGCCGGGCGCTTGCGCACACGGTCGGCACCCTTCAGCGAAGTAATGCTTTCGTTGCCATATTCCTGTTTTCTTGCCATGCTGTCCTCCGGGCCTGTTCTCTTGTAATGAGCAGGTCGTCAAATCAAAACGCCTTTGCTCTTTCCCTTATAATAAGTATAAGCGATGTGTAAAGAGCAAAAGCGTCGGTGTTCTTTTCTTTTATTAAACCATAGGTTGTATTACTTGTCAATTTCTTCAGGCAGATTTCTTGTCCTCCCGATCCGGCAGAAAAAAGCCCAGAAAGTCATTCTTATTTTGCGCGTTGAAACGCATAAAACGAAAAAAGTTTCAGTTTTTTTCAAAAATTTTGAATTTACCCCTTTACAAAATCAAAATTTCAGGTATAATAATCATCGTCCGGTGCGCCTCTGTAGCTCAGTCGGTAGAGCAGGGGACTGAAAATCCCCGTGTCATTGGTTCGATTCCGATCGGAGGCACCATCTTTCAGAAGAACAAGAATTACTCCTGTTCCTCTGATATGCGGCCGTAGCTCATCTGGTAGAGCGCCACCTTGCCAAGGTGGAGGTAGCGAGTTCGAGCCTCGTCGGCCGCTCCATAACGGAGTGGTAATAATCACTCCGGATATGGCCCGGTAGCTCAGTTGGTTAGAGCACCAGCCTGTCACGCTGGGGGTCGTCGGTTCGAGCCCGATCCGGGTCGTCTTTCCCTGTGGTGCAAGGGTAAATGCACCAATATGCGGCCGTAGCTCATCTGGTAGAGCGCCACCTTGCCAAGGTGGAGGTAGCGAGTTCGAGCCTCGTCGGCCGCTCCAAATGGAGTGGAAATATTCACTCCAAATATGGTGACGTGGCCAAGTGGTAAGGCAAGGGTCTGCAAAACCTCATCCACCAGTTCAAATCTGGTCGTCACCTCCAAAAGTTCCCGGAAGCTGCGGCTTCCGGGATTTTTTGTTTCTTTTGCCGCCGGACGTGCTAGAATAAAGAAAACCACGAGAGGAGTCTCCTGCCATGCCCGCTGAACATCACACCACCCTGACCCCGGACACACCGGTGCGCTACCTCAAGGGCGTGGGGCCCAAGACCGCCCAGCGGTTCGAGAAGCTGGGCATCGTGACACTGGCCGATCTGCTCTGCCACTATCCCCGGCGTTACATCGATTTTTCCCGTCCCTACTCCATTGCCGAGGCCCCGCCAGACACCGAGTGCGTGGTGAAGGCCGAAGTGTTCGCCAAACCTGCCGGGCGCATCCTGCCGGGCGGGCGGCGGATGGAGCGCATCACCGCCGGGGATGATGTTTCCAGCCTGGAGATTACCTGGTTCAACAATCCCTATGCCGCCCAGAAGCTGGAGCTGGGGCAGGAATACTATTTTGAGGGCATCGTGACCGGCGGGATGCTTCGCCGTCAGATGGTCAACCCTCAGGTGCGCACGGCTGCACAGATCACCGCCGCTCCCTTCGAGGCCGTCTACCCCCAGACCGAGGGGCTTTCCAGCACCGTAATTGCAAAATGCATCCGGCAGCTGCTCCCCCATGCGGAGCTCCTGCCCGACCCGCTGCCAGAGGAGATGCTGAAAAAATACCGCCTGCTCTCCAAGGCCGATGCCGTGCGGGCCATCCACTGCCCTGCCACGGAAGAGGAGGCTTTTGCAGCCCGGCGGCGGCTCATCTACGAGGAGCTGCTGGTGCTCCAGTTGGGCATTGGGCGGATGAAGAACCGGGGCAGCGCCTCCACCGGTGCACCCATGCAGCGGCTCGATCCGGCCCCCTTCTGGGCATCACTCCCCTTCTCCCCCACCGGTGCCCAGCGCCGGGCCGTAGACGAAATTCTGACCGATCTGTCCGGCAGCACCTCCATGAACCGCCTTTTGCAGGGCGATGTGGGCAGCGGCAAGACGCTGGTTGCCGCCGCCGCCATCTGGGCCTGCATCCGCAGCGGATATCAGGCGGCGCTGCTGGCCCCCACCGAGATCCTTGCCGCCCAGCACGCAGAGAATCTGAACCGGATGCTGGCCCCCTTCGGGATGCGTGTGGCCCTGCTGACCGGCGGCATGAAGGCCGCCGCCCGCCGCACCACGCTGGCCGCCATCCGCAGTGACGAAGCCGACCTTGTGGTGGGCACCCACGCCATCCTGAGCGAGGGCGTGGAGTTTGCCCGGCTGGGTCTGGCTGTGGTGGACGAGCAGCATGCTTCGGCGTGCGCCAGCGCGGAATGCTGGCCGAAAAGGCCGCGAACCCCCATCTGCTGGTAATGAGCGCCACGCCCATTCCACGCACACTGGGCCTGCTGATCTACGGTGATCTGGACATTTCCATCCTCGACGAGCTGCCCCCGGGCCGCAAGCCCGTCAAGACCCGGTGCATCACAGGAAAAAAGCGGCGGGATCTCTACGGCTTTCTTGACCGGGAGATCGGAGCCGGACGGCAGGTATATATCGTCTGTCCCGCCATCGAGGACACGCCGGACGGCGGCTGAACGCCGTGAAGAGTTACTACGAGGACATCGCCAAAGCCCTTCTCCCCGACCGCCGGGTCGGTCTGATGCACGGTAAGCTCAAGCCAAAGGAAAAAGCCGCTGTAATGGACGATTTCAAAGCCGGCCGGCTGGATGCCCTGGTATCCACCACCGTCATCGAGGTGGGCGTGGATGTACCAACGCCACCGTCATGGTCATCGAGAATGCCGAGCGCTACGGCCTGAGCGCCTGCACCAGCTGCGGGGCCGCGTGGGCCGGGGTGCCGCCGAGAGCTGGTGCTTCCTTGTCAGCGACAACACCGCCGAGAGCGTCCAGAAGCGGCTCAGGTTCCTCTGCTCCACCTCAGACGGCTTCGCCGTGGCGCAGTTCGACCTTGAGACCGCGGCCCCGGCGACTTTTTCGGCAGCCGACAG
>ENA-OQCX01001226-OQCX01001226.1-human-gut-metagenome-genome-assembly--contig:-NODE-1226-length-12292-cov-2.677189_pt1 | contig 12292 bp, 15 predicted proteins | sample MGYA00242762_ERZ504587 | MGnify/ENA primary metagenome ERZ504587 (study PRJEB26092, sample SAMD00036337) | human gut metagenome | host: Homo sapiens | study: EMG produced TPA metagenomics assembly of...
TTAAATCATACCTTTAAGTTCATAAAGCAGTTCATTGCTTCAATCGGAGTAAGAGTATTTATATCTGTATCTTTCAGCTTTTCAATCACGGGACTTTCAGCCGAACCGATAAGTGAAAGCTGCATATCATCTGAATTATCCTGCTTTTGAATATTGGCATTCTCGTTTTTATATTTGCCGTGTTCAAGGTCTTTTAAAATTTCCTTTGCTCTTGAAATTACAGACTGCGGAATGCCTGCAAGCTTTGCAACCTCAATACCGTAGCTGTCATCTGCTCCGCCGGGAACAATTCTCCGCAGAAAAGTAATGTCATCGCCACGCTTTTTAACTGCTATGTTATAGTTTTTTACACCGTCAAGGAGTTGTTCCATAACCGTGAGTTCGTGATAATGAGTTGCAAAAAGTGTTTTTGCACCGAGTTTTTTTCTGTCGGCACAAAATTCAAGCACAGCCCTTGCGATGCTCATGCCGTCAAAGGTCGAAGTACCTCTGCCGATTTCGTCAAGAATAAGTAAGCTTTTTGAAGTTGCATTTTTAATAATATTGGCAACCTCGCTCATCTCAACCATAAAGGTTGACTGTCCAGATGCAAGATCATCAGAAGCACCTACACGAGTAAAGATGCTGTCTACAATTCCGATTTCGGCAGAAGACGCCGGAACAAAACTGCTACCTGCGCCATAAGAACAATAATGGCAATCTGTCGCATATAGGTTGACTTACCCGCCATATTGGGACCTGTAATAATTGCTACTCTGTCATTGGCAGAATCAAGGCTGACATCATTCGGAACAAACGGTGCATCCTTTAATAGAGTCTCAACAACAGGATGTCTCGAATCTTTAATTCTTATAGCAGTTGAAAGGTTTACATCAGGTCTTATGTATCTGTTGTCAGCTGCAACATTTGCAAGTGATGTAATAACATCAAGATTAGCAATGGCTTTTGCGGTTTTCTGAATTCTTTCAAGATTATCCGAAACCGTCTTTCTGACATCATCAAAAAGGTTGTATTCAAGTGCAACCGATCTGTCTTTTGCACCGAGGATTCTGCCTCTACATCTTTCAAATCCTGAGTAATATATCTTTCACAATTGGTGAGTGTCTGCTTTCTTATGTATGTTTCGGGTACCATGGATTTATACGAATTTGATACTTCAATATAATATCCGAATACCCTGTTATAACCGACTTTAAGCTTAGGAATTCCCGTTATATCACGCTGTTCAGCCTCAATACGGGCAAGAATTCCCTTTGAGTCATTCATATCGCCTGTAACGGAATCCAGCTCTTCGTTATAACCTCTCTTAATCATACCGCCCTCACGGACTGTAAACGGGGGTTCTTCAACGATTGCAGAATCAATAAGAGAATGAATGTCCTCAAGCTTATCAATACTTTTATAAATATATTTAAGATAAACCGATTTACAATCAACGAGCAAATCCGAAATCTGCGGAAGATTCTGAATTGCTCCGCAGAGTGAACGCAAATCTCTTGCATTTGCAGAACCGTAAACGATTCTTGTCATAAGTCTTTCAATGTCAAATATACCCGAGAGTGTGTCTGTAACATCCATACGGAGCATATTATCGTTTACAAGCTCTTCAATCGCACTCTGACGGTTATTGATTGAAGTTATATTAAGCAAAGGATGTTCAAGCCATGAACGCATAAGGCGTTTGCCCATTGCAGTTTTTGTCCTGTCAAGCACCCACAAAAGTGAACCTTTTTTATCCTTTGTAAGCATTGTTTGTGTGAGCTCAAGATTACGCTGTGTGTTGTAATCAAGGCTCATATATTGATTTTCTTTGTAGAACTCAATGTGATTTATTCTTTCAAGTCCTGTTTTCTGAGTATCACGAAGATATGAAAGCAATGCACCGAGAACGCACACAACAACAGATTTGTCAGATACGGTACTGTATTCATCCGCAAACTGTGATTTTACAACATCAGTACATACCGACTCGTCAAATTTTTCATCTTCGAGCATTTCAACTCCTGCCGAAAGTTTCGCTTTAATGAACTTAGGCAATTCTTTCAGCTTTACAATGTCACCGCCAATAAGAATTTCACGGGGATTATAGCTTGTAAGCTGATTGGTAAGAACATTATAGCTGTCATTACCCCTGATTTCTGTAGCGTATAATTCTCCTGTGGAAATATCACAAAAACAAAGTCCTATAGATTTATTTTTAGAATACATACAGCAAATGTAGTTGTTTTTGCTCTCATCAAGCATACTCGATTCCATTACGGTACCGGGAGTAATTACTCGAATAATATCACGCTTTACAAGACCTTTTGCCTTTGCAGGATCTTCCGTCTGTTCGCAAATTGCAACCTTATAGCCCTTTGCAACAAGTCTTGCAATGTAACCCTCACAGCTGTGAAACGGAACTCCGCACATGGGAGCACGCTCGGCCTGTCCGCAATCCCTTCCTGTAAGAGTAAGTTCAAGTTCCTTTGATGCAAGCTTTGCATCATCGTAAAACATTTCGTAGAAATCTCCAAGTCGGAAGAACAAAATGCTGTCTTTGTTTTCTTCTTTAATTTTGAAATACTGTTGCATCATTGGAGATAACTCCGCCATTTGTTTCACTTCCTTAACAAAATTTAGAACCGTTTATCAGCCGCAACCGCCGCATGTAGCACAGCTGCCTGAGCATGATGACTGGCTGTAATCAGCAGTTTCGGGATCTGCACCCTCAGCAGACTGCTGAACAATTGCGAGAACTCTGTTTGCAACAACATCAAAAGCAGCCTTTGCATCATTGTAGGCAATCATATTCTCGTTTGACATAATTTGAGAATATGCCTCTCTCATCTCGGTATTAAGCTTAGAAAGCTTTTCCTGATCTCTCTCTTTTTTGATGCCTCATTGTTTATTGACATTCTTTTAAGATTGAATTCACCGATAAGACGCTGAAGCTCCATATCTGCATCTGCATTCTTCTGAGCGTCCTGCAATTTTTTATATGAGTCTTCTTCCTGAATGAGTCTTCCGAGTTCCCTTGCTTTCTCAATGATATCCATAGTTTTAACCTCCGATTATTTTACAAGCTCACCCTTTAATATCCAGTTGCGAGCCTTTGTTATTTTTACATTTCTGAATGTTCCGATACAGTCCTTTGATCCTTCAAGCTCAACTATTATGTTACCGCTTGTACGACCGCACAATTCACCGTTCTTATCGTTTTCACCTTCAATAAGTACCTTTTCGGTTTTGCCAACCATTGAAGAACAACGCTTTGCCGCAATTTCTTCCTGAACATCAAGAAGTTCACGGAACCATTTTGATTTTTCTTCAGCGGAAATCGGATCGTCCATTTTAGCCGCAGGAGTACCTACTCTCGGTGAGAAAATGAAGGTAAAGAGCGATGTAAACTCAACCTCACGGATGAGCGATAAAGTTTCTTTGAAATCTTCATATGTTTCACCCGGAAAACCTACAATGATATCACTTGTAAGTGAAAGACCGTCAATTTTCTCTTTAGCATAATTGATTATTTCAAGATACTTTCTGCGATCATAGTGACGGTTCATTGCTTTAAGCACTCTGTCCGAACCGCATTGGAACGGAAGATGAAGATGCTTGCTTATATGAGTACCCGATGCAATTGTGTCAATAAGTTCCTTTGAACAATCCTTAGGGTGAGATGTCATAAAGCGAAGCCAATAATCGCCGTCAATTGAATCGACCTCACGCAAAAGCTGTGAAAAGTTTACTTTCTCGGAAAGACCTTTTCCGTAGGAATTTACATTCTGACCGAGAAGGGTAATGTCTTTATAACCCGACTCAATCATATTTTTAGCCTCAGAAACAATAATATTCTTTTCACGACTGCGTTCTCTGCCTCTTACATAAGGCACAACGCAATATGTACAGAAGTTGTTGCAACCGTACATAATCGGTAACCAACCCTTGAAAGTGCCGTCACGCTTAACAGGAAATCCCTCATAAAGTTGATTATCGTCATTACCTCTTTCAAACACTCTTTTGCCGTCAAGAAGAGCGTTATACATAAGCTCAGGAAAATGGTGCAATGAATGAGTACCAAACACAAGTCCTACAAAAGGAAAGCTCTTGTAAATTTTATTGGCAACATGCTCCTGCTCCATCATACAACCGCACAAAGCAATAAGAATCTGCGGATGCTTACGCTTTAGATTTTTTAATGCACCTACATTGCCGAACACTCTGTCCTCAGCATGTTCTCTTACGGCACAGGTATTGAAAAGTATGAAATCCGCATTGTCCGGTTCATCTGCAAACTCAAATCCCGATTGTTCAAGCATACCCTTAATTTTTTCACTATCAGCCACATTCTGCTGGCAGCCGTATGTTCTGATATACGCAAAAGGCTTCTCTCCTCTTTTGCGGATATCCATAATTTCAGCTATTAAATTCATATACTCCGATTGTTTTTCGGAAATTTTCTGACTGTCAGGCAAAGAAATGCCTCCTAACCCATTGTATTAACTGTTAGATTATAACACAAGATATACGGTTTTTCAATGTTTTTCACAGGTTTTTCAAAATTTACTTCTTATAAGTCTGAAACAGAGAACCGTATCCGGACGGTATATTACCCACTATTACGGATTGTGCAATTTCAAAATCGGTAGTAAATGTTATTTTGCCTGAATAATCAAGCGAGGTTGTCATTATTTTTGAGGTGAGCAAAAGCTTTATATGGTGGATTGTCTGATTTATTCCTGCTTGTTCAAATGTACTTATAACTTCCGAGGAAAAGCTTCCTGTAAGGTTAAAACTCACAGGAATGCAAGGTCCGACATTTGAGAGTATTGTAATATTCGTAAATGCACCGAGAGGTATTTCAATTTCATTGTCATATACCTTAGCTATTTCCTTTTGTACGGCTTTCGTGATGTCGGCTTTAATTCTGTTGATTTTGAATGAATCCGTTTCAATTGACTGAACATTTCCGTTTTTGTCACAATTAATCTTTGCAATATCACTGTAAGAATAATTAAGTTTGTCAAGTGTATTATTCACTGCATCACAGACAGAATTTACAGACAATATTTCAGCCTGAATTCTTATGTACTCCGGTCTGAAATCTGACAAATGCACCTCGCAGAAAACAGTAACACCGATAATCAGTAAAACCACAGTAAGAAGTATTTTCTTTAAAAGAACAAATTTTCTTTTACACCTTTTTCTGTACAACATAAAAACACCCCTCGTATATACTATACGAAGGGTGTTTGTTTTGTTAATTATTCTTCTGTGTCCGAACAACCGTCGCATGATGCACAATCGGCATCACACTCGTCATCTTCCTCATTGCTGAAAAGCTCTGAAAAATCAAACTCAAGGTTCTCACCGCAGTTAGGACACTCGATTTCGCCTTCAAGAAGGACATCTTCGGAAACATTAAGCTTCTGACCGCATGAATCACAAGTCACCTCATAAAAAGGATTCTCTTCATCATCAAAATCGTAATCGTCATCTTCATCGTCATAATCTTCAATGTCATAGTCCTCGTCATCGTAAACATCAGACTCAACATCAGCAAGATCCTGATCAATTTCGTCAACCTGAGCGCTTAACTCATCGTAAAGTTCTTCCATGTCAGATACTTCAAAAGCCATATCATCAAGAAGATCAACGATTGCATTAAGAACCTTTACTTCAGGTTTTGACTCATCAAGCTCAAGACCGTCGCAAAGACCGCGAATGTAAGAAATTTTTTCAGTAAGATTCATAACTGATTCTCCCGCAGAAATTATGCTCTGCCCATATATTCGCCTGTTCTTGTGTCGATCTGAATAACTTCGCCCTCATCAATAAAGAGAGGAACTTTAATTTCAGCACCTGTTTCAAGAGTTGCAGGCTTTGTAGCGTTGGTTGCTGTGTCACCCTTAAAGCCGGGATCTGTCTTTGTAACCTTAAGTTCAACAAAGTTCGGAGGCTCAATGCCGAATACATTGCCCTTGTAAGAAAGAACCTTGCACACCATATTTTCCTTAACAAACTTAAAGTTGTCGCCAAGAACGCTCTTGTTAATCGGAATCTGCTCCCATGTTTCTGTATCCATGAAGTAGTAAAGATCGCCGTCTGAATAGCTGTATTCCATATCCTTTCTGTCAATGAAAGCTGTGGGATACTTATCATTCGGGTTGAAAGTTTTTTCAACTACTGCGCCTGTAATAACATTTCTGATTTTAGTTCTTACAAATGCAGCACCCTTACCGGGCTTTACATGCTGGAATTCAATGATTGATACAACCTGACCGTCCATTTCAAATGTAACGCCGTTTCTGAAATCACCTGCTGATATCATTAGTAATACCTCCTAATTATCTTTCATACGGAAATACGGTAATGTATGCCGTAATATAACAATTTACATTATACATAACAATGACAAAAAATGCAAGACTTTTATTACACAATAATGAGTTCTTTAGGGAGTGAAACAAAGTTTTTGTACCCTGTATCAGTCACGCAAAGCATATCTTCAATGCGAACACCGAATTTACCCGGCAGATATATTCCCGGTTCATCGGTTATTATCATACCTTTTTTCAGGATTGTTTCACTTCTCGGAGATACAACGGGAGATTCGTGGATATCAAGTCCTACACCGTGACCGGTTGCATGACCGAAATATTTTCCGTAACCGTTTTCCGAGATTATATCTCTTGCAATTTTATCGACATCAGAACATTTTGCTCCGGGTTTTACGCTGTCGAGTACAGCAAGCTGAGCTTTTAATACGATGTCGTAAACCTTTTTCATTTCTTCATCAGCCAACTTGATTGCTACCGTACGCGTAGTATCGCTGTGATAGCCATCAAAAATTGAGCCGATATCAAAAGTAAAGAAATCTCCCTCACTGACAATATCATCTGACGGAACTCCGTGAGGCAGTGAAGTCTTTTTGCCTGTAATCGTGATGAGATCAAATGAAACACCTTCACCGCCGTTAAGCTTTATGAGGTGTTCAAGCTCAAGTGCAACCCTGCGTTCGCTGACACCGGGTTTTAGGTAATTCAACACCTCAAGATATGACTTTTCGGTTATCTCCTGTGCTTTAGCTATTTTTTTAATTTCTGATTCATCCTTGATACATCTGATTTCTTCAATCTTATAATCAAGACTGCCGTCACAAACGCACTCAATATTATTTTCCGAAAAAGCCTTTTTAAAACGATTATATTTTTCAACCGTAATATCGGTCGCCTCAAAAAACACATTCACAACAGACTTGTTCTTTAATTCGCTTATAAGGTCTTTAAACAACTTAGTAAAGCAAACAACCCTGCATCCGCTTGACTTTTTTAAAGCAGCCTCATAATATCTGAAATCAACAAAAAGAACAGTTTCATTTTTTGTCACAAGCAAATAACCTTCGCTGTGAAAGAATCCGCAAAAATAGCCGATATTTTTTTCATTAGTAATCAGAAGAGCCTGATTGTTACTGTCAATAACCGTCTTTAAATTTTCAAGTCTTTGCTCAAATAAAGAGTTTTGCATTACATCAAGTCCTTTAATGCATTGATTGCGAGAAAGTAACTGTTTTTGCCAAAACCTGCAATCTGACCGACACAAACAGGTGCGATTACAGATGTATGTCTGAACTCTTCTCTTGCGTGAATATTAGACATATGAACCTCTACAAAAGGAATCTTTACACAAGCAATAGCATCTCTTAAAGCATAACTATAATGTGTGAGAGCGCCTGCGTTAATTACAACACCGTCAAAGTTACCCTTTGCCGAATGAATTTTATCGATAAGATCTCCCTCGTGATTTGACTGAAAAACTTCGGCTGAAAAGCCGTTGCTTTCTGCATATGAAATAATCTGCTTTTCAATATCGGAGGCAGTTTCTTCTCCGTATATTCCTTTTTCACGGACGCCTACCATATTGAGGTTTGGTCCGAGTATAACAAGAATCTTTTTCATAGTGTCACCTTTTTTCAAAGAAATATGAAGATAAAACAAAAAGCGGACAGAATGCTCTGTCCGCCTGTTTGATTACCTGTATTTGCGTTTGCGAGCTGCTTCGGATTTTTTCTTACGCTTTACAGAGGGCTTTTCATAAGCTTCTCTTTTGCGAACCTCAGCAATAACGCCAGCTCTGGCACACTGCTTTTTGAATCTTCTTAAAGCACTTTCAAGGGATTCATTCTCTTTAAGTCTAATCTCTGCCATCTATCTTCCCTCCCATCTGCCACCGGGCATGGGTAATTTGCATATAATTGCAAATGTTATTATACATTATAACTCGAATAATGTCAATAGCATTGTAGAAATTTAGGTCAAATTAATTTTAAAAGTTGAATTATGGCTTAACAACAAGGTTTACAAGTTTCTTCGGAACAACAATTTCTTTAATAATTTTCATTCCGTCAATAGCCTTTTTGACATTTTCATCATTCTTTGCAAGATCAAGAACAGCATCCTTGTCTGCATCAACAGGAATGTTAAGCTTAGCTTTAATTTTGCCGTTTACCTGAACAACAATTTCTACACTTTCGTCAACGCATTTTGACTCATCATATTCAGGCCACTCGGCTTCGGCAAGAATACCGTTGCCAAGCTTACAAGCCTCGTAAACTTCTTCCGTAACATGAGGAGCAAACGGATTAAGGAGAATTGAGAAAATTCTGAGTTCTTCCTTATTAATTGACTTTACATTTGAAATATCGTTGATTAAAGCCATAAGAGTTGCGATAGCAGTATTGAACTTTATATTTTCAATATCCTCGCCCACCTTTTTAATTGCCTTGTTAAATGCACTTTCAAGCTCAGGTCGGATTTTATCACCGTCAATGAGAACACTCTGAAGATTCCAGTAACGCTCAACGAATCTGCGACAGCCTCTGATGCTTGCCTTACTCCACGGAGCAGCCTTTTCAAAGTCACCAATGAACATTTCATATAAACGCATTGTATCTGCACCGTATTCGTCAACGATTTCATCGGGATTTACGACATTGCCTCTTGATTTACTCATCTTCTCGCCGTTTTCACCGAGAATCATACCGTGTGAAGTACGCTTAGCGTATGGTTCCGGAGTAGGAACAACACCGATATCATAGAGGAACTTATGCCAGAAACGGCTGTAAAGAAGGTGGAGAGTTGTATGCTCCATACCGCCGTTGTACCAATCAACAGGTGACCAGTAGTTAAGAGCCTCTTTTGATGCAATGGCATTTTTATTGTGCGGGTCCATATATCTGAGATAGTACCATGATGAACCTGCCCACTGAGGCATTGTATCGGTTTCTCTCTTAGCCTTACCGCCGCAGCAAGGACAGGTTGTGTTAATCCAGTCTGTCATCTTGGCAAGCGGTGATTCTCCGTTATCAGTCGGTTCATATGACTCAACCATAGGCAGTCTGAGCGGAAGGTCTTTTTCATCAATCGGAACATAGCCGCACTTCTCACAATATACCATCGGAATAGGCTCGCCCCAATAACGCTGACGGGAGAATACCCAGTCACGGAGTTTGTAATTAACCTTTGAATGGCCCTTACCCTCACTTGTGAGCCAGTCAATAATTTTCTTCTTTGCTTCATCAACAGTAAGGCCGTCAAGCATGCCCGAGTTAACCATAATACCCTTGGCACAATCTGTGTAAGCCTCTTCCTGAACATTGCCGCCTTTAACAACTTCAATAATAGGAAGGTCGAATTTTTTTGCAAATTCCCAGTCACGGGTATCGTGAGCAGGAACAGCCATAATAGCACCTGTACCGTATGATACAAGAACATAGTCAGAAATAAAAATCGGGATTTCCTTATTGTTTACAGGGTTTATAGCATTGACACCGTCAATTCTTACGCCTGTCTTTTCTTTAGCTACCTCTGTTCTTTCAAAGTCAGACTTACGAGCGGCAGCCTCCTGATACTTCTTGATTTCGTCCATATTAGAAATCCTGTCAGCCCACTTTTCAATCATTGGATGTTCAGGAGAAATTACCATATATGTAGCACCGTAAAGTGTATCGGCACGAGTTGTATAAATTGTAAGTGTGTCGCCTGTTGTAGTTGTAAAATCAACCTCCGCACCCTTACTTCTGCCAATCCAGTTCTTCTGCTGTGCTTTTACTCTGTCAGGATAATTTACAAGGTCAAGGTCATTGATAAGTCTGTCTGCATATTCTGTGATTTTAAGCATCCACTGTGACTTAACCTTGTGAACGACTTCACTTCCGCAACGCTCGCAAACGCCGTTTACAACTTCTTCGTTTGCAAGAACGCACTTGCATGAAGTACACCAGTTTACATTCATCTCTTTCTTATAAGCAAGGCCGTGCTTATAGAGCTGAATAAAAATCCACTGGGTCCACTTGTAGTATTCGGGATCTGTTGTATTGATTTCTCTGCTCCAGTCAAAAGAAATGCCGAGTGACTGAATCTGCTTTTTAAAACGGGCAATGTTCTTCTTTGTTACAATTTCAGGGTGAATGTGATTCTTGATTGCATAGTTCTCGGTAGGAAGACCGAAAGCGTCCCAACCGATAGGATAAAGAACATTGTAACCTTCAAGTCTGCGTTTTCTTGCAACTGTATCAAGTGCTGTGTACGGACGGGGATGACCTACATGAAGGCCCTGTCCCGACGGATACGGAAACTCGATAAGAGCATAAAACTTTTCTTTTTCTGTGTCATCACTTGCATGGAACACACCTTTATCTTCCCAGATTTTTTGCCATTTTTCTTCTACGGCTTTATGATTGTATTTCAAAGTAACCCCTCCTGCAATTAATCAACGATACCTGTCAGTCAACGCTTTCGCCGTCCTGCCAAAGTCTTTCAAGGTCATAAAAATCACGGGCCTCATCATCAAACACATTGACAATAACATCAATGTAGTCAAGAAGAATCCATGAATTTGATCTGTAACCTTCTATATGACTTACCGAAATTCCTGCCTGATCAAGCTTGTATTCAACCTCATCGGCAAGTGCCTTGACATGGGTTGAGCTTGTACCTGTTGCAATTACCATATAGTCGGCAAGAACAGAAACATCGGCAATTTTTATAATCTGAATATCAAGTCCCTTTTTTGAACTCAGGGCTTTTGCTGCAAGTATTGCTTCATCGTAAGAACTCATTTGTTTTTTCCTTTCGTTTGGGATATTTGCAGAACAATTTCATTATAGCAGGCAACTTCATCAGGATGAATCGCAAGCTGTCTTTTAGAAAGATCCTTGAATGTAAACTGATAGCCGTAAAGCATAGCCTCCTCAAGGCTCTTTTTAGATTTCTTTCTCATTGTTGCCACACCGCTGTATGTACGCTCCTCGGAAGTAAAATCAGCGGTAAAAATAACTTTTTCCAAAAGACTCATTCCCGCTCGTCCTGTTGTGTGATACCTTATTGCGTTGAGTATATCTTCATCATCAATACCAAGCTCATCACGGACAACAATGCTTCCGCTCATTCCGTGCCAAAGCTTTGGTGCATGAAGTTGAACATTGTCTAAAATTATACCACTGTCGATAATAATTTGCAACTGCTGTTCCTTTGGCATTTCTTTGGTTATATCATGCAAAATACCGCAATCTCAGCCTTATTTTCATCAGCACCATAATGTTTTGCGAGCTTTTTAGCCTCTTTCGCAACATTTACACTGTGACTAAATCTGTAATCGCCCATTCTTTCACGGATTATTTTTTTGTAATCAGAGATATTCAAAGCACTCACTTCCGATATAAATTATTTTTTATAATATAATCGTAAACACTTTTATCAAGCATACCGCTTATCAAATCAAATTCATCAAGGTTATCCCTTATGAATGTTGACGATACGCTTATTACGGGATTTGGCAGAATAACCGCATCTGCTCCCATAGGTTTCAGAACATTCTTGTAGAATTTTTCAAGTTCAGACTTACTTTCATCATCACGGGGAATTGTTATTATTGACGATTTTTCAAATATAATTTTGGGATTTTTCCACCTATCCAGAGTCAGAAACATATCTGCACCCATTATTGTATATAAGTGATCATCAGGATAAATTTCTTTTAGCTGTGTAACAGTTTCGTAGGTGTAGCTTTTTCCCTGTCTTTTAATTTCGACATCGGACACAGAAAGTTTTTCTTTCCCTTGCACGCAAGTTCACACATATTAAGGCGATCGTTTTCGCTTGCAAGATTCTTGCTTATTTTGTGCGGCGGAACAGCGTAGGTATCATAATAATACGATCAAGTCCAACGCTGTCCATACAATACTCGGCAAGCATTATGTGTCCTTTGTGAACAGGATTAAAAGTTCCGCCGAAAACACCTATTTTCATAA
>ENA-OQCX01001227-OQCX01001227.1-human-gut-metagenome-genome-assembly--contig:-NODE-1227-length-12282-cov-2.473139_pt1 | contig 12282 bp, 10 predicted proteins | sample MGYA00242762_ERZ504587 | MGnify/ENA primary metagenome ERZ504587 (study PRJEB26092, sample SAMD00036337) | human gut metagenome | host: Homo sapiens | study: EMG produced TPA metagenomics assembly of...
GTATCAAGTCGCGAGTGGACTGGTTGGTCAGTTCTTTCAGTTTACGGTGCAGATGAACACGGCTGATGCCTACGGTTTCGGCTACCATTTCGACATTCAGTTCCGGGTTAGCTATATTGTCATTGATAACTTTCATAATGCGGTCTAATAGGCGTTCATCCGGTGATTCTATCTCTAATTCCTGCATCCGTTCTTTTTGTGTCTGGTTGCCCTGGAAATTGTTTCTCAATCTTTCTCGGCTCTTGATCAGGTTAAAAGTGCTTTGCCGGAGTATTTCAATGCTGAAAGGTTTTGTTATGTAGGCATCAGCCCTATACTGAGTCCTTCCAGATTATCTTCTTCACGGCTTTTGGCTGTAAGCAGGATAACTGGAATGTGGTTGGTATTGATGTTCTGTTTCACTTTTGAACAGAGAGTCATGCCGTCCATTTCAGGCATCATAATGTCACTGATAATTAAATCGGGAGTTTTTTTGAGAATATATGTAAATGCTTCTTTGCCGTTACGGCACTCTTGCATGTGAAAATCACGCCCCAATTCTTGGCAGATGTAACGGCGGATTTCATCATCATCTTCTACGATTAGTACACGATACTTGGATTTTGAGTGTGTTTTCGGGGATGTTTCTATCAGCGGTGTTGTGGGTAGCGCCGTAGTTATGTGTACTGAATCCTGCTTAACTGCTGAGTTGTCTATTTCTTCTGGTTTGAGGTGTTCCTTTCCTAAGGGAAGGCGGACGATGAAACGGCATCCGGGAGTTCCTTGGTTGTTTTCAACGGTGATGCTGCCATGATGCAGCTCTACCAGTGAACGGGTGAGATGCAATCCGATACCTGTACCTATGTTTGAGTTGTTTTGACTGTTGCGTATCTGATAAAAGCGGTCGAAGATACGTTCTAATTCGGTTTCATTGATGCCGATCCCGTCATCTTCTATACTGATTTCGAAATAACGGCTTAACGCTTTCTCAGCGGCATTTGGATCATTGCCGGTGCATAAGCGGATTTGTATGTTACCATTTTCCGGTGTGAATTTGAATGCGTTGGAGAGTATATTCAAGATAACCTTATCGAAGTTCTTCGGGTCTATCCACGCTTTCAGTTCTTTCACTTCGGAATGAAAGTCCAGCTTGATATGTTTGGTATTGGCTTGGTAGGCAAATGTATAGTGCAAATCCTGTATGAAACTCACGATATCCGTTTCCTGGAATTTGAGTTGCATTTGCCCTTTATCTATTTTCCGGATATCCATAAGTTGGTTGACAAGGCGCAGAAGACGTTCGGCGTTACGGTAGATGATATTGTAACTCTGCTGGCGCTCTGTATCGTAGTCCGTAGCCATTAGCTTTTGCAATGGGCTTATTATGAGAGACATCGGGGTGCGTATCTCGTGAGAAATGTTGATGAAGAACTGTAACTTGGCTTCATTCAGCTGTTCGGCATGTATATGTTCCAACATTTCCTGACGTGCACGATACCGTTGGCGTATTTGCACTATGATGAAAATAGTGATGATGACTGCTGTCAGACAATATATGGTTTTTGCCCACCATGAGACATACCAGGGTGGAGAAATGATAATGGTCAGTTTTTTTATTTCGGAATAGGAATTATAGTCCCTTGCCTTTACCTGGAAGTGATAGATACCCGGTGTCAGTTCGCTGAATGATATCCTGTTGACACCGGACTGTAAATTCACCCATGTATTGCTGTTGAATGTATAGGAATAGCTTATGCGTTCAGGACTGTAGAACTCCATGGCAGAGAGCTCGATGCTGAATGAGTTGTCTTTGTGCGACAGATGAAATTTGTCGGAATTCGTTACAGAGGTTGTGACAATATCGTAGCGTCCGGATTTCATGCCCAATCTTACCGCTTTATCGTGCACGTAAAAGTCTGTAATGCGTATTTCCGGTTTTTTGTTGGGACTGGTTATTTCTCCGGGGTTAAAGTAAGTAATACCGCTGGTGCTTCCAAAGATAATTTCTCCTTTGGTGCTGGCAAATGATACTCCTTTGCTGAATTCATTTCCTTGCAGACCGTCACTTGCATAGAAGTTGACGAATGTTTGTGTACTGGGATTGAAGCGGGATATGCCGAAGTTTGTACTTATCCATAGGTTACCGTTAGCGTCTCCCTCAATGGCCGAAATGGAATTGCTGGGAAGGCCGTCGGATATGGTGTATTTCCTGACTTTTTGTGTTTGGGGATTTAATTGCTTCAGCTTGTGAAGTTCCCACCCAGATATTATGATGCAAATCCTCATAAAGTGCATAAATCACATCACCTTGTAGCAGTCTGTTTGTCTTGTAAGTGGAAACAAAATCCATTGTTGGGATGTCGAGGCAGCCTAAACCGTCATAGGTTCCAATGTAAAGTTTGTCGTTTGTACTATACAGCAGGCAGTTAATCCATGAATTGTGCAGTATATTGCTTAGCGGACGGTATTCAAAACCGTTTGCAGTGCTGGGACAATGGTATATTTCTTTAGTTTCCAGATTGATACGGTAAAGTCCAGCTCCCATAGCACCTACCCAAAGCTGTCTATGTTTGTCTTCAATGATACTGTATATGCTTTGTGCCGGTTTGTGGTCTTTATCCGGCAGATAGATGTATTCACAGTGTCCGGTCTGAGGATTCAACTTGGCAAGTCCGTCACGGTATGAACTATCCATAAGTTTCGGTCCGAGTCCTCACAAATGCTCATAATGGTGGAGGATACCGAGTGGCTGATGCCCGGACGTTGCTCAAAATGCGCTTGTTGCTTTCCATCTGGATCTATACGGTAGATGCCATCATTATCTGTGCCTATCCAATAGGAACCGGTATGGTCTTTACATACGGACATGATGCAACAGGAACCGATTGTGTTGTGGGTAGACGATTTATATCCCATATACTTGAAGTTGTTACTAACGGGCGGTACTATCATAACTCCTTTTTGGAAGAATCCCAGCCATATATTCCCTTGATTGTCTTTGAGAATAGAATGTACTTTGGACTTATCAAAGTTGAAACTGGTAATATTGACAGGACTTTCCATTATCTGTCCTTTCTGAATGTTATACACTTTCATTCCGTTCCCATCGGTTCCGATATAGATTTCATCTTGGTTTATGTTATATAGGGTCTTGATAGGTAGCTCCGGATGCGAAGAACATTTAATGTGGGTGAAGCCGTTTGTTTGAGGATTGTATTTGAACAGTCCGTTTTTCAGGCATCCCACATAGATGTTTCCTGTTTTGTCTTCGCAGATGGAAGAAGGCCACACTATTTCTCTCCCATTCGGATAGTGCGTCATCTTTTGGTTTGTATCTATGCTGTATATTCCTTTGTCATTGGTGATTACCCACAATGTCCCGTTCCGGTCTTCGTAGATCTGTTGATGAGATAACTTGGAACAAACCCGGGCACTTGCCTGGCTTCTATGTGTCCTTCTGTGACATTCAGTAAGAATATTCCATGTCCGGATGTTCCTATTAGTATTTCTCCGTTGGCGCGCTCGATAATGGTGGATACATTAACTTCCAGCTTACCTCCTTCTTTGAAGGTCATGGGAATATGGGAGAAAATACCTGTTGCACGGTCGTATGTTTGCAGACCATTTAATGTGCCTACAAAGAAAGTCCCTTTCTTGTCTTCAAAAAGGACGCGGACATAATTGTTTTGCAGAGAATGTTCATCGTAGAAGTCATGTTTGTATACACTGAATTTGGCACCGTCGTATCGGTTCAGTCCGTCTTCAGTCGCTATCCATATAATGTCTTCTTTGTCCTGATAGATACTGTTAATCATGCTGCTTGACAACTCATTGTCCACAGTAAAAAGTTTACCTGTTTGCCCGTAGCATAAAACGGATAAGAATAGATATAAAAGACAGATTACTGTTTTTTGCTTCATCATGGTATATTGTTTGTGTTGACAAAATTACTAAAAAAACTCAATAACGTAACATTGCACTATGAGAAAAGGAAGGACTTGTTTCACCGGAATTTTATATTTGTTTCACCGAATTAAACTTATAGTTTATTGGCTTTGAACTATAAGTTTATTCCTATTAAACAAGTGATGTGCTTTAAGGGAATATAAACAAGTGTGGCAGAGAGGAATGAAGAGTGATATCTTTTGCCCCTTTCTGCCACACTTGTTGATGCCTTTTTTTATCTGTTTTTATTCAGCAGTTCTTTGGTGGGACATTCATAGTTGCTGATGGGGAGATGTATCTTCTGCAAGTCTTTCAATTCGTGTATAGGGCGTTCGATCTCGTAAGGTATGGGCATGCTTGAGAATTTCTGGAAATAGAGAAGGCAGGCGTCTTTCCACCAAACAGCATCGCGGGCCTGTATCTTCAAGGCGGACTGTACTTCATGGAAACGTTCTGCGTCAATGTATTTTTCGGCGGCATCCCATATCTTCTGAAAGTCTCTGACTTGTCGGACTCCATTGTCGTAGTGATAGCAGAGCTCGTCCCATAGAATGCGACCGCTTTTCATGCGGTAATTCCAGGGCACATGGTGGAACCATAGGAGATATTCTTCGGGACAAGTGCTGATGTTGTCGTATTGCTTAGACAGGTTTTCCGGATATTGTGCAACGGCATTGCTTCCTTTGCTACTGCGGTCGAAACCTATCCCTTGTTTGTCTGCTCTGTGATAGTAGGATGGAAGCCAGTCCGGGCGGGCGCCGGGGATGTTGCACCAAGGCTCGGGACCGTAATGATGCCCCCATGCGAAAATGTGATGTAGGCCAAGGGGCATCATATAGTTTACCACAGCCTCGTGGCTGTCGAGCATCATCTTCTTTAGTTGGGCATTGATGTCCGAGGGCTGGAAGTCAAAAGTTTGCTTTAGCCATTCATCAGCAATATGTTCGGAAGATAAAGAGGGTTGCCATGATAGGCGTCCGAAAGCATACCAGTTGGCTTGTGCAAAGGTGTGACCGCACCAGTTGGTATCTGTACCTATATTGGCAACACCGGCCACTGCCTTTAAAGAAGCGGGTGTTACGAATTCAAAGAATTCTTTCCACATCGGGGCCAAATAAGCAAGATGATTGGAGTGTCCCAGGTATTCCTGTGTCACTTGGAACTCTGCCATTAGTGGTGTATGTTGCATCGCACTGAACAATGGACTGTACGGTTCGCGGGGTTGGAAATCTATCGGTCCGTTCTTCACTTGGACGATGACGTTGTTGCGGAACTGTCCATCCAAGGGCTCAAACTCCAAATATGCTTGTTTGGCACGGTCGGCATCGGAAGGCTGTATACAAAAGCGCGCCACATAACGATACCTTTGTAGGGCTTCAATGCGTCTGCCAGCATGTTGGCACTTCGGCATGGGTACGTCCGAAATCGCCAAGGGACAGGCTGTCCTTCCGAATTGGCTTTCACCAGAAAACCGCCGAAGTCGGATGATGCGGTAGATTTCCTTAACTTTGTTTTTCCACCAGCGGATAACTTTTTTGTCAAGAGGATCGGCAGTGCTCAGACTGTCGAGAGCCATAGGGGATGCAAAATTAACTGAGAGGTACACACGTAGTCCGTATGGGCGGAAAATATCTGCCAATGCTTTTACTTTCTGCAGGTATTCGGTAGAAAGAATTTGGGGTGAAGCATTTACGTTGTTCAGTACAGTGCCGTTGATGCCGATGGAAGCATTGGCGCGGGCATATTCCTTATATCTGTCGGACAGGGTATTCGGCAGTTCTTCCCAATTCCAAAGCGATTGTCCTGCATAACCGCGTTCTACGGTACGGTCCATATTGTCCCAATGGTTGAGGATGCGCAGGCTGTAGGCGGGATTCTCTGTTGTTTGAGTTGCAGTGACGTTTTGCCCGGTTGCTTGCATCCTGAGCAGGTGATAGGCGGCATAGAGTAATCCTGTCTCGGTGGGAGATGTGAGCGTGATTTTGTTATCTTCATGTCGGATGCGGAAACCTTCTGGTTGCAATTGTTTGTCCCTTTGTATAACGAGCTGGACAGGGGCTCCTTGCCATGCCTGATGCAACTCCTCGACCGCTATGTTTAGTGTAGGCGATTGGCGGGGAGCGGAAATTTCTGCATGGGCATTGGCAGGCAGTCGAAGCCACAAATGGCTACCGTTTTCGGCAGCCATTTGGGTAACGAATACTATTGCGATGTAGAAAAGCGAAAATATTCTGTATTTCATGTCATTAGGATTACAAATTGATAAATGGTTTCTATGCCGCGTATGTTAGCGCGGTATAAAGGCATCTTGGTGCATTGGATTATTGTCCTTCAATAGTGATTATTTTGCCATTAGCATCATATTCCAGTTCGCAAACTTTCAGACTGCGGAGCCATGTCTTTCCATTGGAAGGCACACAGTCGTGGTGGAATAGATACCATTTTCCTTTATACTCTACAATGGCATGATGCGTGGTCCAACCCACTACCGGAGTGAGAATGACACCTTGGTAAGTGAAAGGTCCGTAAGGATTGTCACCGATGGCGTAACATAGGCGGTGGGTATCGCCGGTGGAGTAGGAGAAATAATATTTGCCGTTGTATTTGTGCATCCAGCTAGCCTCGAAGAAACGGCGCTCATTGTCGCCTCCTGTCAGAGGTTTTCCATTTTCATCCAAAATGACAACAGCTTTCGGCTCTTCTGCAAACTCCAGCATATCTTTGCTGAGTTTGGCCACACGGGCGGGAAGAGCCTGTTCGTTACCTTCGGGTAAAGCGGCACATTCCAAAGCTTTATTGTCGCGATAGCGTTGCAGTTGGCCACCCCACAAACCGCCGAAATACATATAGAAATCACCGTCTCCATTATCCAGGATGGCAGTCGATACTGTAACTGCCTTTCATCGGGTTGGCTTGGGGAATGAACGGTCCTTCCGGATTGTCACTGATAGCCACGCCGATACGGAAAATATCATTTTGGTCTTTCAAGGGGAAATACATGTAATATTTTCCGTCTTTCCGGCTACGTCACAGTCCCATAGCTGACGGCCTGCCCAAGGTATGTCCTCTATCTGAAGGACTACTCCATGGTCTTTGATTTCGCCGTTCATAATATCATCGGTGGAGAACACATGATAGTCTTTCATGTTGAAATGATCGCCATTGTCGTTTTCTTCGATGCCGCTTTCCCAGTCGTGGCTGGGGTAGATGTAAACTCTGTTGTTGAAAACATGTACGGCAGGATCTGCCATATAATCTCCCGGAACTAAGTATCTCATTTCTTTTTTCATGGTGAATCAGAATTTAGTTATAAGTTATTGAATTATTTTTTTATAGAAATTGAATTATTACTTGTCTGTTTTTAAACGGTTGTGAGTCTTTAATAATCTGCTTTGCTTCTTCGTTCTTTCAGTTCGGCCTGCATGTGTTCGTTATACTCTTTGGTTATGGGGTAGAAGTAGAGTGCAATAACACCTACAAAGAATGTCGCAGCAGGAATCAAACTGGATGAAAGCACGATACCTTGGATGGCAGAGTCTACCTGCTCCGTTCCTGCTCCTGATACATAACCGAAACCGGAAAGAAGGAAACCCAGTATGGCGCTACCGATGCCCAAACCGGCTTTCAGTGCAAAGACAACTCCGGCAAAGACGAAGCCTGTGGCACGTCGGTGGTTGACATATTCTGAATGGTCGGCTACATCAGCAATCATAGCCCAAAGCAGAGGTACTGTCGGAGCATATGCAAGGCTCTTGAGGAAGTTCAGTACAAACATAGTCTCTACATCGGTTTCGTTGGGGAAATAGAAGAAGGCTGTGAATAGTGCGGTCAGTGCAAGGCAAATGATGAATACACGTTTCTTTCCGTAACGGTTTGCCAGAAAACTGGAAAGTAGGATTACGCCAAAGAACTGAACCAATGCACCCAACATGTTGAATACGCCAAAACCTACTTCGTATGCTTTATCCGGACTGCTGACTATTAATCCGAAAGCATTTAATATACTGTATCCTATTCCGTCTCCGGCTTCAGTGGCAACTAAGCCTATCTTGTCAAGAAAGGCATAAAGCGCACTGGCGTCTACATAGTTCTCGAAATAGTAATTCATTGCGCTTCCCCACATGGCAAGGGTAGTAAATATAAATAATGTCAGAATGAACATAGCCCGCATGGTATGTTCTTGAAAACATCCTTGATATCTTGTTTGGTATCTGTCTTTTGGTTAGTCGGAGGTGTAATACGTTCACGTGCGGAGAAGAAAGTAATGATGAGGAATATCAGACCGATGACAGCAAATAATGATATTGTGCAAAGCCATCCATGTCCTTTGTCACCAGATTCACCGGTAAACTTGCTGACTAATGGCAGTGTTAAGCCTTGTACAATGAATTGTGCGATAGTGGCTGCCACAAAACGTATACTGGTAATGCTGTTACGTTCTTTAATGTCACTTGTCATAACTCCTCCCAGTGAGGCATAAGGAGTGTTATTGAATGAGTACAAGGTCATTAATAAAGTGTAAGAAATTGTTGCGTACAGAGCTACAAGTCCTTTGTCTTCAATGCCCGGATTGTAAAATGCCAAAATGTAAAACACCATGAAAGGTAGAGCTGTCCAAAGAACCCATGGGCGATATTTACCCCATTTGGACTTTGTGCGGTCGGACAAAATTCCCACCGTTGGGTCTACAAAGGCATCTACAATACGCGCTAATAGCATTACACTACCAGCTACAGCTCCTTCCAGACCAAATACGTCTGTATAGAACTTAGTCTGGTAAATCATCATCATTTGGAACACAAAATTCGCAGAACAATCTCCGAGGCTATAACCAATCTTTTCGGCTATGGACACTTTTTGGTTAAGTGTATTCATTCTATTAAATTTTTATTAGTTGATCATTATCAAAAAAAGGTGTATCATTGTTTTGTGCTGTTCAATACACTTTCTGCTGCACGTTTGCCTAAGGTTTTTTTGTCAAGAGGGTGAATATCATTCCACTCTCCCAGGTCACTGTTGCGTATGAGATAAGTATTGGAATTGAAAGCGGCTGCTTTGGCTTGTTCCTGGCGCATTTCTGCCCAAGCTTTCCGGTCTTCAATATTATCTTTTGACAGAAAATTGGCTAACTCTACGATATGGAAAGGCAGTCCGGCTGGTTGAATGTACGGCGCCAATCGGCAATCATTGCTGACAAGAGTGCAACATATTCATTTCGGCGTGATACGTTTGATTCACCTTGATACCATAGCACTCCCCGTATGGAATAGTTCTGCAGTGGAGCTATCATGGCATTGTATAAGCATACCGGTTTGTACCAGAAAAACATCATCTCCGGAGCGGGTGGCATGGGAGCTCCTAACCGGTATTTCCATTTTTGTTTCAGATTGATTTCTTCGTTGTCGCAGATAATTTTGTATGGTTTTTCCTGTACGAACCCCGGTTGTCCACCGTTGCTGATAATGCGGACGGTTATATTGTTTTTTTCGGATTTCAATATACCGGCAGGTATCCGGTATATACGGGGAGGATATTGATAGCTGGTGGTTCCTACAAATACTCCGTTTACATATACGGAATCGGCATCGACAATACAGCCTAAGCGCAATGTAGCTTCTTTGCCGTTCCATGATTGCGGTATTTCTATGTCTTGGCGCAGCAATGGGAACCGCCAATCGGGTTCAGACCATTATTACCCCATGATTGTGAAAACATATTTACCGTTTGCCAATTGTTATCATCATAATTGGTTGCATACCAGGGAGTGGATTCGTGCAGGCCTGCATCACTGCGATAGAGCGATAGGTTCCAACGATAGAAGTTTTCAGCCTCTAATTTCTTGATATGGCTGCAATAGGCATCATCTTCATACAAGCGTTTGCTATTGATATATAAGGGAAACTCCTTCAATCCTTCTTCACTTATCCATGCTTCTACAGGAGTACCTCCCCAACTGGAATTGATGAGTCCTACAGGTATACCAGTCTTTTCGTACATTTCTTTGGCGAAGAAATAGGCAAGAGCGGAGAATTCCATCACATTTTTTTGCGTTAGCGTCTTCCAGCTTGTTGCGGACATCTCCTCTTGAGGTGCGTGAAAATTGTATTTCCGGGGTATGAGGATATGCCGTATTTTCTCATTGTTGTAGTTTAGTATCTCATTAGAAAACATATCCATTACCCTTTTCACTGGCAGTTCCATGTTTGATTGTCCTGAGCAGAGCCATACATCACCTACTAAAATGTCATTCAGTTTGATGTCATTGATTTGCATTAGGAAAGGACCGCCTGCTTTCAGCGGTGGCAGTGTAATGCTCCATTGTCCGTTGGCATCAGCGGTAGCATGATAGCTCTTTTTCTGAAACTCTATGGTGATATTTTCGCCTGCATCCGCTGTACCCCATACTTTGACAGACTGTTCGCGTTGCAGTACCATTCCATCTGAAATTAAAGCAGGCAACTTTACCTTTGCATCTGCCCATGAGGTAGCGCAAAGGTAAAGTAGCACTGCCACTCCTAACCTGATTTTATCATAAACCAAACTTTTCATATTTTTTCGTCATATTGCCAAATTCAAATGAATCTGTCATGTTTATTGATATTCGTACAATTGTACATGTAATATTTTGAAGTCTTCTACAGGTATGCGTACGTGGCGTCCTTGATGATTCTGGTCTCCATTGAGCCGGCGGACATAATGAAGTTTACCATCTTTGTCTACTTTGACTTCATCCACGTATCCAATGCCACAACGTTTTCCTTTGAACTTGTGGTGTTTCGTTTTTATTTGGTCGTTTCCCAAAGCAAATCCGTCTTCTCCCAATTGTTTTTGTTTTTCAATCGTTTGCTTTTCTGAGGTTTTGCTAAATTCCAATACGATGCCGCTACCGGCTACGACATATTCATTTTTAGAGAGTTTTAATAAAATGCCGCCGCCTTCAGGCCATATACTGCCATTTGTTGCACGTGGATCCCAAGGGAGAGTGAAGAAGTGCCGGGCAGTTACGGTTAAATCATCATCTATGATGATGCGTTCTTTGTTTTCATTGTCAAAAAGTAGCCCTTTCATTAATCCTTTACCTTGATATTTAGTGAGTAAAGGCATTAATTCCTTTAATTGGGTATAGCTTTGGACTAATGGTGATTTAGGAGAGTCGGAACCGTCTTCTATTGAAAAAGGACTAATGCCAATGGCATCGTGTTCGCCAAAAATATAAAAAGCCCGGATACTATTATCATCTGTCAGACGAATTTCCGGAATGAACAAAGGATTGTTGTGCAATTTATATTGTGCTACCCAGTCTGTGAATCCATTATCATACAAGTCGGGTGCAAGAATATCAATGCTGGGTGCTCCACAATGCCATACATCAATTAAATGTGCCAAAGGACCGGCAGAGGGATATTCACCTGGTTTGCGTCCTCGGCTGTTCATTGCCGCATTGACATATAGCGGGATGTTATAGATGGAACGGGCTGTTTGTGCCAGTCCTTCCACATATTTGGCATAGTGCCATGCCATGAAGATTTCATCGGTGTAGATGTCTGCCCCAAATACTTCTTGCCAATTACCTTCTTTTTACATCCTTGACTTTCCCATTTATCTAACATTTGCGGATGAAGCGCTTTTTTGTTTTTTTGCAGATAGGTCATGAATTCAGCCGGTATAGGAGCGTTGAATGCTTTATTGGCTTCATGTGAATAATCACGAGCGTCTTCCAACATGCCGATTTCATTTTCTATTTGTATCATGATCACTGTGCCTTCCTTTTTATCGACCATTGCTATATGTTGCATCCATTGGGAAAACGCACGTTGATCAGCTTTATATACAGCTTCGGAAAAAGCGCTGGCTATTTCAAGTGGCTTGCCGCTTTGGGTATATGCACGTGGATATTTTTTTGTGGTTTTCTTTAAACCATAAGGGTGCGTAGCAACTCATTGAGTTTTTCCAGGCGCCAAACCATAAAAATATAATCTTGAGATCGTTCAGTCGTGCTTGTTGCAGTACTTTATCTGTAAGTGTGAAGTCGAATTGTCCTTCAATCGGTTCTATCAGCTCCCAATAGGCAGGAACCAATACTGTGTTCAGCCCCATTCTTTTAAGTTTCGGAAAAATACGTTCAATATCTTGCGGACAAGCAGCAGATGAATTGCCTAATTCTCCTCCTAATATAAGGAAAGGCATTCCATGTACAACAAGTTGAGTGGCGGTTCCTTGTCTTTGTAAAAACTATTTTGACCAATGATGCATTCGAAGGCTAAACAGTTTAAAATTAAAATAGAATTAATTTCTTCATATAGTTCTCAAATAGGCTGCTTGATGAAACTTTACAAAGGTAGTCAACAGCTTTTTAAT
>ENA-OQCX01001228-OQCX01001228.1-human-gut-metagenome-genome-assembly--contig:-NODE-1228-length-12265-cov-2.073323_pt1 | contig 12265 bp, 15 predicted proteins | sample MGYA00242762_ERZ504587 | MGnify/ENA primary metagenome ERZ504587 (study PRJEB26092, sample SAMD00036337) | human gut metagenome | host: Homo sapiens | study: EMG produced TPA metagenomics assembly of...
CACCTTTTTCCACTGCCCAGTCTTTCATAGCTCCAGCTACAACTTCTGCTGTGATCGGATCCAGCTCTTTTCCCTCATCAATGGTCTTATGCAGTTCTTTGTATACCTTTTTCGGCAGACGCTCCCGCATGATCTTGTCATTGAATACATTCGAACCAAAAAGCTCTACCACATTGATCTTCTCTTTGTTCTTGTCTTCCATCTCTTACAATCCTCCATCGTGACCTGCTGTTTTTCATATCCAAAAAGCTTTTCGTTTGCTTTTGTCTATCCTTCCAAATCATACCTTATTTTTCGCTTGTTTTGCAACTAACTTATCAGAGCCTTGCAAACATCTGTACCGAAACGCAGAGAAGGAACAGAAACCTTTTGACGGTTTCTGTTCCTTCCGTTACTTTTTGGGATGGAATAACAGAGTGGGGAAACCACTGTATCTTATGATGCCGACTTTATACCTCAAACAGCAGATCAGAGTAGGATGGCATCGGCCACACTTTCTTATCTACCAGCACTTCCAGTTTATCAACCGGTGCACGAAGAGCTGCCATAGCCGGGACAACGGTCTCATGGAAGTATTTTGCTTCTGCCTGCATATCGCCTGCTTCGGCTGCTTTGTCGGTCACATCTTCCAGTGTTACCAGAGCTGCTTTTGCCTCTTCCAGCAGTTTGCTTACATCGTTCAGCAGATCTGTCTGTACGGCTGCCGGTGCACCTGCACCTTTGACCGCCAGAATGGTATCTGCCAGAGATTTGGTATAACCGATGACTGCCGGCAGGATCTGTTTGGAAGCCATGTCGATCATCGTCTTTGCTTCTATATTAATAGCCTTTGCATAGTTCTCATATTTGATCTCTACACGGGACTCAAGCTCTGCTTTTGAGAATACTTTATATTTACCGAACAGATCTACTGCCTTATCGGTTGCCAGGCATGGGATTGCGTCTACCATGGATTTGATGTTCGGCAGACCTCTTCTTTCTGCTTCCGCTACCCATTCATCGGAATAACCGTTTCCGTTGAATACGATTCTCTGATGATCCGTTGCATATTCTTTGATCAGGTCATGTACAGCCAGTTCAAAGTCATCCGCTTTCTCAAGTAGATCGCATGCCTGTGCAAATGCATCTGCTACGATCGTATTCAGTACCACGTTTGGTCCGGCAATGGAATCACGGGAACCTACCATACGGAACTCAAATTTGTTTCCGGTAAATGCAAACGGTGATGTACGGTTACGGTCTGTTGCATCTTTTGCAAAATCCGGAAGTCTCTTAACACCGGTATGCAGGACACCGCCTGCTTTACTGTGTGTGGCAGTTCCTGTGCTGATCAGCTGCTCCAGTACGTCCTCCAGCTGTTCTCCAAGGAATACAGAAATGATGGCTGGCGGTGCCTCGTTTGCTCCCAGTCTGTGATCATTTCCAGGATCGGCTGCGGATTCACGAATCAGATCTGCATGCTCATCGACTGCTTTTAAGATACAGGTCAGCACCATAAGGAACTGTACATTCTCGTGCGGTGTTTTGCCCGGATCTAACAGGTTGATGCCATCATCGGTTGTGATGGACCAGTTGTTATGTTTACCGGAACCATTCACACCGTCAAATGGTTTTTCATGAAGCAGACACTGCATACCATGCTGGCATGCTACTTTTTTCAGTGTTTTCATAACCAGTTGGTTATGGTCAACTGCAATGTTTGCTTCTGCATAGATCGGTGCCAGCTCGTGCTGTGCCGGTGCTACTTCGTTATGCTGTGTTTTTGCGGAGATACCAAGTTTCCAGAGTTCTTCGTTGACATCTTTCATATAAGAAGCGATACGCTGACGGATGGTTCCGAAATAATGGTCATCCAGTTCCTGTCCTTTCGGAGGCATTGCCCCGAACAGGGTACGTCCGGTAAAGATCAGATCTTCTCTCTGCAGATATTTCTGTTTGTCAACCAGGAAGTATTCCTGCTCCGGTCCAACGGACGGTGTTACTTTTTTGGAGGTTGTATTTCCAAACAGTCTCAGAAGTCTCAGTGCCTGCTCGTTGATTGCTCCATGGAACGCAGCAGCGGTGTTTTCTGATCCAGTGCCTCACCTGTGTAAGAGCAGAATGCGGTCGGAATACAGAGGATCGCTCCTGCTGCATCTTCACGTACATAAGCCGGTGAAGTACAATCCCATGCTGTATATCCTCTGGCTTCAAACGTAGCGCGAAGACCTCCTGACGGGAAGGAAGAAGCATCCGGTTCTCCTTTGATCAGTTCTTTTCCGGAGAACTCCATCAGTACGGTACCGTCCTGTCTCGGTGCTGTAATAAATGCATCGTGTTTTTCTGCTGTTACACCGGTAAGAGCTGGAAAATATGTGTATAATGTGTTGCACCTTTTTCTACTGCCCAATTCTTCATAGCCTCAGCTACCACATCTGCTACCATTGGATCCAGCTCTTTGCCCTCGTCAATGGTTTTTCTGAGTGCTTTGTAAACCTTCTTTGGCAGACGTTCCTGCATTACTTTGTCATTGAATACATTTTCACCAAAAATCTTTGCAACATTCATCTTTTCAGTCATGTGTTCTCCTCATCCTTTCTGTGATAAGCTTAAGGTAAATTAAATTCAAGTCGAACGCACGTAAGACTTGGCACGCGATTCTGTCAGCTTTGCTGACATTTACCCAACAGAATCGCTGTGCATTCTCGCGGAGCGTTTATCTTAGTCGGAGATTGCACTCCCACTAAGACAAATTTGTTACTCGCCACTTCATAGAAGTGGGAGTCTTCTCCGACTAAGATAAAAATCAAAAAAGACGCTCCATCCCTCTCGGGACAGAACGTTCTTTGTTCTCTCACTTATCATTCTTAAATTTGCTTTTACCATACTCCACATTTTTCTGAAATGCAAGTATAATTTAAATTTTCCACAAAATTTATAAAATTTCAGTGAAATAATTCTCAGGCTTTGTCGATAGAGCCGAAAATTTCCATTTTTTCTTTTACAGTAGCTTTGATTGCTTCGAATCCAGGAGCAAGAAGTTTACGTGGGTCAAATCCTTTTCCTTCCAGATCTTTGCCTTCTTCGATGTATTTACGGGTAGCTGCTGCAAATGCCAGCTGGCACTCTGTATTTACATTGATCTTAGCAACACCAAGGCTGATTGCTTTTTTGATCATGTCTGTCGGGATACCTGTACCGCCGTGCAGTACCAGAGGCAGATCTCCTGTCAGAGCCTGAACAGCGTCCAGAGTCTCGAAGCTTAATCCTTCCCAGTTTGCCGGATATTTGCCGTGGATGTTACCGATACCTGCTGCCAGGAAGTCGATACCCAGATCTGCAATTCTCTTGCATTCCTGAGGGTCTGCACATTCACCCGCACCTACAACGCCGTCTTCTTCACCACCGATAGAACCAACTTCTGCTTCCAGAGACATACCATGCTCTTTGCAGATCTCTACCAGTTTCTTTGTGTTTGCAACGTTTTCATCGATCGGGCTGTGAGAACCGTCATACATGATAGATGAAAATCCTGCTTCTACACATTTCAGACATCCTTCGTAGCTGCCGTGATCCAGATGCAGGGCAACCGGAACTGTGATGTTCAGCTCTTCCATCATACCATTTACCATACCTACAACAGTCTTATATCCTGTCATGTATTTGCCAGCACCTTCGGATACACCGAGGATAACCGGTGAGTTGTTCTCCTGTGCTGTCAGCAGGATTGCTTTTGTCCACTCCAGGTTGTTGATGTTGAACTGTCCTACTGCATAATGACCTGCTTTTGCTTTCTGTAACATTTCTTTTGCTGAAACTAACATATTTTTTACCTCCACACTTTGTGATTTTTGGTGTTGCCCTTATTATAACCTACTTATGCAAAAAAGAAAATACTTTTTTAGTCAAATTTCTCAAACACATTAAAGTTCACTCTCTCCGGGAAGATGGTTGACCAGGATCGAGACTGCTTTCTGATGACAGAAAATCTCTACTTCCTTATGATCTCCGCCGTATTCTCCGTCCAGTGTCCATGGGATCTTTTCCTCTGCACGCAGGATGACATGATCCGCCTTGTAGCTGAAAATATATTTACTGTCCATCTCTCCGCGCAGCAGACTTGAAATAATCTCCTGAAGCTCTATGGCATTGTGCGGTGTACGGATCATCGTCACTTCGAACAATCCGTCATCGAGCTGTATGTTCTTTCCCGTGATGCTGTGAAAACCGCCGACGGATTCTGAATTTGTCACCATACCGTAAATAAATTCATCTTTTATGTGTTCGCCCTGCACTTCGAGCTCCACTTCATAGGATTTGACATTAAAAATGCGCTTTGCGCCTTCTAAAACATAAGCCAGATGTCCGAGAATATTTTTCATGTCCTGATTGGTCTGATAAGATACATCGGTGAAGATTCCAAATGCTGCAATATATACAAAATAATCTCCGTTAAATGATCCCACATCACAAAGATATGCACAGTTCTCCACAATGCATTTTGCTGCTTCTGTCATACGCTTCGGAATCTGAAGACTGTTGGCAAAATCATTGGTACTGCCTGCCGGAATATAACCGATCGGCCGCTTCTCTTCACAGTTCATCATGCCGGTCACAACTTCATCCAATGTACCATCTCCGCCGCTGCAGGCGATCAGATCAAACTCTGCAGCCCTCTTCTTTACTACTTTTGAAGCATCCTGCGGTTTCTGTGTGATATAAAGCGTAACATCCATGCCGCCTTTTATAAAAATATCTGCAATATCAAGCAGTGCATTCTTAATCTGTCCTTTTCCGGATCTTGGATTTACAATCAATAAAACTTTTTTTCGCTTCATTCTTTCGTTCCTTCCACTTTCCCCGTATATCTCGACCTATTGTACTCTTTTTTCCGTCCTCAGACAAGTATTGTGTTTGATTTTAAGCTTAAATTTTTATAAAAATTTTGCTGGAAATTTTATCAAAATTTTCGGATTTCATCCCCTCCGTCATCCGTATTATCAATCTTTTGATCACCGCATAATAGCCAAAATTATCATTGACTCTGATATAAATCCGTTCTCCGGCTTTATGTCCCAGAAGTGCTTTTCCCATCGGTGACTCTGTACTGATATGCCCTTTCATGGAATTGCCGCGGATGGATGTGACAATTTTATAAGTTTCTTCCTCGTCATCGTCTTCGATATATAATGTTACGGTATTGTTGATCCCAACCTCATCTGCTTTGGACTGATCTGATACAATCTGTGCATTTTTCAAAAGTCTTTCCAGATAACGGATGCGGCTCTCATTTATGTTTTTGTCTTTTTTGGCTGCATGATACTCAAAATTTTCGCTTAAGTCTCCATGTGCTCTCGCTTCTTTTACGGCCTCAATTGCCTGCTTACGCACCGTCAGTTTCCGGTATTCGATTTCCTCTTTGATTTTCTTTACATCATTCTCTGTCAACTGTTCATGTAACATGATCTTATCCCTGCACTCTCACAATATAATCTTCTTTTCTTAGTTTTGCAGGTGCTTCTCCTCCTTCTGCCGCATATCCTAAAATGCAGTGACCAATTCCTGCATAATCGCCTTCGATCCCCCATTTTTTCAGCAATGCTTTTCCTTCTTCGCTCTCAAATTCTTCCTTTGCACGATGGATCCAGCAGGAGGCAACTCCAACTGCATGTGCCGCATTCATCAGATTCCCCATAACAAGAGAACCATCTTCCAGATACGTTCTTCTGCTCTTATCTGCCAGTACGATCAGCACGGTCGGTGCTCCGTAAAACGGATCAGATGTCACTCCCATGATCTTCGCATTCATTTTGCCCAGCTTTTCAATCGTCTCTTTATCCTGGACAACCACAATCTTCGGTGACTGCATGCCCATACCGGTCGGTGCATAAGTGCCTGCCTCCAGAATCTGTTCCAGTTCACTTTCTTTTATCTGTTCCGGGCAATATTTCCGACAACTTCTTCTTGTCTTTAAATCCTGTAATGTCTGATTCATAATGAAGCCTCCTTGTCATATATTTTATTATTTTACTGTTTTATTATTTTACTATTTTGCCTATAGTCTCGTGATTTTTCCGCATTTCATGCTCTCAAAATCACGAAACATTCGAAATCCGCACATTTTTTCTTTGAAAAAATGGCTTCTTGCTATAGGTATTATACCACCTTTTCTATTTTTGTGTAGTCAAAGTATTTTTTTTCGCGGTATAATGCTAAGGGTAGCTGTTACCCTACTATTTTTGAATTTACAGAGGAGGTTCACTATGAAAGACGTTGCTATATCAGATTCTATTATTTACACCGGCGTAGATGATAAAAATATTGATCTTTTCGAAAGTCAATACGTTGTTCCTAACGGCGTTTCCTACAATTCTTACGTGATCCTGGATGACAGAATCACTATCATGGATACGGTAGACCGACGCGGTACCGAAGGATGGCTTTCCAATTTAAAAGAAACGCTCGGCGACAAAAAACCTTATTATGTTGTAGTATCTCATCTGGAGCCTGATCATGCCGGAAACTTAAAAACTCTGCTGGATCTGTATCCGGACATCAAAGTGATCGGAAATCCGAAAACCTTCACAATGATCGCACAGTTCTTCGATGTGGATTTAAGCGATGACCGCAAAGTCGTTGTCGGCGAAGGCGATACCGTAAACCTTGGTGTCCATACCCTGCAGTTCTTTATGGCTCCGCTTGTTCACTGGCCGGAAGTTATGGTTACTTATGAGCAGTCCGAAAAAATTCTATTCTCTGCTGATGGCTTCGGCAAATTCGGCGCTCTTGACGCAGATGAACCATGGGAGGATGAGGCAAGGCGTTATTTCTTCAATATCGTGGGCAAATACGGTGTGCAGGTACAGAACCTTCTGAAAAAGGCTGCCACTTTGGATATCCGGATGATCTGCCTCTGCATGGCCCGATCCTGAAGGAAAATCTTGGCTGCTACATAGACAAGTATCTGACCTGGAGCAGCTACGAGCCGGAAGAAAAAGGGGTTGTCATCACATGTGCTTCCATTCACGGAAATACCATGGTCGCTGCAAAAAAACTTGCTGAAATCCTCAAAGCAAAAGGTGAGAAAAACGTAGTACTCTACGACCTTGCCAGAGACGATATGCCGTCTGCGATTGCGGATGCCTATCGTTATGACCGCCTTGTTGTCGCTGCTGCTTCTTATGACGGCGGTATCTTTCCATGCATGGAAACGTTCCTCCGAAAACTGAAGGCAAAGAACTTCCAGAAACGTAAAGTTGCCTATATCCAGAACGGAACCTGGGCTCCGTGTACTGCAAAACAGATGCAGGCGATCACTGCGGAAATGAAAAATATTACCAATATCGAACCGGTTGTAACGATCAAATCTGCCGTAAAAACAGTTGATCTTGCCCAGTTAGAATCTCTTGCTGACGCTCTGATGGCATAACAGTTACAAAAACGCACTCAGCATCGTTTTCAAAATGATATCTGAGTGCGTTTTAGTTTACGATATTGAAAAGAAAAAACTTTTGACTTCCATCTCTTTTTAAAGATCGATCATTTCCACGTCTACTTTTTTCTTCTTTTTCTCTGGTGCCGGCTTCTGCGGTACGTTTTCTTTTGCTTTTGCATTCTGCTGTTCTGCAGATACTTCTGCCTGTTCCTTTTTCTGACGTTTTTTCTCACGGCGTGACAGACGTTCCTGCTGCTTTGGCTCCCGCTTTTTATTTTCACCAAATGTTTCTTCTACAGCCGGTGCCTCTTCCGGCGGCAGCACAGGCTGTGGAATCTCCTGCTGCATTCCGGTTGCTGCCTGCTGCTGACTGGTGCGTAATAATTTTCGGTAGCAAGATAACGCTCTTTTCTTGCAAACTCATTTGTCTGCAGATCCAGCTTCTCTTCCGTATCACGAAGATCATCTTTCAAATCACGATTCTTCAGGAGCAGATTGATGACAAGAAAAAGCAGAAGTACCGATAATGCAATCAGTCCGTAGATTACTTTCATAGAAAAGTCTGCATCTGATTTCAGTTTATCCACCTGCTGCATAACCATGGAAGCCGCATCCGAAACTGCTTCTGTCTCAGTCTGCGCCTCTGTGGCTGCTTCCGTCTGTTCTTTCTTCTGTGCCTCGGTTTCCGGAGCCGCCGTCTCATTGGCTGCCGCGATCTGTTCTGCCGCATTCGGATGCTCCGCCTGCACATCCAGTGTATACACTGCCTGCACACCGCTTTCTGATGTCACCGTTATGTAAACCGTAGTCTTTCCATCTGTCAGAGTCTGACCGGAAATATCACAGGTGGCTGCACCATTTGACGGAACCGGATCCAACTGCAGTTCTTCTGTTCCTTCCGGCACTATTACTTCATATTCTGTTGTACTGTAATCAAACTCCGGCGATACACTGACTGCATTTTCTATTCCCAGATCAGAAAGTGAATTGTCATCTGATCCGCTGGCAAATACAGTCACACCGGAAATACAGAGCAGAAGCATCATGCATACCGCCCAGATTTTCCATGTCTTCTTCCACATCTTGTCTTCTCCCTTCAAAACCTTTTATGCTTCATCAATCGCTTTTCCAATATCGTGACGATAATATTTATTTGCGAAATCGATCCATTCTACCGCTGTATAAGCATTTGCACGTGCTTCTTTCAGGTCCTTTCCCTTTGCGGTCACACCAAGCACACGACCGCCGTTTGTCACAATGCCTTCTTCTGTGCGTTTGCTGCCGGCATGGAATACATAGTAACCATCTTTGTCCCTGAACCTGTCAAGACCATGGATCACGAAACCTTTGTCGTATTTCACCGGATATCCGTCGGATGCCAGTACGACGCAGACTGCCGCATTGTCCTCAAACTGCAGGTCGATCTGGTCAAGTGTTCCGTCAATGCACGCTTCAAACACATCAATGATATCGGTTTTCATACGCGGCAGGACAACCTGTGCTTCCGGATCTCCAAATCTTGCATTGTACTCCAGGACACGAGGGCCTTTTTCGGTCAGCATCAGTCCGAAGAAAATAATGCCTTTGAACTCTCTTCCTTCTGCAGCCATCGCATCGACCGTTGCCTGATAGATATATTTCCTGCAGAATGCATCCACTTCTTCCGTATAGAACGGACTTGGTGAGAAAGTTCCCATACCTCCGGTGTTCAGTCCGGTATCTCCGTCTCCGGCACGTTTGTGATCCTGTGCGGAAGTCATCGTCTTGATGGTCTTGCCGTCCACATAAGAAAGCACAGACACTTCTCTTCCGGTCATGAATTCTTCTACCACCATTGTATTGCCGGCTGTACCGAATTTCTTGTCCTCCATGATGGTTTTTACGCCGTCTTTTGCTTCTTCCAGTGTATTGCAGATCAGCACACCTTTTCCGAGTGCCAGTCCGTCTGCTTTCAGAACGATCGGGAAATCTGCTTTTTCCAGATATGCAAGCGCTGCGGATGCATCGGTAAAGGTCTCGTAAGCAGCCGTCGGAATGTTATATTTTTTCATCAGGTCTTTGGAAAATGCCTTGGAGCCTTCCAGGGTCGCTGCATTCTTTCTCGGTCCGAACACACGCAGTCCTTCTGCCTCAAATACATCTACGATACCGCCAACCAGCGGATCATCCATACCAACTACCGTAAGGTCGATTGCCTGTTCCTTTGCAAATGCAGCCAGCTTATCAAACTCCATCGCCTGAATCGGCACACATTCGGCAAACTCTTCAATCCCGGCATTGCCCGGCGCACAGTAAATTTTATCTGCTTTTGGACTCTGTGCGACTTTCCATGCGATCGCATGCTCACGTCCTCCGCTTCCGACTATCAATACTTTCATCCTGCGTCCTTCTTTCTATTATAAAGTACTTGAATATAGGATGCCTCCGGATTGTTTCATATTTCTGCAATCCTGACATCTTTTTATTCTGTGATTATCGTTTTTCCATTTTCCACACGGACTTTCCCTTCTGCGATCAGGCGGATCGCTGCGGCATGATCTTCCATTCTGCCTGCTCCATGACACGCTTCTGCAGAATTTCCGGGGTATCATCCTTTTGTACTTCCACTGCCTTCTGAATGATGATCGGACCGGTATCAGTTCCTTTGTCCACAAAATGTACCGTTGCACCTGTTATTTTTACACCGCGCGAGAGCACCCCTTCGTGCACTTTCAGTCCATAATATCCGGTTCCGCAAAACGCCGGGATCAGAGAAGGATGGATATTGATGATCTTGTTCGGATAAGCATCCACCATAATCTCCGGGATTACGACCAGACATCCGGCCAGAACAATGAGGTCCGGCTCATAAGACTGGATCTTTTCCAGAAGTCCCTGGTTAAAAGCTGCCCTGTTTTCAAAATCTTTCGGCGAAACACACACTGCTGCAATGTTATGCTCCTTTGCTCTTTGCAGAGCGTAAGCATTTTTATTGTTGCTGATCACCGCTTTGATCTCAGTATCTGGTATACTTCCGTCTGCAATGCCATCGATGATCGCCTGAAGATTGGTTCCGCCTCCGGATACCAGTACTACCAATTTCAGCATAAGGTCACACCCTTCTCACCATTCACAATCTCGCCGATCACGTAAGCGTTTTCTCCTGCTGCTTCGATCGCTTCCATAGTCTTGTCAACGTCTGCCGGATCAACTGCAACGACCATACCAATACCCATGTTATATGTATTGTACATCATCTGCTCTTCAATCTGTCCTTCTCTTGCCAGCATTTTGAAGATTGCCGGAACTTCGTAGCTGTCTTTGCGGATCTCGGCACGTACACCTTCCGGCAGCATACGCGGAACATTTTCATAGAATCCACCGCCTGTGATATGGCTGCAGCCTTTTACGCGAACACCTGCTTCTTTGACGCTGCGAAGTGCTTTCACATAGATCCTGGTCGGTGCGATCAGAGCTTCACCCAGAGTCTTGCCAAGTTCTTCGTGGTAAGTGTTCAGAGTCTTTTCATCCATACTGAATACTTTTCTTACCAGTGAAAATCCGTTGCTGTGTACACCGGAGGAAGCAATACCGATCAGAACGTCTTTTTCTTTTAAATCTTTTCCTGTGATCAGATCTTTTTCATCTACCACACCAACTGCAAAACCAGCCAGATCGTATTCATCTTCTGGATAGAATCCCGCATCTCAGCGGTTTCCCCACCGATCAGTGCTGCATCAGACTGTACGCATCCTTCTGCTACACCGCTTACGATCTCAGCGATCTTTTCAGGATAGTTTTTACCGCAGGCAATATAGTCTAAGAAGAACAGAGGTTCTCCTCCTGCACATGCAATATCATTTACACACATAGCAACTGCATCGATACCGATCGTATCATGTTTATCAAGGATCATTGCAAGTTTTACTTTTGTTCCACATCCATCAGTTCCTGAAAGTAAGACTGGATCATCCATATCTTTGATCTTCTTTAAAGAAAATGCTCCGGAAAATCCTCCTAATCCACCAAGTACCTCTTCTCTCATGGTTCTCTTTACGTGTTCTTTCATCAGTTCTACAGATTTGTATCCTGCTTCAATATCCACGCCTGCTTTCTTGTAATCCATTGTTACTTCTCCTCCTGATTATTTAAAATATTGATCAATACCATTTGCAATGCCGTCTACCATCTTCTTCTGTGTCTGCTTCTTCTGCATCTGTTTATCTTCGGTCTTATTTGTCATAAATCCCATCTCTATCAGTGCCACTGGAATCTTACTCCAGTTTGTTCCTGTAAGATCGTCACGTTTTGATAAACCACGTTTCTTGAATTTGGTTGACTTACAATAACTGTCCAGTATATTCTTTGAGAGTTTTTTACTCTTCTTGCTTAATTTTGCTACATAAGGATTCTGCTGTGATGGGTATAGCACAGAAACACCACGAACATTCGCTGATGCTGCATCCGCATGTAGTCTGATACAGATATCAGCACCACTTTTATTTGCACGGATCGCTCTTTGCTTATTGCTAATGTTTACATTCTGTTTTCTTCTTATCATATACACATCATAACCGCGTTTCTTTAACTCTTTCTCAAGCTTTAATGCAATCTGCAGAGTTAATTTGGATTCTGGTACTTTCGTTTTGACTCCCTGCGTTCCGTATGCTACTTTGGGTTTACGCATCTTCGCGCCCGGTCCGATAGGTTCTGTCTTACTGTTTCCCTTTCCCTGGTGTCCTGCATCAATTGCAATCTTGTATGTCTTCTTTGTTTTTGCTGCACTTACTGGAAAACTTCCTGTAACTACAACCATACATACGCATAAAACGCTGCAAGAATCTTCTTATTCATAATTTTGTATCCAACTTT
>ENA-OQCX01001229-OQCX01001229.1-human-gut-metagenome-genome-assembly--contig:-NODE-1229-length-12263-cov-2.982367_pt1 | contig 12263 bp, 18 predicted proteins | sample MGYA00242762_ERZ504587 | MGnify/ENA primary metagenome ERZ504587 (study PRJEB26092, sample SAMD00036337) | human gut metagenome | host: Homo sapiens | study: EMG produced TPA metagenomics assembly of...
ATTATACAATATTGTTGTTTGTCATGTTTTTCAATAGCTTTTAGATTTTTTTAATTTTTTGCGAAATTTTCACACAGACACTCTCCGTGAAACGAATCATCGGACAATATACAAGCGATAAAAGTCTGCCGAGTGTTAATCGACAAATAACAAAACCGAGAAATGAACCGACCGTTACAAACACTCTGAAAAATCCGAGCATATATGCAACGGAAAAAATAAACAGATTAAGTGATACAATAAAAACATAAAGAAAGTCTGTAACAAAAACCGACGCTTTTCCTTTGCAAAGCGTCATTCTGATTATTTTAAATATATCATACAGCAATCCTGCCGCCGCTCCGAATACAAGTGAACAGAGAAATGCGGTTGACTGCTGTGCAAAAGTCAGCTCCAAGATTACACCTACTTAAAGAGTTTTGAAAGTTTGGATTTTGACGCACCGTTGCCGAGGTATTGCATTGCGTTAATTTTTCCGTCAATTGAAACATCTCCCGTTTCAAGGTTTAACTTATCAATGTGCAGATTTTCCCCTTTGATTACAAGGCACCCGCAGGAAGTTTTTACCGACACCGTTTCCTCGTTGAAGCCCGACACATCCTCCGTGCCTGTCATAACAAGCTTCCCCCTGTTATCAAGCATAACCGTATGATTCTTAGCCTTTGGCATTTCCTGCATAAAAAAACCTCCGTATAAATTATTTGTCAGTAATTTATACGGAGAAAAAAATAAAATTATTCTTCTTTTTTTGAGATTTTATGTATAACAACATAGTGCATCAGATTGCCATCAACAATAACATGAGCAATAGCAAGAAGAGGGAATTCAGAGAAGAACGCCTCCTGATTGCCTTTTACACCCTTTGCCGTAAAACCAAGCACCACAATCAGTTATATCACATTGTTTAACACAACAATATTTCATAGTTTAATACCTCAACTTACGATTTATTTATATTTATTAAGTTGATAATTATTCCTACTAGTAAACCTGATGAATGTCGTGGTATACACATATTCTCCTCGTGTGTAGATTATTTTAACGAATTTAAAAATTGGCATACCGAAATAATGAACAATAAAGTCATTATTACGAAAGAGCCATTGGGTATATTTATCTGTGTGTAAAACTTCATTACAATAATCCCAATGTAAGTAATTACAGATAATATTGCCAATATTAAATTAATTGTCTTATTCATAATCTACTCACCTAATTTCATCCAAAGTAATATTTTGTGTTTTAATTTTGGTAAAAAATCAGACTGCCGCCTCATACATTGTTGCCGCATCTTCCTTGCGAACAACTTCTTTTACCTCTGTAACCTTAACCTTTACACTTTTTGAACCGAGTGTGATTTCGATTACATCACCGACTTTTACATCATAGGACGCACGGGCAACCTTGTCATTAACTGTGATTTTGCCTGCGTCACACGCCTCATTTGCAACTGTTCTGCGTTTGATGAGTCGGGATACTTTTAAATATTTATCAAGTCGCATATTATAAACCCTTCCGATTTTTAATAAAAAATTTTTAACAAAAAAGGGTAATGATACAGCGTACCATTACCCGAAATATAAAACAAGATTACTTGTTTACTACATCCTTAAAGCCCTTGCCTGCCTTGAATGCAGGAACCTTTGAAGCAGGAATTTCGATTGATTTACCTGTTCTTGGGTCACAACCTGTTCTTGCATTTCTCTGACGCTGTTCAAATGTGCCGAAACCTGCGATCTGAATCTTTTCGCCTTCAGCTACTGTATTGATGATTGTGTCAATTGTTGAAGAAACTGCCTTTTCTGCATCCTTCTTTGAAAGTCCGCTCTGCTCGGCAACTGCAGCAATAAGTTCTGTTTTGTTCATAATAATAAACCTCCAATTAATAATTCTTAGATAATTTAACTTCATCCCAAAGGGAATCGAGTACAGATAACGGTGCCGTTTTCATATCTATTCCACGCTCGTTTGCAAGCTTTTCAACAGACGAAAAACGGTCGGTGAATTTGTCACAGGCATCGTAGAGTGCATGTTCGCTGTCAATGTTCAAAAATCTTGCAACATTAACTGCTGAGAAAAGCACATCACCGAGTTCTTCACGCTGATTTTCAGCATCATTGTTTTTAACAGCGGCTTTAAGCTCTTCACATTCTTCAAAAAGCTTATCAAGCGCACCGTTTACATTTTCCCAGTCAAAACCGACCTTTGCGGCCTTCTGCTGGATTTTTGTACTGCGCATGAGTGACGGAAGTGCCTTTGACACGCTGAGAATTGCCTGTGTCTGAGTTTTCTGGGATTTTGTTTTCATCTTAATGGCATCCCAGTTTTTGAGAACCTGTTCGGTAGTGTCGGCGTTGACATCACCGAAAACATGGGGATGACGGATAATGAGCTTTTTGCAGATTCCGTCACAAACATCGTTTATATCAAATGTTCCCTGTTCACTTTCGATTTCCGCATGCAGAGCAACCTGCAGAAGAACATCACCGAGTTCTTCTTTAAGCAAATCGAGGTCATCGGTATCAATTGCCTCAACAGCCTCATAGGTTTCCTCAATAAAATTTGAGCGGATTGACTTGTGAGTCTGTTCTCTGTCCCACGGACAACCGTCGGGTGCACGAAGGATTTTTACTATCTCAACAAGGTCATTAAAATTATAATTTTCTTTTTCTGTAAAGTTCATTCGTGACATCTCCGATAATCTTATTAGACAATGCAAATTTTATCTGAGAAGCGGAAACAACCGCAACAGATATATATTTTACCTAATTAATCCTAATTTTTCAAGTGTTTTTGCAATTTTCTCACCTTTCGGCAAAAATTTCAGTTCTGTTGCCGTAAAAGCACGCAATATCAACAACACAGCAATATAACGATAACCGCAACAAAGATTGCAACTGCAAGCGAAACTGCAATTGACATTCTTGCAGAGCCGATAATGCTTTCCATAAGGTGATATGCACCGAATGCCGAAGCGGCACTTGCAATCGCACCGATAAGCGGTTTTACTGTTGTACCGAATAAATCAGGCTTGATTTTTGAATACTTGATAAGCAGATACATACCTACGATTGTCATAATTGCATAGGTAATCATTGAACCGACAGTTGCACCCTGAACATTGATTTCCGGAACGCTTACAAACATCCATGTAATGCCGATCTTGACAGCCATACAAACTGTGTATAGCTTCATCGGGAGGTCAACTCTGCCGATGCCCTGGAGCATACTGCATACAGGTTGATGCCGCACCGAATATTGTTGTTACGCCCATGATGAGGAGAATTCTTCCGCCGACATCTGTAATAAGCGGATCGTTATACACAAGTCCCATAATCGGGAACGAAAGTGCCATCATACCAAGAGCCATCGGGAATGTAAAAAGCATTGTAAGACGGATAACAGTTTCGATTGACTTTTTGAGTTCGTCCTTGTTGCCCTTTGTCCATGCACTTGTTACATTCGGCATAGCACTTGAACCGAACACCTGTGTTACGGCTGTTACAAGCTGAAGAAAAGTGAGGGCGGCTGAGTAACAACCCCAAAGGCTGGTGTGTATTGTTTTTGTGTCGGCATAGAACATATCGGCTGTAAAATACTTACTGTACTGTGCCTGCAGAGCCTGCGGATTAGTTTCAATCATATTGAGGAGTACACGCTGAACAATCACCTGGTCAATAAGCGAACCTACGCTCATAATGAGTGAACCCATTGCAACAGGAATGGCTGTTTTGAGAATCTTGTTAAAAGTTTCTCTTTTTGAACGAGCCTCTACGGAATTACGGTAGTATTCTTCCGGAATTCCGTCACCCTGAATTTTAAATTTGAGGATATAGAACACAAATGATGCGGCGCTTCCGAGGGTGATACCCATAATTGCACCGGCAACCGAGAATGAAACGATTGTCTGATAAGCCTCGGTTTGATTTGCAATGTAAAGTCCGAAAACCGTGCCTGACTCAGCATAAGAATTCATACCGAGGTGCGCAATGATGTAAGCGAGGAATGCACCGATAAAGAGCTTGATTGTTGCCTCTATAATTTCCGAAACGGCAGTCGGAAACATGTTGCGCTGACCTTCGTAGTATCCTCTGTAAATTGAAACGAGGCAACCGAATAATACAGTCGGAGAAAGGCAGAGCATACCGAGCAATGAATACGGTGACTCAATAATCTGAACATAGATAAAGCTTGCACCGACTAGAATTGCAAATGAAAGAATGCCGACAATAACGAAGAAAGGAATTGAAACCCTATGAATTTGTTTTACATCGTTAAATCGTTTTTGTGCCGTACTTTCAGATACAAGTCTTGAAATTGCTATTGGCAGACCGCCCGTTGCAACCGTGAAAATTACGACAAAAATTTCGTAGGCATTACTGTAAAGGCCCAGACCGAAAGATGCAAAATTGACGGTTTCCGTTCCGCCTGCAACAGCCTGTTCAAAAGAAACGCCGGAGAAAATACCTGTAAGAATAACCTTGTCAAGAAGTCCGAAAACCTTGACAATTACCATACTTAAAGTAAGAATTGCCGCACCTTTGACAAAGGTTTGAGAAGCGTCCTTCTCAGCGTTTGCAACGGCATTGTATTTTTTAGTTTTTAATTTAGACAAAAATAATCACCCATTAATAAAAAATCAAAGTTCAAAATCCTCATCAGTATCGTCAATCTTGATACCGCAGATGTTGCAGAATACAGAATTTTTAGGAATAACAGCATTGCATCCGGGACATCTTCTCTGATCTTTTGCCACGGCAATATGTTCGTTTACAACATCAAGATTATCTTTCAAATCGAAATTTCCGAAACGATAAGCTTAATCTGCTGTGAATTGTCTGTTCCGTGAACCTCAGATTTGTATGTAAGAGCACCGAGTTCACGAAGCTTTTTGTTGATATCGCCTCTGATTTCAGCGGCAGTAATCTTGTGCTTTGAAACATCATAAACTGTTGACGCTTTCTGCGAAACAGCAGATGCACAGGCTTTTGCATTGACAACTACATCGTCAAAAATTTCATCAAATTTTCCCATATTAATCCGACCTTTCTTAAAATTATCTCATCAGAAAAACAAATTATGAACAAGAATTCTGTTTTGTTCAATATATGACAATTTCACTTCCGTATGCAATCACATATGTCGTATTATAACACCGTTGACAGCATTAATCAACTGTGTTATTGACCATAAAACTGCATTATCCCGGACTTTCTTTGAATAAGTTCATCAAAACGGTCAATGTATTCGTACGGATATTTAAAATTGAATATTCTTTCAAGATAATCGGGATTGTTGCGTTTCAGTTTTGTAACACCGCCCGAACCGCAGGCAAGGATTGTGTGGGTTTCGTCCATAACATAAACATTGTACAGGCTTTCAAAGCTTTTTTTGACCAGCCGACATTTTCAAGATTACCGACCATTCTGCTCTGACGATACATATAGTACGGAATGTACTCGTTTTGTCCGAGAATATTCTGCGTGTATGCAAGCATTTCTCTTGCATCTCTCGCCTGTTGCAAATCAAGCGTTACTCCCTCGGTTGTAAGGCGTGACGCTCTTTTCATGCACAGCGTGTGAACCGTAATACATTCCGCATTCAGCCGGACGATTGAATCAAGTGAATTTTTAAAGCTTTCAGGGGTATCTGTCGGCAAGCCTGCAATCAGGTCTGTGTTGATATTATCAAAGCCGCATTTTCTTGCAAGCTCAAAAGCGTCAAAAAACTGCTGAGCAGTATGCTTTCTTCCGATAGTTTTCAGCACCTCATCGTTTACAGTCTGCGGATTTATGCTGATTCGGTCAACTTTATTTTCTTTTAAAGCGAAAAGTTTTGCAATGTCAATTGTATCGGGGCGACCTGCCTCGACAGTAAATTCACGACAGGTTGACATATCAAAGCTTTTGTTTACTGTTCTAAGCACCGTATCAAGCTGTTCGGCACTCAGAGTAGTGGGAGTGCCGCCGCCGAAATATACGGTTTCAAGCCTTAAACCAAGCTTGTTTGCAATTTCGGCTGTCCGTTTAATTTCTTCGCATAATAGCTTTGTGTACGGTTCAATCAGCTTTTCAGCCCTTTCGATCGACGCCATTACAAATGAGCAATAACTGCACCTTGACGGACAAAAAGGGATTCCGACATAAAGACTGAACGATTCGGGTTTTGAAAGTTCAAGAATTTTTCGTTCGTTATGCTCGGTTTCCCTTGACAATGCTATTTTTTCGTTGCTGACAAAAAAAGTCTTTCTCAAACTTTTTTACAGCCTGTTCTTCACTTGATTTTTCGGCAAGTCGTCTTAAAAGCTTTACGGGGCGAACTCCCGTAAGTATTCCCCACGGCTGTGTAAGTCCCGTAAAATCACAAAGGAGTTTGTACAAAAGCTGTGCCGAAACAAGCTCGTTGTCATCATCCGTAAGCTTTTTCACAGCTGTTTCGGACTTATTAAAAGAGCCGATATTCACCGAAATTGTGATTTTATCCGAAACTCCGTATAGATACACGGAGGCTGTGGTTCAGAAAAATCTCTTATTACCGTTATTTTTTCATTTGGAAAGAAAAGCCTTGTAAGATTTTCAAGTTCAAAATGAAAATTGTGATTTTTTACATATAAATTCATATTAAAGAATCCTCATCAGCGGATTGTATTTTCTCTCGTGGTCAAGGGTTGTTGTCGGTCCGTGACCGGGAATTACACGATAATCACCCTCAAGATTTTTAAGCTTTCTGATTGACTTTGCCATTTCGGCATCGTCACCTGTGGGAAGGTCTGTTCTGCCGTATGATTCGCAGAAAAGAGTATCTCCCGAAATAATCGTGTCATCAAAAATATATGAACCGCAACCGCTTGTATGTCCCGGCGTGGTGATATATTTGATTTCAGTGTTGCCGAGCATGAAATTGTCACCGTCTTTAAGCAGAATATCGGCTGAGAACGGTTTTAGTGAAAGTCTGTGCTTCTCGGTAAGATTGAGTGCAGGATTGCTGAGAAATTCGTTATTCTTCTCGCCCGTAACAATTTTTGCGTCAAACTTTTCCGCAAGCTGTTTTGCATAGCTTATGTGATCGTAGTGACCGTGTGTAAGAATTACATATTCAAGCTTTCCGCCGTTTTTCTCAATTTCAGAATTGAGTTCTTCATTCGGTGCGCCCGGATCGGTTACAGCCATTTTGCCTGTTTTTCTGTCTGTAAGCAAACAACAGTTTGTCATAAGAACCGTAACATTAAAAATTTTTACATCTATCATATTTTCAAATCCTTTGTGTTAATTTCAATAGTAACGGGACCGTCATTCACAAGCGAAACCTTCATGTCGGCACCGAAAATTCCCTTTTCAACACGCTCAATTCCGTTATCGTGCATTTTTTGCAGAAATATTCGTAGAGCGGATCGGCTGTGTCAGGTCTTGCGGCAGCCATAAAGTTAGGGCGTCTGCCGTGTGAGCAGTCGGCGCAGAGGGTAAAGTTTGAAATTACAAGCACCGAACCGTTTACATCGGCAAGAGCAAGATTCATTTTATCATTTTCATCCGTAAAGATTCTCAGACCTGCAATTTTTGCGGCAAGTGCGTCCGCCTTCTTTTTCGGTGTCACCGTTTTCAACTCCGAGAAGAATAAGAAAACCCGTACCGATTTCGCCCACGGTTTTTGAATCAACTTCAACCTTGGCCTTGGTAACTCTTTGTAAAAATTGCTTTCATAAATTATAACCTCAATTACAGTCTTTTTACTTCGATTGTTCCGTTGATGTCGGAAAGCTTTGAAATTACACCACGGAGGTGATTTCTGCCCATTACATCAATTGTTGCGGTAACTACGGCAGTGCCGTTGCCAGCCTCTCTTGAATTAAGTGAATGTATAAAAATGTGCATATCCGAAAGCTTGATTGTAACATCTGCAAGAAGTCCTGTTCTGTCGGTTGCGGTAATCTGGAGCGTACTTCTGAACGCCTCTCCTACCTCGTCCTCCCAGTAACAGCTTACCCATCTTTCGGGTTCTTCACTTTTACTGATATCTTTCGGCACATTTGTGCAGTGTCTTTTGTGAATTGAAACACCGTAGCCCCTTGTAATATAGCCGATAATATCGTCACCCGGCAGAGGATTGCAGCACTTTGAAAATTTTACAAGAACATCGTCTGCTCCTCAATTACAACGCCTGCGGATGCCTTAGGTCGCTTTACGGGTGCTTGCGGAACATCAATTTCTTCAATATCTGACGCATATGCTTTCTGATATTCTTCTTTGAGCCTTGGCATTATCTTCCAAAGCTGAATACCGCCGTAGCCTACTGCGGCATAGAAATCATCCATGGAATTATACTGCTTTTTAATCATCAGTTTCTGGAGGAAATCGGGATATTCTTCTTCAGAAAGATTGATGCCGTGGCGCTTGAACTCCTTGTCAAGCATCTGCCTGCCTTCGGCAATATTTTCATCACGCTTTTCATGCTTATACCATGAGCGGATTTTTGATTTTGCCGATGCGGTTTTACAGATATCAACCATCCCCTGTTTGGGTGTTCCTCTTTCTGGGTGATAATTTCGCAGATATCGCCTGTTTTAAGCTTATAGTCAATCGGAACGATCTTTCCGTTAATTTTAGCACCAACCATTCTGTGACCTACCTGTGTATGAATAAGATAAGCCATATCAATCGGAGTTGAACCCTGAGGAAGATTGAACACATCGCCTCTCGGGCTGAACACATAAACATCGTTTTCCGTAAAATCGTTTCTGATATTCTTTGCGATGTCGGTAACATCTTCTGCCTCAAGCTGATCAAGAATCATATCCTTGACCTTTTTGATGTTCTCCTCCATTTTGTCATTATTTTTGCCGCCTGCGCCCATTCCGAGCTTATACTTCCAATGGGCGGCAATTCCGTATTCGGCGGTGTAATGCATTTCCCATGTTCTTATCTGAATTTCAAAAGGAATTGCGTTTTTGTCGAGTACGGTTGTATGGAGCGACTGGTACATATTCGGCTTAGGCATTGATATATAGTCCTTGAAGCGGTTAGGGATAGGCTTAAATATATCATGCACAACACCGAGAACATTGTAGCAATCGGATACTGTGTCAACGATTACACGCACGGCAAAAATATCAAAAATCTGATCCATTGTTTTGCCCTGCATATATGTTTTGCGGTAAATACTGTTAATACTCTTTACTCGACCGCTGATATACACACCGGGTATTGTACCCTCGGTTTTTGCGAGAATCTGATTCTTAATGGATTCAATAAACTTGTCACGACCCTCTTCGGTCATAAGAAGATCATCTTCGATTTCCTTATAGCCGATTGGATCGAGGTACTGAAGAGAACGATCCTCAAGCTCATCTTTTATGGTTTTAATGCCGAGCCGATGAGCAATCGGTGCAAACACCTGCATATTTTCAAGTGATTTATCTCTCCTTTTTTGTTCCGGCATACAGTTCATTGTACGCATATTATGAAGCCTGTCGGCAAGCTTGATGATAATTACACGGATATCATCAGCCATTGCGATAAGCATTTTTCTTATATTTTCAGCCTGTTGCTGTTCACGGGTTGAGTACGGAATTTTTGAAATTTTTGTAACACCGTCAATCAGCTTGGCAACATCCGCACCGAAAAGCTTTGTAACCTCTTCAAGTGTGACTCCTGTGTCCTCTACTGTGTCATGAAGCAATGCACCGCAGACGGAATCGGTATCCATACCGAGCTCTGCAACAATACAGGCTACTGAAACGGGATGAAGAATGTACGGAATTCCCGATACTCTGCGCTGGTCACCGTGAGCTTTTTCGGCAAATTTATATGCCTTTTCGATTTTATCCATATCGTAAGTGTTGGCAGCAGATGCGGAAAGAATCTTTTTCAGTTCCGTAAAATCCTGATAGTGTGCAACATTTGAAAATTTACCCATCAGAATACCTCCCTTAATTTCTTGATAATCGGCTGATTCGAGGTCAACCCTGCCGTTTACGGGCAGGACTGAAATTTTTGAGGTTTTCATTCCCTCTGAAATTTCGATAAGCCTGAGCTCTCTCATGGCCTCAAGTATCACTTTAATTTTACCAAAAGACAGCCTGTTGTCAAGCATGTGAGCCAAAGTTGCGGTTTCAAAAGCATAACCGCCGTTGCTTTTTAGATATCTGTAAAGCAATGCAAAATCGTTTCTGTCGGGCATTAAATCCGAAAGCTGTGAGCGGTCAAGCTGTTTTCCTCTGCAAAAATCCTCGTAATTTGTACGGCTGTCAAGGAGCTTTTCGGTATCGCAGTCCGATGATTTTATATCTTTGACAATTACGGAAACAGACACATTTCCGTTGAACTCATTGCGGTCAAGATTTACTGCAAGATCAAGTGTTTCACCGATTTTATACGGAAATTCTTCGGTTGATGTAAAGAATTTCATTGCAGTAATCTGTATGTTATTGCGGGACAGAGTGAGTCTTAAATGCCTGTTCGCCGAAAGCGGAGTAATGTTCTTCAATGTCATATTGTACAAACCGAAAACAGGCGTCGGATTGCCGGCACCGTAGGGCTGCATAAGCGACAGAGAATCAATTAAATCAAGGTTTATGTATGCCGGATTGAGCTTGCACTCAATGTTGATTTTATCATACGGCATCTTGCCGAAATTGTCGGCAAATTCGTTTATTTTCCTGCGAAAAGCAGGGATATTCTCAGAATCAAGAGAAAGCCCGACCGCCATAGGATGACCGCCTCTGTGTGTGAGAAGATCCGAACAGGCAAAAACAGCGTCACAAAGAGGAAATCCCTCTACACTTCTGCCCGAGCCCTTTGCAGTACCGCCAAGCTTTGAAATGACGATTGCCGGCTTGCCGTAAGCCTCTTTGACTTTGGCGGCAATAAGTCCGATTACGCCCTGATGCCAGTTTTCACCGTCAATAACAATAATTTTATCATTGACAAGCGACGGTTTTCTGCGGATTATTCCGTCAATTTTTTCAAGAATATCACGCTCAATCTCTTGCCTTTCGGAGTTGTCAACGCAGAGCTGCGATGAAATTTCAGCCGCCTCATCATAATCTTCCGTAAGAAGAAGCGACACCGATTTTTCGGACAAACCAAGTCGTCCTACTGCATTTATTCTCGGAACAATTGTAAATGACACATTTGTTGAAGATACGGTTTTTCCCGTAAGACCGGAATTTTTGATAAGTGCCTGCAGTCCGGGACGATCGGTATTTGTAATGCTTTCAAGTCCGTGTTTGACAAATACTCGGTTTTCATCCTTCAACTCAACAACATCACCGATTGTGCCGATGCTCAAAAGGTCGGAATAGTTGTCAAGCAAGGTGGTTGTGTCGCAGTATTCGCCCTCAAGCGCCATAATCAGCTTGAAGGCAACACCCACCCCCGAAAGATTTTTGAATCTGCTTTTACAATCCTCTCTGTGCAAGTCAACTACGGCACAAGCCTTTGGCAACTCGCCTGAGGGCATATGGTGGTCTGTGACAACGGTATCAATTCCGAGTGAGCTTGCGTATGCAATCTCCTGTGCTGCCGCAATTCCGTTATCAACCGTAATTATGAGTTTTATTCCACGCTCATTGAGTTTGTCAACAGCGTTTTTGTTCATTCCGTAGCCCTCGGTTTCACGGGACGGAATATAGTACATTGCGTTTGCGTCAATTGTTTCAAGGTAAGAATATAAAAGTGCTGTTGAGGTGACACCGTCGGCATCATAATCACCGTAAACACAAATCGGTTCACCGCAATCAAGCGCCTTGTTAATGCGTTCAACAGCCTTATCCATATCTTTTATTTCAAACGGATCGGCAATGAAAGAATCGTTGTAAAGAAAGCTTTCAATTTCATCTTTCGTTGTAATATTCCGTATCTGAAGCAGCATTGCAACAATTGCAGGCAGCTCATAGCGGGACTGAATCTCCCCCGCCTTAGTTTTATCAAGTTTTGCAACCGACCACAGCTTCAAAATGCCGCTCCCTTTCGTTTGTATAGTTTAATAAATTATTCACCAAAGAATCCGTTATTGCTTAATTCGTTCCATTTAAGATACATATCTTTGTAGTTATCCTTAATAAATTCACGAATAATTCTTACTTCTCTTTCAGAGAGGATTCCCTGTCTTTCAACAGTTGTGTCACCGTTACTTTTAACAAAAAACTTAGCTGAACCAGATTCAGTAAGTTTCTTATCACTTGCATGGACATGCATAGCCTCAATAATACAATGTGCGGTATAATAGAGATAGTAACCGCATACTTTAAATTCATAATATTTAGG
>ENA-OQCX01001230-OQCX01001230.1-human-gut-metagenome-genome-assembly--contig:-NODE-1230-length-12248-cov-12.128785_pt1 | contig 12248 bp, 15 predicted proteins | sample MGYA00242762_ERZ504587 | MGnify/ENA primary metagenome ERZ504587 (study PRJEB26092, sample SAMD00036337) | human gut metagenome | host: Homo sapiens | study: EMG produced TPA metagenomics assembly of...
TAAACTGAACGTAGTAAGACAGACAGTATCAAAATGGGAGAATGGTTTGTCAGTTCCAGATTCCAGTATGCTGATTATTTTGGCGAATGAACTGGATACTACTGTAAGTGAATTACTTGGAGAACCTATAGCAGAACCGACTACCGATGATTTAAAGATTCTTTCTGAAAAATTGGAAGTTATTAATTTGCAGCTTGCAAAAAGAAGTATAACAAAGGTAAAAACGATTCGATGGATTCTTATTTCATTGTGTGCGGTTATAGTGGTAATATTTATCGCACTTGCATCTACGAATAGTTTTTATTTGGATTGGAATTACAATGATCCTGAGTTGGCAGTGGCAGGAACAATACTGCATGGGTTTGAATTCTTGTTTGTAAGACTCGCACCGATTGTTTTTGGGACTTCGGTGGTTGGAATTGTGGTGACATATAAGAAAAGATAAATTCCAGTCTTACGGAGAGGCTGAAAAGCAACAGAAGATTTGAATTTTAAGCACTGTAAAATACTTTTGACACGGCTAAAATGGACAATGTAAAAGCATTTTGATAGACCAAAATTTCTTTTTTGATTAAAGTGGGTTATGAAGGAGGTGACAAAGATGGAACTTAGCAAGCAGATAAAAAAATATCGAACAGAGGCAAATTTATCGCAAGAGGAGTTGGCAGATAAAATTTATGTTTCAAGACAAACTATATCAAATTGGGAAAATGAAAAAAATTATCCTGATATTAAAAGTTTAGTGCTTATGAGTGAAGTCTTTCAGGTATCTCTTGATAATTTAGTCAAAGGAGATTTAGAAAGAATGAAAAAGAAATTGACACACAGGAATATGCAAAATTTCAAAAGGATAGCACTATTTTTACCGTATTATTTATTGCTTTGCTGATAGTACCTATACCGCTTGTAATGTTATGGAAGTGGTTTGGAATGGCATTGTATTTATGTTTGTTTGGAATAGGAATGTATTTTGCTGTCAGAATTGAAAAGTACAAGAAGAAATATGATATTCAGACTTTTAAAGAAATTGTTGCATTTACTGACGGGAAGAGTTTGGATGAAATTGAAAAAGCAAGAGAAGAAGGCAAAAGGCCATATCAAAAAGCTCTCTTGGTAGCTGGTTCAGCGGCATTGGCTGTTATAATTGCACTTATAATGACTGCTGTAATGAGATTATTCTCTTGAGAACACGAAAATTCAAGTTTATAGGGATGATACAACAATTATTTTTGCATGGAAAAAGAATCCGACGAGAAAGAAAAGAATTATTTACCACAACCACAGAAAATTTTGAATATAAGCACAAAATCGCTTCAATTAATATTGAAGAAACGCACATAATATAAAATATATAAATTGAAGGAATGTATATTTTGTGATATGTTAGAACCGTTTTATCTCTTACCGTTTTTGATAAAATGAGTTTGATAAATTGGATTTGGAGGTACACGATGATAATAAAAATTGTTACAATTTCACTGATGGCAGTGTTCTACATCTGCTATTTTGCAAAGCTGATTAGTCAGAAAAATCAAGGCATAAAGACAGACCAATTAGGAAAAGGAAAAGAGGGATTTGTCAAATTTATAGAAGTAACTCTTAAAATCATCACATATTTGCTTCCAGTAATACAGATTATCAGTATTGTGTTTTATTCGGAAACAGCACATATTGTGACGCAATTTATAGGAGTTGTAATAACAATGTTCGGTGTACTTGCTTTTATTGTTTCTGTTACACAGATGAAGGAGAATTGGAGAGCAGGTGTGCAAAAAGAAGAAAAGACAAATTTGGTAACAACGGGCATCTATTCTATTAGCAGAAATCCTGCATTTTTGGGTTTTGATTTAATGTATATAGGAATATTGTTTTCGTTCTTTAATTGGTTCCTTTGCTTTGCCACAGGTTTTGCAGTGGTATTTTTTCATTTGCAGATAGTCAATGTAGAGGAAGATTTTTTGATAGAAGCATTCGGAAATGAGTACCTGCAATACAAATCAAAAGTATGCAGATATTTAGGAAGAAAAAGATAACTTGCATTGAACAAGCTGTTAATTTTGAAAATTTCTTTGAAAAACTATTGACTCCTACGCAACGTAATAGTTTACGATATGTTTATCGAGAGGAGGAAATGACAATGATGACAGTGAATGAGGTAAGTAAATTAACAGGAGTGAGTATACGCACTCTGCAGTATTATGATACCATTGGTCTCTTAAAACCTATTGAATATACAGAGTCAGGTTATAGGTTGTATGACGATACATCATTGGAATAGGCGTAAATCCTGATTTTTGTAATAAACATTATGGTCAACGAATGCTCTTGATTACTTATGAGATTTCAAAAAAGTTATATCCTAACAAACCGTTGTATCTGGAAGTTCGTACATGGAATATCAGAGCGGTAAAGTGCTATCAAAAAGCAGGATTTAGGATTGATGGACAAGCTTATGAGTTGACAACAGGAATTGGTACTGGAACATTCTATCGAATGATAAGAGAATAGGTTAAATTCTTATCTCCATAAACGGTATACTTGTTCCGCAGTATCCGCCAGGTTTCTCTTCGCATTTTCATTCTTCATGGCTTCTTCCAGCGTGGTAATGCCTCGTAAAACCGGGAAGAATGCGTCAATTCCATGCTCGTTACATTCTCTTGCATCCCGTTCTACTGATCCTGCAAATGCGATCACTGTCTTTCCGTATTTTTTAGCCAGCTTTGCTACTCCGATCGGTGCTTTTCCCATCGCCGTCTGTCTGTCCAGTCTTCCTTCTCCCGTAACTACCAGATCCGCATCTTTGATATATTCTTCCAGCTGTGTCTCCTCCAGTACGATCTTGATCCCGGATTCCAGCACTGCATTGGTAAATGTTAAAAATGCGAATCCCAGTCCTCCGGCAGCTCCGGTTCCGGCCTGTTTTGCATTTGCTTTCGGAAATTTTTCTTTTGCCAGTGCCGCATAATATGCCAGCCATTTGTCCATCTGCATGATCATAGATGGCGTTGCTCCTTTCTGTGGTCCGTAAACAGCACTTGCTCCCTGCTCTCCACACAGCGTATTTGTTACATCACACGCAATCCGGAACTCACATTCTTTCAGTTCTGGTATCACATAGGTATCCGTGATCGTCTCCAGTTCTTCCAGACCTCTTGCACCAAATGGTACCGGCTGTCCATTCTTGTTCATGAATCCGAATCCAAGTGCCTGCAGCATCCCGATACCTCCGTCATTCGTTGCGCTGCCTCCGATTCCGATGATAAATCTTCTACAGCCTTTTCCAATCGCATCTTTGATTACTTCCCCGACACCGTAAGTCGTTGTGTAAAGTGGATTCTTCTTTTCATCCGGCACCAGTGTAATTCCTGCTGCTCCTGCCATCTCAATTACTGCCGTCTTGCTGCTTTCAATGATTCCATATTCACAGACTACCGGTGTTCCAAGTGGTCCCGTCACCTGAATCTCCTGTTTCATGCCATTCATTCCGGCAACAAGCGCGTCTACCGTTCCTTCGCCTCCGTCTGCCAGCGGTCTGATCTGCACATCCACATCTGAATCTACTCTGTGTATTCCTTCTGTTACTGCAAGTCCTGCTTCCATCGAAGTCATACTTCCTTTAAATGAATCGATTGCTGTTACAATTTTCATAGTTTGCTTCCTTCTCATTTTCATAAATTTTCGTTATTTGTTTTGTGTTATTCACTGACTGTTTCCTGCGGTTTCCTACATCTAGGTCTTTTGGATTTATTCATACTATAACAAACTTTTCCAGTTATTTATATGTCCTTTATAATATATTTTTTTAAATCATAATTCTTTTTTTATTCTACAGAACATATTTCTATTGTATTTCCGAAATATATCGGCTAAACTGATTTCATACTTGTATTCTATCTCTTGATCGATTTTTTATTTTTAACATTTGGACTTTTATTAGAAATGAAGTGTATTACACACCGACAGAGAATGTGGTATAATCCTTGAAAAAACACTGTATGGAAAGGACAAACACGATGAACACTCTGGATATTATGAAACACCCTGCCGCCTATGTCAGTGGCTATGAAAACACCCCCACGGAAGAACAGAACCGTGCAAAGCAACTGTGCTGGGAGTACAACCGCACCGCTCCCAACGAACAGGAAAAGCGGCGCAGTATCCTGCAAGGTGATCCGCCCCATTACCGAAAAAGATAAGTTCAAGCCGGAGGATATTCTGTTCTGAGAAATTCAAATCGGAAACGCTGAAAAAGCTCTCTGGGGACATTTTTGTTTTTCGCCATGCTTTTCTGCGGGGAGAAGGTTTAATATCGGCTGTCCCTTCTGATATTAAAAATAGTGCTGTGAACACCTTCATGTGGAACCAACAGACAAGTGAAACATCTGTATAACGAAATGTTCAGAGGCTGTTTTACAGTGGTGGAAAGGAAAAATATCAAAAAACTGATGATTAATGGTGAGCTTGTGATAGAATGGAAAAAAGAGAAAAGCATAAAGGATATAGTTATGGAGAATATTTGTTATGATTAGAAAGTTGCTGAACGGAGATATTGATAGAGTTGCTGACATGTGGTTAAAGACAAATCTGAAAGCACATTATTTTATTTCCAATCAATACTGGAAAAGTAATTATGAATTAGTGAAAGAAATGATGCCACAATCCGAAGTCTATGTGTTTGAAGCGGATAAAATGATACAAGGATTTGTAGGACTAAATGATGAATATATCGAAGGTATTTTTGTCTCTGATGAAATGCAGTCATGTGGCATAGGTAAACTTTTATTGGATTATATTAAGGATAAAAAAGTCAGCTTACGATTAAATGTATACCAGAAGAATGCCAGAGCAATTTCTTTTTACCAAAGAGAAGGTTCATTATTCAATGTGAAGATTTGGATGAAGCTACTGGTGAAAAAGAATACACAATGCTATGGAAACGAAAATAGAAATCACAATAAGAAGGAGATAGACTATTGGGAATAGGTACAGATATTGTTGACATATGCCCTTTATAGGACTATTCTAAGAAAAGCGAGAAAGGAGCAGTTTATGCCGAGACCACTAAAATGCAGAAAAGTATGCCATTTCCCGAATGTTTTAGAATTTCTTCCGGCAGATGGTACTGAGAAAAGCACACCTATTGTTTTGACCGTGGATGAGTATGAAACCATCCGTCTTTTGGACAAAAAAGGTTATAGTCAGGAGCAGTGCGCAGCATCTATGCAAGTCGCAAGAACAACGGTTCAACGTATTTACGAGATTGCCAGGAAGAAAATAGCAGATGCTCTCATTGATGGACATCCGCTCAGAATTGAAGGTGGAGATTTCAGAATCTGTGATGGTCAGAGCAGTAACTGCAGCTTTGGAGGATGTTACAAACAGGAAATTTACAAAAAATATGCAGCAGAAAAAGGAGAAGGTATCATGAGAATAGCAGTAACATATGAAAATGGACAGATTTTCCAGCACTTTGGACACACAGAGGCATTTAAGATATACGATGTAGAGGAAGGAAAAGTAGTACATTCAGAAGTAGTAGATACGAATGGAAGCGGACATGGTGCATTGGCAGGAGTTCTTAATGCATTAAATGCCGATGTTTTGATCTGTGGCGGAATCGGAGGAGGTGCTCAGATTGCGTTAGCGGCAGCAGGCATTAAGCTTTTTGGCGGAGTTTCAGGAGATGCGGATAAAGCAGTAGAAGCTTTTATCAATGATACGCTTGATTATAATCCGGATGTGAAGTGTTCTCACCATGAGCACAACCATGGGGAAGGACATACATGTGGTGAGCATGGATGCGGAAGCCATAGCTGTCATTAAGAAAAATATATAAATACGCCGGTGAAATAATACAGATTGGTGCAGTTCTCTTAGATGAAGGATTCAACAGAAAACGAGGTATTAAAGATGATAAAAATTATATCAGACAGTACATGTGATCTGTCACAGGAAGTTTTAGAAAGATACGATATAGATATTATTCCGCTTCATATTGTAAAAGGAGATGAAGAACTGGAGGACGGACCGCAGATAGACATTCACGCATTGTATGAGTGGGCTGATAAAAATAAGACTACACCAAAGACTTCAGCTCCATCTATAGAAACAGCAATGAATGTAATGCGACCATATATTGATGAAGGCAGGGAGATCATATGCTTTTCCATATCAAGTGAGATGTCGACATCAATCAACGTGATCAGAATGGCGGCAGAAGAACTTGATGCAGAAGATAAAGTTACGGTGATAGATTCAAGAAATCTGTCCACAGGAATAGGCCTGCTTGTTGTTGAGGCGGCAGTTATGGCAGCGGATGGTAAATCTCGTGAGGAGATAAAAGCCGGAATTGATGAACTGATCCCGAAGGTAAGAGCGAGCTTTGTTGTAGATACACTTGTGTACCTTTACAGAGGTGGCAGATGCAATGCGGTTTCTGCGCTTATCGGAGGAGCATTGGCACTTCATCCCATGATCGTTGTAAAGGATGGTAAAATGGATGCAAGCAGGAAATATAGAGGTAAGATCGGTAAAGTCATAAAGAATTATGCAAAAGATCTGGAAGAGGACCTGAAAAACGCAATACCGGATCGTGTATTTATTACACATTCGGAATGTGATGCTAAGACAGTTGAAGGGGTAAGAGATTACATAGCCTCTCTTGGCATTTTTAAGGAAATAATAGAGACAAGAGCAGGTGGTGTGATTTCATCACATTGTGGGCCTGGCACACTCGGAGTGTTATTTATTGCAGAATAATGGAGTTTCATATGGTAAGTACTTTGAAGCTGCTCGGAAAATATAAACATTTTATAAAATATTAGCACTCGCTATTGACGAGTGCTAATAATAGGTGTATAACATAGTCAAGAACAAAGGAAAGGAACAAAAAGCAAAGGCTTTGAGTTCTTGAAACATCCCGGTTCCAAAGAAACAGGTTGACACAGATTTTATAGATTAAGAAGGAGAGATGACTTATGTTGATGCCTAGTATTTTTGGAGAAAACTTATTTAACGATGATTGGATGGATTTTTCATTTCCTGATGTTGACAAGGCGCTTTATGGTAAACACGCAAAGAACGTTATGAAGACTGATGTCAAGGAAACTGACAATAGCTACGAAGTAGATATAGATCTTCCGGGATTCAAGAAGGATGAGATTGAGGCTAAGCTGGAGAATGGTTACTTAACTATCAGCGCAGCTAAAGGACTTGACAAGGAAGAAAAGGAAGAAAAGGATGGCAAGTATATCCGTAAGGAGCGCTATTCCGGTGCTATGAGCAGGTCTTTCTATGTAGGTGATGAGCTGAAGCAGGAAGATATCAAGGCAAAGTATGAGGATGGTATCTTAAACTTTCAGTTCCGAAGAAGGAGCAAAAGAAAGTTGAGACCACAAAGCATATTGCTATTGAAGGATAAACTTAATTTAAATCATGTTATGAGAAGTCGCACAGGCCTATGGCCTGGGCGGCTTTTTAAATAAAAATACAAAGGAGCAGTATGATGTTTGCATTAGAGGGAAAGCATAAGAAATGGAAAATGTCGATAAAGAATGCTATATTGTAATTTGTCTTTCAATCGGATATACTATAGCTTAATTATAGCGGAATGAGGGAAAAATAATGTCAAAAGATGAATACTTAATTACAGATGCCCCCTTAAAGGCATTGACAGTTTTTGCAATGCCCATGATCTTGGGCAGCTTTTTTCAACAAGTATATAATATGGCTGATTCAATCATTGTTGGTCAGTTTGTAGGCTCCTCTGCACTTGCGGCAGTTGGAGCCTGTGCTGCGCTTACGAATGTGTTCATCTGTATAGCGCTGGGAGCCGGTGTAGGAGCCGGTGTACTTGTGAGCCGCTATTTCGGCGCCAGGGATTACGGCAAAATGAAAACAATAGTATCAACATCACTGATTAGTTTTCTGGTTTTAAGCGTACTTCTGGGTGTCTTTGGCTTTTTCTTTTCACATTCAATGATGAGTTTGCTACAGACACCTGCAGATATACTGGATGAGGCAGTGCTGTATCTTCGTGTTTATTTTGTGGGATTTCCCTTTTTGTTTATGTACAACATACTTTCAACGATGTTTACGTCGATTGGCGAGTCAAGGATTCCGTTGGGGCTTTTGATATTTTCATCTGTGTTAAATATATTTATGGACCTTTGGATGGTGGCAGGCCTTGACCTGGGAGTGTTTGGTGCTGCCCTTGCAACTCTAATTGCTCAGGGAATATCTGCAGTGTTTTCACTTTTGATTTTCTTTAGCAGGATGCGCCGGTATAAAAGTCGCTTTGAATGGTTTGACAGGCATGAGCTTCATTCCATGCTTCGGATTGCTGTGCCTTCGGTTCTCCAGCAGTCTACGGTGTCAATTGGCATGATGATAGTACAGGCAGTTGTGAATCCATTCGGTACACAGGCGCTTGCAGGATATTCGGCAACGATGAGGGTAGAGAATGTATTTTCACTGATATTTGTATCCATTGGAAATGCAGTTTCACCGTTTGTTTCCCAGAATCTCGGAGCAAAGAAGACAGAACGTATCAAAAAAGGCTATCACGCTGCGCTGGTGTTAGACCTGTGCTTTGCAGTGCTTGCCTTCATAGTAATTGAAACACTGCATACTCAGATTTCCTCATTATTCCTGGGCAAAGACGGAACGGCACTGGCATATCAGGTATCCGGGGATTATATGAGATGGCTTGGTTTCTTTTTCATTTTTATGGGTATCAAGATGGCCACCGATGGTGTGCTTCGTGGACTTGGCATCATGCGTCCGTTTCTCGCTGCAAATATGGTAAACCTGGCAATCCGCCTCTCGGTTGCCTTAATCTGCGCGCCGCGTTTCGGTATTGCATTTGTCTGGCTTGCTGTACCGGCCGGCTGGCTTGCCAATTTCCTGATTTCCTATGTGGCTCTCAGAAAATCCTGGCCGGCGGAATAAAAGGTATTCTATAATTTAATATTGAATCATAGAAGACCTTTATATTGTATAATTTGCAAAGCTTTACAGGCTCTATAATTCAAGCTTCAGATAAATCTCATCCCTCTCATCCTGCTCAATTCCCAGATAATGCTGGGTAATCTCATATGATGAGTGATTATAGACATCCATGAGCAGAGCGGGAGTGTGCCATTTTTCCAGGCGTGATAGCCAAACGTCTTTCTAAGCGAATGACAGCTGATGTGCTCATCCTGCACTGTTTTGCCGGCAGCAGTCTTTACAATACGATATGCCTGAGTCCTGCTTATCGGCTGGTATCTGCAGGTGTTCTTGGTAAAAATAAATTCGTGGTCATTTGGATTACGTTCATTGAAATAATCTTTCAGAGCATCGATGGCATTGTAGTTTAGAGTGACATAGTTATTCTTGCCGGTCTTTTGCTCGTTGATAAGAAAATGAGTGCGAAATTCATGATGTTTGAAATTGTAAACGTTGTCCCACTTTAATCTAAGCAGGTCACTGATTCTTAGTGCTGTGTTTAATTCCATCACAATTAAACAGTAATTGCGGCTGTTTGGACGGATGTCCTTATAGTACATCCTGAAAGCCGTGAGTTCGTCCTTGTTTCGGATTGGCTGTGTAGTTCCCATTGAATACTCCTTTATAGTAGAAAATGTTATCCGGCACATACAATATGACAGACTTTCTCCCTCAGAATATCCAAGATCAACAACACAACAATGGTAAGTTCAAAATAGAAAAAATGCAACATTTTGTAGTAAAATGTTGATTTTTGTGGATTGATAATGGGTCAAAAAAGAAGCGGATTAAAAAACATCAAATGTTTACGCCAATTTAGTCATATTTCATCAAGAATTACTTTATCTTTGATACAGATATGATTAAATCCGGTAAGACTAACAAAAAAATGATAGAAAAATGAAAAGAAAATTATTGAAAAAATTATTTTTCAGGGGTTAAGTTCTGAAAATGGCGTCCGATATAGTAGGTGTAAAGCAAAAAATGCAACATTTTACTACAAAATGTTACATTATTCGGAAAAGCATGGATAAAGCTATTCCCTAGTGCATGGAGGTAGAAAATGCTCAAATTATCATTAAAGGAAGGGCAATATGTGAACATCGGAGACGATATCCGAATCGTGTTCGCGGGTGGAACCGGAAAGCACTGTCGATTACTGATAGATGCCCCAAAAGAACTGAATATCGCAAGATCCAACAACGAACCGGACCCGGCGAAGCGAAAAGATACATATTATCCCGACCCTGAGATTTCCAATGAGGCACAAAAAGAAATACAGCGCATCATTTGGAAGGAAAAAGCGCGTCAGAAAAAGACGCAAAGCAACTAATCATGTTAATAGGCGGCCGTGGCATCTGCCACACCCGGGAAGCCGCTTGTTATAGAAAACCGCAACTGCTTAAATAAAAATAAGCACAAAGCAGCTGCAAAACCCTCGGGAAAAGGATTTCCAGAGGTCAAACATAATAACCCATGAATATGGGACAAGGAGGATTATATTATGGTAGTACAACACAATATGCAGGCAGCAAATGCCAACAGAATGCTCAACGTAACAACAAGCGCACAGTCAAAGAGCACAGAGAAGCTTTCATCAGGTTACAGAATCAACCGTGCAGCTGATGATGCAGCCGGACTTACAATTTCTGAGAAGATGAGAAAGCAGATTCGTGGTCTTGACCAGGCATCTACAAATGCACAGGATGGTGTTTCATCAGTACAGACAGCAGAGGGAGCTCTTACAGAGGTTCACTCAATGCTTCAGCGTATGAACGAGCTTGCAACACAGGCTGCTAATGGTACAAACTCAAAGGATTCAGACCGTCAGGCTATCCAGGATGAGATTGACCAGCTTACAACAGAGATTGACCGTGTATCAGAGACAACAAAGTTCAATGAGACATATCTGTTAAAGGGTGAGGCCGGAACAAAGACAATAAACATGAAGGCTCATGATGCAGGTCTTAAGGGAACACTTACAGATAACGGCGACGGAACAGCTACATTTGTTATGGATGCACTTAATGCTGGTGATAAGGTAAGCATTGGCGGAAAGAGTTATACAATTGGAGCTACAAAGGCAGATACAGATAAATTGATTGATAAAGCTTGGGCTGACACCACTCATAAAGATATCATTATTAATGGTGATACTTATAAATATATTGCTACTAATGGTAAAGCTGATGATTCTAATGCTGCAAATGCAAAAGGTGGATATTATAAGGATGGAGTTGTAAATCCGACAAATTCAACAGTCAAAGATGCTACTGCATTGAAGGGTATTGCAAGTGCTGGCGCAACAGTTAGCGCTGCAGGAAAAGAAATTACATCTATGAATGCAACAGATGCAGCAGCTGGCGTAAAATCAAATGATTCAACCGTTATTACAACAGATAAGGCATATGAACTCGCAGGAAAAGAACTTTTAGCTGCAAATTCTATTGGAGATACAAAGGGTTCTTCTAATGTGGTAAATGCAAATACAAATGCGGATGGTTCATTTAAGATTACATTAGGACAGGCAGAAGTCGCAAACAGCTTATCATTCAGCCTTCACGTAGGTGCAGATGCTGACATGACAAACAAGATTCAGGTCAACATCGATGCTATGGATTCTGCAAGCCTTGGTATCAAAGGACTTAATGTAAAGGATGATTCCGGAAATGCTGCAACATATGCAGTAGACGCTATTTCAGATGCTATCTCAAAAGTATCTTCACAGCGTTCATCACTCGGTGCCGTTCAGAACAGACTTGAGCACACAATCAACAACCTCGACAATGTAGTTGAGAATACTACAACAGCTGAGTCTCGTATCCGTGATACAGATATGGCTGAAGAGATGGTTAACTACAGCAAGAACAACATTCTTGCTCAGGCTGGACAGTCTATGCTTGCACAGGCTAATCAGTCTAATCAGGGTGTACTTTCACTCTTACAGTAATCATCTACACTTTAATGTTGTACAAAGCAAAAGAGCTCGAAAGGAGCAATGTCATTAAGTTAAGAATTTTGACATAATTATAAAACACATCATATTTGCAATTGTTTGATAAATATGATGTGTTTTTGCTTTTGTCTATTTTGCAGCACAACAAAAAGACAGATTGTTTATCTGTCAAAAAAAACTTATAATTATCTATGATTAAGCCACTCTATATAGAAAGCTTACAGATGCCTGGGGTTTGACTTTGCGAGGGTCTTTTCGACCAGGTCTTACTGGTAATACATGCTTTTCTATTAGGTTAATCACA
>ENA-OQCX01001231-OQCX01001231.1-human-gut-metagenome-genome-assembly--contig:-NODE-1231-length-12243-cov-1.890558_pt1 | contig 12243 bp, 15 predicted proteins | sample MGYA00242762_ERZ504587 | MGnify/ENA primary metagenome ERZ504587 (study PRJEB26092, sample SAMD00036337) | human gut metagenome | host: Homo sapiens | study: EMG produced TPA metagenomics assembly of...
CCTTTTTATCTTACCAGCTTTCCACGCAATTTTGTTCTCATCGGCGATTTTCTGCAATTTCTTTTTTAATTTTTGTTCTTCTTCGGAATCGTTGCTGCGATAATACATCTCCACTGTTTCTGGTCGGCATTTTTTGAAAGATGCAGTTCCGGGGATGTGTTTTTTTCTCCTGCCCAGACATAAAAGGTATCATAGCTGTAATATCCGGTTGTGAAGATACATGCCTGAAGAAGTTTGCGGATGGATGCGCTTACCGTTTCTGCATAAGCTCCGTCCAGTTCCATATGCATCGTAATGTCCAAAAAACAAATCGTCCGATTCCTCAACTTCCGCATCCGGCAGGATTTCTGCCAGCTTCTCCAGAAGCTGCGTTTTATTGTCATCCCGGAAGGCATATTCTGTTTTTTCCTGCCTGCTTTCGCTGCTCAGTCTGCTTCCGGTTCCATACTGTACATCGATCAGCTCAAAACCACTTTCATACAGGAAAGCTTTCTGGGCAATGTCCAGCATCTCGATCAGTGGCTGCTGTGTCTCTGACAGGCTTTCGCTTTCCCCGATTTCTGTGACCGGAAAGAGATAAGTACCTGACCTCTCCTGGCTTTCTTCACCCGCTTTCAGCGGGGAAGGCGGACGTTCTGCCAGCGTATATTTCCCGGTGCTGCTCTCCAGAGTCAAATAAAGTGTCTGGTCTTTTAATGTTGCTTCCGGAATGTTTTCATATTCGCTCTGTACACACAATTCATAGCCGTTATCCGTTTTCTGAAGAGAAATTCCGGATACGTTCAGCAGGGGATTTCCCCAGATATCTTCTATGTGCAGCTCGATATACGAAGCAAGGATTTCGGATAAAAATACCGACATATCTTTCTGCTCCACCCGGATCAGAAGATGACGGTTATCTTCTCTTGAAATGCCGATCGCATAAGGGATTTTCAGCTTTTCCAGCCGGGCAGAGAAATCGATCAGCGTATGGTAATACGTTCCTTTTGTTTTATTCCAGGAATCTTCCTCTGTACCCAGCCAGTCATAGACATACGGTGCATATTCCAGCGTTACCGATGGTTCTTTGATCTTTTCTGCATCCACCCAGTTTTTTGCCTTCAGATAACTCTGGACAGTCCAGTCTGCCTTGTGTTCTTTTGTCAGATAAAAAGATGATAAAATGGTATCTTCCTGAAGCTTCGTCTCCAGTTCCGATTTCTTCTCCTGATAGGTTTTCCAGGGCAGGACAACCCGGATTTTACCATCCTTTTCGGTGATGTAGCGTCTCCTGGAAAGTGCTGCGATCTCTTCTTTCAGAAGCGGCACCGCTTTTTTATATTCAGTCCTTGTCATATGTTCATCCGGTACCAGCAGCAGGGTTTCTGTCTCGGTGCCAAGGAAATACAGTTTTTCCCGGTAAATACGGCAGATACCGGCGAGCAGAAGCAGGCAGGCAAAGCAAAGTGCTGCTCTTTTCAGGATGTGGCTGCGTTTCTGCTCCGGCTGCGGTTTCTGTTCTTCCAGCCATTCCTTCAGTGCGTCCTCCAGCTCCTGCATGGACGTATCATTCTGATCCGGATCGACGGACATGCCTTTTTCCATGATCTGATGCAACCGTGCATCGCCCTGCGGATCTGCCTTTTCCAGCGGCTGCATTTCATCAAACAGCAGCCGCAGGATGCGCGCCTGCGGTATTTTCTGGCTTCGGCAGATATAAAAGATTTCACAGATGTCATAGCAGTAATCTCCGGAACCTTTTTTGCGGCTTTCAAAAGCAGGAAAGATGGAGAAATCTCCATGTTCACTGACAAAAATCTCCTGTAAAACAGATCGTTCACGCCTGCCGCTTCCAGTTTTTTGAAGCAGGATACCAGGACAAGCAGTTTTCCGATAAGCTGCTGCATCGGCATTTTTTCTTTTTCCATGCAATAAGTCCGAAGCGGTTCCCCCTTTGGCTCTTCCAGGATAATAAAAAAGAAAGGATCTGTTTCTATGGTATCGATCACCGAACACAGACCGGAAAGACCGCTGAAATCGCCCAGCGCCTTTGCCTGCATCTCCAGTGCATTCCGGTCATAGATCTCTGTATCGTATCGAAAGATCCTCACCTGCGCTGTGTGTATTGATGAACGCCTGCAAACAGGATTTTTCCTTTTTCACGGATCAGCGCCTCTTTGAGGATGTAACGCCCGTCCAGAATCGTTTCCTCAGAAGTGTTATCATTCCAGGAAGATTCGCTCTCCCCATGCGACATAGTGCTCCACCTCCCCGATATGATGGTTCTTTAAAAAGGATGGTTCCGTCAGAAGATGGTTCAGATTCTGCTGTTTTTCATCCTCCGGATCCGTCCGGAAATAACTCAGGCTGCATATGTTTTTTGAACTGCTCTTTTTTCTTTGAAAATAAACCCGCTGTGTACTATGTGTGCTGTTCAGTTCGATGCGGACAGCATAATATTCTTCCGGCATTTCCCAAAAAAAGATCCAGAATCTGCCCGATCGCGTCCGCCGCTTCTTTGGAATATCCCTTTTGCAGATCCAGAGCAAGATTCACATCCAGGATTTCTCCAAGCGAGCTTGTCGTTCCTGCAAGTTGTGATGCCTTCCCGGATCGCTTCATTTTCTCCAGATAGGGCTTTGCTTTTTCCATATCCGGCTGATCGCTTTTGCGTTGTTCTTTTATAAATGCAACTTTCTGTCCTTTCCGGGAATACTGCACCTCCAGATCATAGCCGGCTGTGTAAAAAGCAGACTGACCTGAACATACGGTAAACAATTTCCGCTCTTCTTCTCCAAATGTACCACTTTCGTTCCATAAACATGTATGGAAACGCAGGATTCCATCCGTCACACGCTCCTTCAGCGTCAGACTGGATAACGGGCATCCGTTGAGCAGCAGCGTGATCGTCTGTCCCGGAAGTGCATACTGCTTCAGCCAGGCATTTTTCGCTTCTTTGTCGTAGTCATAATCACCGATCAGCGTACAGGCAAGATCGCAGGTTCCGTCCGCATTTTCTTCCACATCAAAACTGCTTACCGTATAAGAAGCATCTCCTGCTTTTACCTCAAACGAATATCCGGTCAGCAGATTTGCCAGAAACTGATTCATATCTTTCTGTGCCGTCCGGATCACAAAGTCTCCGCTTTCATCCGGTACCATACCCATTGCATACGGGATCTCCAGCCAGATCCAGACTGTCTTTTACACTGATCATTTTTTCTGCCAGTTTTCCGGCATATTCTTCTGCGCCGTCTGTTGTGCGGTATGCGATCGTGACCGTGTCCTTTCCAAGTTCACCGACCTTGCGCTGATAATCGCCCCATACCACACTCTGTTCTTCCCATTCTGCCGGAATTTCTGCCCCAAAAGAAAATCCTTCTGCCAGTTCGTCGGTATTCCAGACTGCCTGCCAGCCATTTTCGTACGTTTCTTCCGGAAGAGACTGATAAAAAGTTGTCCAGTCTCCATCCGGATCGGTATAAAGATACCCAAGGCTCTCGCCGCCATTCTCCAGATCCGGATTCAGCTCCATATATCTATATTCTTTCTTATACTCTGTCTGAAGCTGTCCTTTGATCCGCTGCCCGGCTTCTTCTGTGAGCGTGATCTCCAGATAAGTATCTTTTGTGCTTTCCAGTCCTTCGATGTGCCCGGTTTTCTTTTCCACATTCTGGATATCGCTGCGCTTCAGAGACGCCTTTTTCAGGATATCTTTCGGTGAATCACCGTCCTGCCATTCGCTTTTATTCATGGAAATCTGCAAATGGTTCGGTGCCAGGATATAGCGGTTCATCAGATCCGTTCGTTCTTCCTGCAAGTCTTTTCTCGGAAAAACAGACAGCGGAAGGATCAGTTCCAGATCATCTTTTTTCTTTTTCAGCAGATACGACTTTTCTCCAAGCACTGTATCCAGGCGATCCTTTATCGTCTGGATGGCATGTTCATATGACTTAAGATCAATATCAGACGGTGCCACCAGCAGAAACGTTTCCGTCGGTTCTCCGTGAAACAAAAACCATGCCAGATGGCTCTGATAATACCACCAGATGCCAGCACCTAAAGCCGTCAGCGTCAGGATGGCACCGGCGGCAAATATTCCTGCTTTCTTACTTTTTTCTTTTCTTCTTTGGCGGAAAAATCAGCAGGGAAAGCTCTTCCTGCATGTCCTTTATATCTGATAACGGTCTTTTGGATACAATGCCAGACCCTTTTTTGAGGATTTTTTCGATCTTCTCCTGTCCGTTTCCGGACGCGATGCCGAGCATCGACGGCATGACAAGACTGTCCTGCATGGAGCGCAGAACGGCATTTACCGGGCGCTGTCCGGTCATTCCTTCATAAACCACCGCACAGAGTGCATAGACATCTGTCCATGGTCCTGTGTGCCGTCTCCGGAATATTGTTCCAATGGCGCATAGCCGTTTTTCAGCTCCACGGTATGTGTTTTCTGTATCATATAGTCACGGGCAGAACCAAAATCAAGCAGATCTGCCCGCAGAGTTCCGTGCTCATCTTTTGAAATACGGATATTGTCGGGCTGATATCACGGTGGATGATACCGCTTTTATGGATCTTATCCAGTGTCTCCATCAGCGGCCAGAACAGCCGAAACAGTGTTTTTGCATCCATCTGTCCTTTTTCTTTGAAATACTGCTCCAGGGAGATCCCTTCCAGGTATTCCATCACCAGATAGGCCGTCTCATTTTCTTCAAAATAATCCAGCACATGCACAACACCCGGCTCCATAGAAAAATCCCGCACCGCTCTTGCTTCTTTTAAAAACCGTTTCTTCGCTTCCGCAAAAAGCTCCTTTTCTTTTTCACTCGCAAAAACAACCTCCGTGCCGGAGGAGCCGTCCCGCGTGATACATTCGCGGATGAACAGTTCTTTGACTGCCACCTGCCGGTCGATCTTTTCGTTGACCGCTCTGTAGGTGATACCAAAACCGCCAATGCCGAGCATTTCCAGAATCCGGTAACGGGAATCCAGAAGGGTTCCTTTTTTCAGCGCATAATTTACCCATTCCCCCATGTCGGTGCTCCATTTCTAATGTAGTAGTTTTTTTAATCGCTGTTCTTCATTGACCGACTCACGGTACATATGGTAGAGATAAAAATTTTTCTCTTTTCTGGCGCTCTCGGTCACACTCTCCATCAGGTAATCGACACGATCCTTTGCAGTCAGATACTGGAGCACAAAACGGTCGAAATCATCACTGGTGCGAAGTTTTGCATAGCCACATTCCAGAAGGATCTCATCCAGCCGCTCCCTATCCAGAAAAATTTCCTGATCGTTCTGCCGTTCTTTTCCGAAAAACAGAAGGTAACAGATCAAAGTGGTACGGTCAAGATCCAGCACACCTTTGATATAATTGCGCACGGATTTCTCGCCGGAGCGGTTTTTCTGGTAGCCGCGTCCTGCTTTTTTTCCATCCGGATCGCTGTCGTCACGCTCCAGTGCATATTCCTGATCCAGCAGACGCTCCCGGTTTTCTGCTTCTTCCAGCTTTGCCGCAACCACTTCTTCATCGGTGTAGGCATCCCAGCCGTCCTCATAAGCACGGATCGCCTGCGCCAGTTCCTTTTTCTGTTCCAGGCTCATCCGTTTTGTATCGTTTCCATAATATTCAAACAGAATCTCCATCCAGTCCATGGAAATATAGCCAAAATAATAATAGTTGAACGCATCATAGAGATTTCCAAAGGACAGGGCAGCTTCATCGAAAATCTGATCCAGCTCTGCCTCATCCCGGTTCTTTTTGCGCATTTTGGAAGAAATCTTCAGTACATTCAGATCGATCAATGCCTGCTCGATACCAAATCCACTTCTTCTTGCCATCTTGTATGCGTCAATTTTATCCTCTATGTAATAATATAAAAATTTACAGTAATAATAGCGTGCCTTTTCCCGCATCGGACGGAAGCTTGCCAGTTCTGATCGAGAAAAGGAAAAATTCTGCATCGGATGTGGTCTTTAATCTGTTTCTGGAGCTGTCTGGTTACTTTCTGCGTTTTTCAGCCGTTCTTCCTGCCGGTCGGAATTTTGCAGCACATAATTTTTCAACTGCGCATAGGTAACGGTCTGATCCGGAAACCATACATCCAGAAGCCCTCTCTGTTCTTCCTTCTGCTCGCATTGCTGTTCCAGTTCTTTCCAGTCCTCATAAGAAATTCCACGCGAAAATGCATAGATCAGACTTGCCTCGACCGGATTTCGGGCATACAGCTTTTCACATCCATTTTCTTCCAGACGCGCCTCCAGTTCCTCTAAGGTCATCTGGGTAACAAAGCCCATAGCGATCAGACGGTAACGCAGCGGAATCCGCTTCATCTTGCCTGCGTCAAATTCCATACAGGTTCCAAGAAGCTGTGCGGTGTCTTTTTTACTGAAGCTTTGCATCATCTTTTCAAACAGTGATGTCATGATTTATTTCCCTCTCATATGCATGATATTCTTCTCTGATCTCGTCCTGTAGTTTTTCTGGTACGATACCATAATCTAATGATTTAAATATAGCATAGTCCTGTGACAAAATCCAGTTCATATCAGAGATTTTCCGGATAAGTTCACTCTCCCATCCCGGACGGATCGTAAGTGTTGTCTGCAAAGAGACCGGCATTTTTTCCTGGTACTGACAGCGCCCCTGAAGCAGGGCATTCCTTTTGCGGATATACCAGAGTTTCAGATTCGTCCGGTGATCCAGATGCTGCCCGCAGATCTGCTGCTTAAGAAATAATTGTTCTCCTCCTGCTGCCACCTGCAACTGATAATCTGCTTTGTAGCTTTCCCCCTTTTCATCCGTCATCGAGATCTGAAAAGAAAGTCCTTCCGCATCTGCTTTCTTTTTTAATTCTCCCGCCCCTGCACTTAACAGGACTTCGGCTGCTTTTGCAAGCAAAATCTGCTCACTTTCCCAGGAACGCTGCCCTGCCTGTACAAAAAAATCTTCCAGCATTTCAATATCTGTATCTTTCATAATTCACACCTTTCTTAGTCTCTCCTGTAAAATATTAAGTACGCGGTAAATGCTCAGTGCTTTTACAGTTACCATGTGTTTTGATACTCCCAGTATAAACCTTTGTATTTACATATTTGTTCTGAAGCTGGAGTTTTTATTTTTCCGGCAATACGTTACATATGCTTAAAAGAACAAACAGCAGATGCTTCTTTGCACCTGCTGCCTGCTTCTCACACTACGCCCCGTTTCTGTTGTTTTCTGTTGTTTTTTCTTTTTCACCGCTTCACCTCACTTTCTAACAAGTCTGCCGTTTTCTACAATGGCGGTAAAACAGAAAGCACCTACCCCATAGACGATGTTGTTTGCCGCAAAGCCGCGCTCTGGAAAATACAACACAGTTCCTTCCGGCAGCTGCTTTATAACTTCCTGGATGTACGGCTTCGGATTTTCGTTTACACAACGATTTAACAGCGCAGCCGAAACATCACTGTGTGCGTCCAGATGTCTTTTCAGCAGCATCAGAAAGAACAATTCCTCATTTTTCTCATACAGCCACTCTATTTCAAAACACAGCATGCCATTTTTTCGTGCTTTTCCAGATTTTCCACATCGAGTGCCATTCTCGGTGTTCCATCTGGAAACTTGTAAATCTCAATGATATTTCCATTTAACTTCAGCATTTTCTTTCCCCCTTTGTTTCTTATACCTTAACACAGGCCCTTTTCCATTTTGTTCCGGAAATCAGACATTAAGAAACGGCTGTGCTACACTGTTTATAAGCAGCAAAAAAGCATGAAATCCATGAATTTTCACTGTGATTCCATGCTTTTTTATGCTTTTCTGTGTGTTATCAGATTGTTTCTTTCGGTTTTAAAATATCTACTATTTGATACCTTATTATTTTATGTTTTCTTTTTATTTCTTAATCTTCACACTCTTTGCCCTTGCCCTTTTCCCTTAAGGATACTCTGGTAAGCTTTCCATTTCTTTTTCGGTACTTTGATGACTGCCTTTTTGTTAATACCCTTGAACGTATTTTTCCCTACGGATTTTTTTGTAAGCTGTGTCGATGTAATCTTAATATTCTTCAGCTTTTTGCAGCCGAAAAATGCATTCGCACCAATCTTGCTGACATTCTTTCCAATGGTGACTTTTTTCAGTTTTGTATTCTTCTTAAAAGCATTTTTGCTGATCGCAGTCACTTTGAAAGTGAACTTGCCATCTTCGCTTTTGATGGTTGCCGGTACAACAAAGGTACGGTTTGTTTTCTTAAGTGGTTTTACCAGTGCTGCGGTATTTCCTTTTGTTCCGGCAGCAGTGACTCGGTAAATGGCATTTTTTGTACGGATCACAGTTCCAGGTGCCGGAGTTTTTGTCTGCGGCGTGGTGCTGTTAGATGGTTTTGTAGTTTCTGCTTCTTTGTACAGGATCACATAGGCGGTATTGTTGTCTTCTTTACAGTCTCCGCCCTGTACATCTGCCTGCATGGTGAGATACACCGCACCGTTTTCATTATAGGTAAGATCTTTTTTTCTTTACGGTAAAGGATACCTGTGTTTTCCCATTTGCTGCGATCTGCAGTCCGGTCTTTTTCTGCAGGACTGTTTTCTGATCTGCATCAGCATAGAGGGTAAGGTCTGTCACTGCTGAAATTCTGCTCTGGTTCTGCATTGCTGCCGTGATCTGTACTTCGTCTGTCGTTTCGTTCCAGCTTCGCTGCAATTCGATGTCTGGCTGTCCGATGGTTGTCTGTACTGTATTTGCACTCTTATCCGTCTGACCTTCGGCTGCATGGAAATCGAAGCCCGCTGTGTAGTCATAACTTTGCTCAGATCCATATATACCGTACCAGAAGTACTCTCTCCAGGCTCCAGATCAACCGGAACAGCCTCTTTGATCTTTGTTCCGTCTGCAAGTGTGATCTCAATCTCTGCCTGATCGATCTTATTATCTTCTACATTCGTCACATAGTAATCCACACCGGTAAGACCATTTTGGATATCATCTTCATCAATGGAAAGTCCTGCCAGCTCCAGTTTTGCTTCCTGATTTTTGCTGATATTTACCAGTGCATTGCGGTTGTTTTCGGTATCCAGTACATTTGCAAGGATCTGCCAGTTTCCATTTTCATCAAGGATCGGTGAATAATAACGCCACATCTGGTTTTTCTTTTCCATCAGCGTGACCGGCTCTGAATAACCATCCGCCGTTTTCATGGAAGCTCTCAGACTTCCCATGCCGGTTTCTTCATCGTAAATACTCCAGATATAACCTGCTTTTTCACCATTGCTGCAGTAACGTACCTGTCCTCCAAAGGAACCTTCTCCGGCTGTATAGGAAGAAAGCTGTTTGTCTGCCAGATCATAGCGGTAAAGTGTTCCATTTGAGACGCATCCGATGCTTCCGTCTGCATAATGCAGACTGGTGATCGTGCCGTCCTCCGCTTCCGTCCCCAGATCAGCAAATTCTATAAATACATTTCCATCCTTGCCAAAGACGGTATTTGTACCGTCACCTGAACCAACAAAGGCACAGTCTGGTGCACCGTTGTTTTCATAAACGACATATTCATCAATGCTTTCGGATGCCGTTGTCAGGATCTGCTCTGTACCAAAAGCAGTTCCATTTTTTGTTGCTGTATAAATGCGGTTTGTTCCGCTCTCCTGCATCAGGCTTGCATCATCATTGCGTACCCAGGAAACGATGACTTTATCACTATTTTCTGCAATATGCGGCATCATATCACAGGCGTCATTATCCGTGATACGGGTGACATTTCCAAACATGCCTGTGCTGTCATCAAACTCTGCATAGTAGATTTCTGAATTTTCTGCCATTTTCTGCATGACACCGGTGCTGTCCAGTGACACATCTCCAGTCACCTGTGCCTTTTCCTTCTGCCATGCCAGAACCAGTTTTCCATTTACTACTTTCATATCTGCATACAGATCGGCACATCCATCATCCAGAACCGCTTTTGGCTCCGACCAGATACCATTCTGGTATACCGAATATTTCAGGGCGGTACTGTTCAAGGTGCTGCGGCTGTTGTCATATGCCTGGAATACCAGCACTTCTTTCCATTTATTTCTGCCTGCATCGGCAGAGCAGACGGAAGCACGGCATACTGGAGAGTATCGATGGTATTTTGCACACCTCTGGTTTTTTGGGTTCCGCCCATCCAAGCACTGGTATCTTCTGCAAAAGCGGTGTCCATTTCCTGGAAACGACTCTGCGGAATCTGAAGTGTTTTCCCTGATTTTTTATTTTTCGTTGTATCCCAAAGTGTAGTTTTATATAGTGCAAGCGGATAGGTTTGGTCAATCACCATAATCAAACTTATGTGAACGGAAGCACTTGCTTCAAACTCTCCTTTTGTTGCCGGGATCAGGGTGATTGGAACAGAAGCTTTACCCTGTGCACCGACGGTCGCCAACTTGTTGATTCCATAACCGCCTTCCAGCGTGATCGATGGTGTAAGTTTTAAACTTCCATCGGCAACCTGCAGGGATTTCTTTTCATAATCATATTTTGGTCCGATTTTACCAGAAAGCTTTGCACCGCCCTCCAGCGAAAGATAGAGCGGACCGATCGGTGTAGCAAACTGCCAGGATGCACTGCCCTTCCACTCAGCATCACTTTGTATCTTTCCTGTGTCAGATATGATCCGTCCATATTTGTCATATTTTGTTTCAAAATATCCAACTACAGAAAGTTTTGGCAGCGCTTAAATCCCTTTGTATCTAATGCCATCAGTGATTTGACACCCCATTTTTTTGAGAACGCCTTGTCTAAACGTTCTCCATAGTTATCCATATCTTCAATACTGCTCTTATATTTGTCCCATGTTGTTTCATTATCAAGCAGATCACTTCTTCCAATTCCGACGGTTCCCTTGATCGTATAACTTCCATCCCTGGGATCTGTTTCCTTTGCGATTTCTACCGGAAACATCATAGTTTTCAAAGAATAATCCCCCCGGAAAGAATTTGCCTGCACCGCCCGTTACCTGTGCACTCTTTTCTTCCCCAAGAATCAGATTGCCGCCAGCTTCGATTACTTGATTGCTGCCGCTGTTGCCATTGCCGCCATTGTTGTTATTACCGTTATTACCATTGTTACTATTATCAGGTTTTGAACTTCGCATTTCATCAGAACACACCGTTCCCGCATAAGACCAGAGATCAGAAGATGAAAGATTGAGATTCAAAGCGGGACACACACCATTATCATTATAACTCACAAACCTACCAGCACACTCAACATCACCGTAGTAATCGACCCTCATCGTATACTCCGTATTATCGCCCGGCGTGCGGAGCCACCAACCGCAGTTCCCGTCACAGTCTGCTGCATCACCCCAAGAATAACTTCACACTCCCTTTGCTTTGGCATACGTACTGCTTTTTCTTCTCCTTGCTTCATCTTCATCTCTGTCCTCCACTTCTGAAAACCCGTAAGAGCCGGCTTTTGTTCCATAAACCTCCTGCTCGGAGAGCAGGAAAATCTTATCGGTTGTGTTATTACCGCCCTCTGTCCCACAGTGCAGATTATCTGCATTTTCCACTTCGGTTGTGCGGATTGCCTGCTGCTGTGCACTGGTAAATGCATCCTGCAAAAAGCTGTCACTGCGGTAATCCATCTTCGGCTCATTCGTTTCCGCTCCATATCCATTGAGCCAGCTTCGCATGCTGCTCGTCTCCCAGGTGACACTTGTCCAATTGATATTATATTTCTGGTCATCCATTGCCAGATCTGTCTGGAGGAAAGCCTGGTTACCCGCCGTACTTAAGACACGCCATTTAATAGGTTCATACCGAAAATAATGCCAGGAAGTACTGTCTTTCCATCTATACACGCTCACTCCTGAACTGCTGTAAGTAGCATCCTCTTTTTTCATGCGGCGATATTTGTTTCCATTCAGCGTGATCTCATTATCACTCCACCCACTGACCATTTCCAGTTTCTGAAACAGGGCGGCATCTTCGATGATATCCGTCTGCGGGTTATAATAACTTTTATAAATCGCATCATAGCCTGCTGCATCCGCCACCACTTCTCTCTGCGGATAACTGCCAAACCAGATGCAGTCCCAGGTCACCTTCTGTCCGGCCTCCATGCTGTCATCTTTTACAATACGTGGATTTTTCAGGGTTACGGATGCTGCCTTTGCTTCTTTGTCGGCATGACAAGCGAGGCTGCAGGCAGTGCATTGACTGCCAGTGTGGCTGACAGAAATTCCTGCCAGCAGTTGCTTTGTTGTTTTTCTCATAGATTCACCTTTCCTTTCCATATGTATTTTT
>ENA-OQCX01001232-OQCX01001232.1-human-gut-metagenome-genome-assembly--contig:-NODE-1232-length-12242-cov-1.933553_pt1 | contig 12242 bp, 13 predicted proteins | sample MGYA00242762_ERZ504587 | MGnify/ENA primary metagenome ERZ504587 (study PRJEB26092, sample SAMD00036337) | human gut metagenome | host: Homo sapiens | study: EMG produced TPA metagenomics assembly of...
CTGTGTTTCCGGGTCTTCCAACCTGTCATCCCCCAAACCCGTTTGTTACCCCTCCGGCAATCTGTGCCTGTGGACCATAACCGTTTTCTCTCTGAATCTTGGACGGATCTTTCTCTCTATTTTAAAGCAAAGTGACGAAAAAGAGGGCGGACGAAAAAAGTGAATTTTTCGTCATTTTGCCCTCACACGCCGGGATTTTCACAGACTGGGACTTGTTTTTCCGGCGAAATTTTCCAAATATGCGATTCATTCTTATTTTGCTGCGATCGCTTCCATCTCCATCAGGACGCCCTTCGGAAGTTTAGATACCTCGACGCAGGAACGTGCCGGGCATGCGCCCTCGAAATATTTCGCATAGATTTCATTTACTTTTCCGAAATCATCCATGTTCTGGATAAATACGGTGGTCTTTACAACCTGCTCCATGGAAGCACCTGCTGCCGCCAGAAGATTCTTTACATTGTTTAAAACCTGCTCTGCCTGAGCCTCGATTCCCTCCGGGATCTCGCCGGTTGCGGATTGACCGGAATCTGACCGGATGCAAATAAGAAGTTTCCTGTCATTTTTGCCTGAGAATATGGTCCGATTGCTGCTGGTGCTTTTTTTGTTTCAAGTGTTTTCATGAATGAATTCCTCCCGTACGATTTAGTGTAATTGATTGTCTGCAGCTGTTTAACCAATCTTTACATTGCAAGATTCCAAACAGCTACCCTTGTTCAATAACCTGTATCCATATCTTACCACCAAAAAAATATTTAGTCAACGGCAAAAAAATTGTTATAAAGAAATTTCGTCTTTTATTACTGGAAGAAAAGATGAAAATACTGACAATAATCTGATCAGTGGAAGCTCTTGAGCCAGTTTACCAGAGAATCATGCCAGATATTATCATATACTGTTTTCTTCATCTGGTCTGTGACAGGACCATTGCCTGCCATTTTGGCAAGGATTGCCTGCTGTAATTCATCTACAGTCATGTCTTCCGGAGATTTATTCAGATCTACAATTACTGTCTTTTCCTTTTCAACAGCGGCTTCCGTATTTTCCGGAAAACTGTTTTCTGCTGATGTAGCTGAAGTATCGGCAGTTTTTTGAGGCTGAATATCTTCTGCTTTTGCTGCTGCGGTTATTGTTTTCTGTGCAGGAGACTCAGTCTGAGTGGAAGTTGTTTCTTCTGTTTCTTCCTGTACTTTTTTGATATCTGCAGTTTCTGTTTTTACTGATATATATTCTGGCATTTCACCCGCCGGAACCCAGATTTCACCGCTGTTTGCGGCTACTGTTACATTGATACGTCCATCCTGAACAGGTACTTTACGGCCCGTGAGGGTTCCGATATATTCTGCGCAATTTCCTGCCGGAAGGCTCATATCTGCTGCATTATCATCGTTATTTACGGTAACGATCACACGTATTCCGTCAAGGTCACGGGCAAATGCAAACTGGCGGTTGGTAAGCTGAAGTTCAGCGTAGCTTCCGTAGCTTAATGCAGGTGTATGCTGTCGTATCTTTCCAAGAGCTGCGATCAGGCTGTACATGGATTCTTCTGTACTGCATCTGCATAGTCTTTAATATCCAGAGCCGGTCTGAGGCTGTCATCGGAGAATTTCTCTTTCTTTCCTTCAATACCGAACTCAGAACCGTAATAGATACTTGGTACACCCGGAAGTGTATAGAGTAAGACATGAACAGGTGCAAAATGTGCTTTATTTGAAAGCTTGGTATAAATACGTTCTACATCATGGTTGTCCACAAAGTTGTAGAGATCAAGATTTCCCATATTCTGGAGATATTTTACAGTATGTGCGATTTCGAAATAGTTGTGATCGTTATGTCCGCTGTAGAGTGCTTTATGCAGGGCATAGTTTGTTACACTGTGGAGCGTTTCTCCATTTACCCATCTGCTGTAATCGCCATGGATCACTTCGCCCATAAGCCAGAAATCTTCCTTTACTTCTGCTGCTGTACGGCGCAGGGCACGCATGAAATCAAAATCAAGGACATCTGCCGCATCCAGACGGATTCCATCTACATCAAATTCTGATACCCAGAAACGGATCACATCACAGATGTAATTCTGTACTTCCGGGTTTCTTTGGTTTAATTTTACCAGAAGGTTGTATCCACCCCAGTTTTCGTAGGAGAAGCCGTCATTGTATTCCGTATTCCCTCCGAAGTTCACATTGCAGTACCAGTTGAGATATCTGGAATGTTCGCGGTTTTGCTGAATATCTTTAAATGCAAAGAAATCACGGCCTGTGTGATTGAATACACCATCGAAAATAACTTTGATCTCTTTTTCATGACAGGCTGCCACGAAGTTTTTAAGGTCTTCGTTGGTTCCGAGACGGGAATCCAGCTTCTTGTAATCTGTGGTTTCATAGCCATGTCCTACACTCTCGAATAAAGGTCCGATGTACAATGCTGTACATCCGATTTCTCTGATGTGGTCGATCCATGGAAGTAATGTGTTCAGACGGGAAACAGGAGCACTGTAGTCATTGTGCTTCGGCGCACCGGTTAAACCCAGTGGATAGATGTGATAGAAAATTGCCTCATTATACCAGCTCATAAATGACACCTCTGTTTTTAAATTTATAATTTCAATTTATGGGGATTTTTTTACCCTGATATCATACAGGAAAGAAAATAATTAGATAAACTGTATTATAGTTGAAATTATATTCATACGATTCTTATAATAACAGATTTTTCAGACAGAATCCAGTTTTTTTTTCAATTTTGGCTTGTATATCTCAAGGATAGTGATGTATGAACAGTAACTTAAAATTTACTCTACAAAAAAATCTACTTTAAGGTATAATAATATTGCTGTAAATAATCTGGATATGCATAGAAATAGAAAGAAACAAACATAGATAAGCAAGGAGAATATAAACTATGAGACATATAGATGAAATTCAGATTGCCGGAACTGCAATCCTGCTTTGTGGCGCGATGTTTGCGGTTTCTGCTGTGGCACCTACCGGTAATACAGTGTCAAAAGCTGTTACAAACTTACGGAAGCTCCGGAAACTGCCGCTGAGGCTCAGGCACAGGCAGAAGCTCAGGCTGAGGAGGATGGATTTACCATTTATACTCAGGAAGTAACTATGATTCTGATTATGACAACAGTTATAATGATACTTCTTACAATGACTCTTCTTACAATACTGATACGACGCAGGACGGTTCTCTGGATGATACAGGGCAGGAGAATGATAATACAGATACAGAAGATGGATCTTCTGATGATGGAAGCAGTGATCAGACATCGTCTGACGATACAGGGGATGATTCTTCCGATCAGATTGATTATCCCAGCGATGACAATTCCGGTGACAGCACAGATGGTTCTCTGGATAACTCTGATACATGGGAAGACAATGGAGAGGAAGTTCAGCAGATAGAGTATTAATCAATCTGACGCAGGACTTCACGCTAAAGCATTTTTCAAACCCGCTCCAAGATAGACTGGATTATTTGTATTATTTTACGAAATTACTATAATTATGTTTTTGTTTCTCAATAAATGGTATAATCAAACTGTTATTAACATTCAGGAGGCTTTTTATGAAGAAACAAAACAGGTTACTATCACTAATTCTATCTCTGTTCCTTCTGCTGTTTACCTTAGTTCCGCAATCAGCACTGACGGTAAAAGCTGAAGGCAACAGTGAGATGGCAGTTCATTTTATTGACGTTGGACAGGGAAATGCCATCTTAGTACAGTCCGGAGGACAAAATCTTTTGTACGACGGCGGGGATCAGAGCCATGCTGATCTGATCATCTCCTACTTACAGGAACAGAATGTGGAAAACATTGACTATATGATCGCTTCTCACTATGATGAAGATCATATCGGCGGTCTTGTTCCATGTATAGACAATTTCTCTGTAAGTAATATATTCGGACCAGACTATGTACATACTTCAAATTTATTCAATAATTTTATGAATACTGCCACTGCAAATGCAATTATCGTACAGTATCCTTCTGTAGGTGAAACATTTGATTTTGGCACCGGAAGTTTCACTGTTCTTGCACCGAATGGTATCAGCCAGAACAGTAATGATAACTCTCTTGTAATCAAACTTGAAAATGGTTCAAATAGCTTTATTTTTACCGGAGATGCAGAGGAAACCAGTGAACAGGATATGATCAGTACTGGTATGAACCTTGACTGCGATGTTCTTTCTGTTGGTCATCATGGTTCTGCAAATTCAACTACCTGGGATTTCCTTGAGGCAACTTCTCCATCTTACGCAGTCATAAGCTGCGGAATCAATAATCAGTATAATCATCCGTCAGCAGATACAATGGGACGTTTATCAGATATGGGAATCCCTGTATTCCGAACAGATAAACAGGGTACGATCATTGCAGTCTCCGATGGAACAAATATTTCCTGGTCACAGGAGCCATGCAATGATTATTCTTCCGGAGACTCCTCTGTAAATGCTTCTGCAGGTGGCACTGGTGGAAACTCCCGGCAAGAAGAAACTACCACTTCTGATCCGGTACCTGAACAGGAAGAATCCAACAATGCAGATCTAGGAACAATGGTATGGATCCCTGCAACCGGCGAAAAATATCACAGCATTCCCAACTGTGGAAGAATGAACCCGGATACAGCCAGACAGGTATCCAGATCAGAAGCCGAAGCTATGGGATACGGACCTTGCAGTAAATGTTACTGATAAACAAAAACAGCCGCATTTGCGGCTGTTTTGTTAAAATCCTTCCTGTCTGCGTACTTTCCAGAGTTTTGCACGTTTCTGTGCAGCTTCATTCTCTATCTGCTGAGTAACTCCCTCAATGATAAGTCCCGGTACTTCCACAGGATGCTGATGTTCATCTGTTCCAACCATAATAAAATATGCGCGGTTGATCATGGTTCTGGTTCCATCAAGGGCTTCACAGTAAGTATCAATACGTACTTCCATGGAAGAACGTCCCACATGTGTAAGCCGTCCGATGAGAACGATGGTATCGTTCACTCTGGCTCCGGCTTTGAAATACATATTGTCTACTGCAACAGTTACCACATTCATTTCCGCATGACGCTTGGCAACAATACCTGCTGTTTCATCAATCCATGCAAGCAGCTGTCCGCCAAACAGATAACCTGCGGCATTCAGACACTTTGGCATTAATAAATGAGACTGCTCTGTTAAGGAGTCCTCAACTCGTTTCATTTTTCTTTCTGACATTTCTTTTCTCACTTCCCCTTTATCATGCTTTCTGTTGGCTATTATAGCACGTTCCATGATTTTGTGTTATATTTTTCATAATTTTCCTTCTGTATAATTTTAAAGCGTTATCACTTTAATATGATTGTATGAAAAAAAAATACAATCTTTGTCTTGCCTTTCCCATCACTTTACTGTACAATGTTTAAATAGGTACAAATACAAATGTTCGCCATAGTAAAACACTGATCGCAAGGATGCATCTGCAATTCACTGTATCAGTGTTTTTTAATAAAATTCACTATAATATGCATTATTTACGAGTATTGCTATAAGTGAATTTGCGAATATTGCTGTAGATAAATAACGGGGAAATGAGGAATGATATTATGGAAAAACATGAAATGATGAGTCTGGAAGATTCCGGACAGCTTCGTGACAAAATGAGATTCTTTGAACAGGAACTGCTCAAGAATCATCATATCGATCCAAATCTGTATGTAGAATATAATGTAAAAAGAGGTCTTCGTGACTCCGCAGGTAAAGGTGTCCTGACAGGTCTTACAGAGATTTCTGATGTTAATGGTTATAATCTGATCAACGGCAGACAGATTCCGGCTGATGGACGTTTATACTATCAGGGAATCAATGTACAGGATATCATCAGTGGTCTGAACGGAAGACGTTTTGGATTTGAAGAAACAATTTATCTTCTGATCTTCGGTAAGCTCCCTGATAAGGAAGAACTTTCCAGATTTCTGGATATGATGTCTGATATGGAGGAGCTTGGCGGTCGTTTTGTCCGCGATGTTGTTATGAAGGGAACCAATGCCAATATTATGAATGCCATGCAGCGTTGTGTTCTGGCTCTCTATACATATGATGACAATCCGGAAGATATTTCTCCTGAAAATGTACTTCGTCAGTCTCTGGAACTGATTGCAAAGCTTCCTGAAATTGCCGTATATTCTTACCATGCATATCGCCATTTCAGAAAGGATGATACCTTATTTATCCGTAATCCGCAGAAGGGGCTTTCTCTTGCGAGAACATTCTTCTTATGCTTCGCCCGGATGGAAAATACACAGAACTGGAAGCAAAAGTTCTGGATATTGCACTGATCCTGCATGCTGAGCATGGTGGCGGTAATAACTCCACTTTCACCACTCATGTGGTAACTTCTTCAGGGACAGATACCTACTCTTCTACTGCTGCATCCATCGGATCTCTGAAGGGACCTCGTCATGGTGGAGCAAACCTGAAAGTTCAGAATATGTTTGCTGATCTGAAGTCTCATGTAGATCAAGATCACTGGGATAACGAAGATGAAATCATAACTTACCTCAAGAAGGTTCTGAATAAAGAAGCATTTGACCATGCAGGGCTGATCTATGGTATGGGGCATGCAGTCTATACACTTTCCGATCCTCGAGAAGTGATCCTGAAACGCTTTGCCCAGGCACTTGCTGAGGAAAAGGGAATGACAGAGGAATTCGAGCTTTATAACAGAGTAGAAAATATTGCCGGCAAACTGATTATGGAACATAGAAAACTGTTTAAGAATGTCTGCGCAAATGTGGACTTCTACAGTGGATTTGTATACAGCATGCTTGGTATTCCGGAAGAATTATTTACTCCGATCTTTGCTATTGCACGTATGCCGGGCTGGAGTGCTCACCGTCTGGAAGAACTGATCAATGCAAATAAGATCATTCGTCCTGCTTACAAATATGTAGGACATCATACAGATTTTGTTGCTTTTGACGAAAGGTAAACAGATGAAACTTATTACTGGCTGCGGTTCATTCCGCAGCGTTTTATTATGTCACTAAAGTGAGCTTCCCGCAGAAAGAGAATCCTGCGCTACTGTCCACTGGTAATATCCTTTTTCGTAAAAATATAATTTGCATTTGTTGTATGAGGTCTGTATAATCAAAATAAATCCGAAAAAGGAGGTATTCTCTATGGCAAAAGAACAGATTGCGGTTGCAGAACTGGTTTTAAATATGATCCTTGGAAAGACAGGCGGTACACGTGTAGATTATTTCCCACAGAAACCGGATTTTCCGTTTGATGCAGTTTATGAGCAGGCAATTTGCACGTGCCACACCGGAGAGTCAAGGAATCTCCTCTGATCTGTTTGCTGCCCTTCTTCGGGAACTAGATGCTTCCAAAGATACGGAAATGCATCATTTTATGGCACTGCGTCATGGCAAGGTAATCTGTGAATGTAATTTTGCACCATACCCTAAAGGAATGTGCATATTACACATTCCATGTGCAAGAGCATCACAGGTATGGCAATCGGCATGTTGATCGAAGAGGAAAAATTAAAACTCGATGAAAATATTTATGACATTTTTCCGGATCATATAAATGCCTTTTCAAAGATTTTCCGCCCTGTGATCACAGTAGAGAATCTGCTGACCATGACAAGCGGCGTAACTTTTAATGAATCAGGTATCGTGTCCGGAAATGATTGGCTTGGAAGTTTTCTGAATGCATCTGTCAATGGAAAACCCGGAACAGAGTTTCAATATAACAGTCTGAATACCTATGTTCTTTCTGCAATCGTGACGAAACGTACAGGAGAAACCCTGACCGAATATTTGACTCCGAGACTGTTTGGTCCTCTTGGTATCACGAAATATTACTGGGAAACCTGTCCGAAAGGAATTACAAAAGGCGGCTGGGGACTGTTTCTCTGTGCAGAAGACATGGCAAAACTTGGCCAGCTGTATCTTCAGAGGGGAAAATGGAATGGTCAGCAGCTGGTGTCTGAATATTGGATAGAAATATCTACGGCACGACATCTGAAAACTCAGAATGACACCTATGGATATGGATATCAGCTATGGATGGAACAGCGCCCGGGAAGCTTTGAATATAACGGAATGTTGGGACAGAATGTTATTATTTATCCGGATATGGATATGGTTCTTGTCACAAATGCCGGAAATAAAGAAATGTTTCAGGACTGTATCATGCTGAATATCATTCGGAAATATTTCCCTGTTAATTATCATCCCGCCGATGTTCTACCTGAGAATCCACTCTCCTATAGTCTTCTGAAACGGTTGTGCGGAGAACTGGAAAATGGAGAAAATAATAACAGAAGTACTTCTCTGCGCGGGAGATGGAAAAGAAATGTAGTTTCCAGAAGGAAGCATTCAGATAAAAAGTACAGCTACCGTATTTTAGCAGCCGTTGATCGCCCATCTGATCATCACAGTTTTATGCGGGCTATAAGCGGCAGAACTTATGTTATGGAACAGCAGAATATTGGAATTGCGCCGTTGTTTGTGCAGGTATTCCACAATAATATGACAGATGGTATTTCTGAAATTTCTTTTACTTATGATGCGGGAAACTTTTACGTTTCTTTTACCGAAGGTGAGGTAATCCATAAACTTCCTGTTGGATTTGGAAGGGCTGCGGATGGCTGTGTTGATCTTCATGGAGAACATTACCTTGTAGCTACACTGGGAGAATTTGCAAGAGATGAAAACGATATCCCTGTATTAAAGCTGGAGATTACTTTTATCGAAGAATGTGTGAAACGAAAGGCGCATATTTTCTTTCATGAAAATAATGGAATTGAAATCAGATGGAACGAAACACCCGGTAAAAAAATGATTCTGGCAGGACTGAGTTCTATTACTGAAGAACTGTCAGGAAACTTCCTGTATAATTCGCTTCTGGGAGATCATAATATTACGACAGAACTGCTGCACCGGCTTATGGAACAGACGATTGAGCCTGTTGTAAGGGGATATCTGAAGAGACCGGAAGAAACAGACAGTATTGATACAGATGAGTGAATATAATAAAGTCTCATATACAAAAATGCATTTCTCACTAAACGATTCAGATGAGAAATGCATTTTGCATTTTACAGGTTTATTTTATTTATGGTATGTATTATTTGTTCTGTTTAGTCCTGTTTCACATTGAAAGCTTTCATTCCCGGATATACTGCGCTTGCGCCGAGTTCTTCTTCGATACGGAGAAGCTGGTTGTATTTTGCAACACGTTCGGATCTGCTTGGAGCTCCGGTCTTAATCTGGCAGGTGTTCAGTGCTACTGCAAGGTCTGCGATTGTTGTATCTGCTGTCTCGCCGGAACGATGAGAAGAAATTGCGGTGTAGCCTGCTTTGTGAGCCATTTTAATTGCTTCCAGTGTTTCAGATACGGAACCGATCTGGTTTAATTTGATCAGGATCGCATTACCTGCGCCAAGGCTGATACCTTTTGCAAGTCTTTCTGTATTTGTAACAAACAGGTCATCACCGACAAGCTGTACTTTGTCGCCAAGTCTGGCTGTAAGTTTCTGCCATCCTTCCCAGTCTTCTTCATCCAGACCGTCTTCGATGGAGATGATCGGATATTTCTCGCACAATTTAGCCCAGTGCTCAATGAGCTCTTCGGATGTATACTCTGTTCCTGCTTTTGGAAGTTTGTAGTATCCTTTGCCTTTTTCGCTCTTCCATTCAGAGGAAGCTGCGTCCATAGCGATCTTGAAGTCTTTACCTGGTTCATATCCGGCTTTCTTAACTGCTTCAAGAATTGTTTCGATTGCTTCTTCATCAGATTTCAGTGCAGGTGCGAAACCACCTTCATCACCTACTGATGTTGCAAGTCCGCGTTCTTTCAGATAGAAGCAAGTGCGTGGAATACTTCTGCACACCATCTTAAGCATTCTTTGAAGGAAGGTGCTCCAACTGGCATGATCATGAATTCCTGTACATCCAGACCGGATGATAATGCGTGGCATCCACCGTTTACGATGTTCATCATTGGAACTGGAAGACGGTTTCCGGATACTCCGCCAAGGAAACGATACAGCGGAATCTCAAGAGAAGTTGCTGCTGCTCTGCAGCATGCGATAGATACTGCAAGGATTGCATTTGCTCCAAGTTTGGATTTATCTTTTGTTCCGTCTGCTGCGATCATTGCTGCATCTACTGCATAAATGTCACTTGCATCGAGACCTTCGATTGCTTCGTTGATTGTTGTGTTGATGTTCTCTACTGCTTTCTGTACGCCTTTTCCAAGGTAACGAGCTTTATCTCCATCTCTTAATTCCAGAGCTTCGAATTCACCTGTAGATGCACCGCTTGGAGCTGTTCCTCTTGCTACAGTGCCATCCATCAGATATACTTCTGCTTCTACTGTCGGATTTCCTCTGGAATCCAGAATTTCTCTTCCAATTACTTTCTCAATTTCTAAGTACATGATAAATCCCCTTTCTGGTTTTGCATTTGGACTCCTGGTACACCGTAGCTGGGATGTACCAAGTGGATCATATCTGAGGTACGGCTTTCAGCATAGCCGTGAGTTCAGCAAGCACAGATGCGATCCATTGTTCCGAAGGTTTCAGCAGGTCTTCGGATGGAGTTCAAATGATTAATTCACGCTAGAGTTTGTGGCATCTAACTCTATTAGTTAGTATATTCTAACTTTAATAAAAATGCAAGAGGATAATTGGGAGGATATTGAGAAAGTATTTCAGAATTGGTAGAGGGTTATTATATTTTATTTTTTAGCAAAAGTAGCCATAAAAAAGCTTCAATTACTTACATATATTGCAATTAACTGAAGCTTATAATATCTTATTTCTCATCAAATCTTATTTATGAGGACATACTGCATAAGTAATAGTGTTTTTGTACACGGCATTTGCTAAATAGCCACATTTTTTACAACGTTGACAAGTATATACTTTTACAGTACAGCCACCGGATCCATTACTTTTATGTGCACTAACTGTTCCATCAACCATACTATGTGTGCATATTGCATATGGAGAATAATCATTTTTTAAAGGTATCTGAGTTCCATCTTCAGCGGTAAATACTTTATCACTTTCTGAAAAATCAATAAATGCAGTCATATCTGAATCGTTAAATAAAAGCTGTTCGGTTCAAAATCCAATACAACATCTTCAAAACTCATATCAGATGACTGAACTGGACTGTACGCCAACACCGTCCCGGCTCCAGCCACAATTGTCAGTGCTGACACTGCCACCATAATACCTCTCTGCAACAACCCTTTTCTCTTTTCTTTCATCATGTAGTTGATCCTCCTTTTTATTGTTTTAAAATCTTTTCCTTCTTTATCTTTTTTATGTCCGGAAAAATTATTTTTCCATACAACCGGACGTATGTCCGAAGTTGAGGCTTCTAACACCAGCAGTTTGGCGTAGTCTTTGCGTTTTTCTTTTGGACAGCCTTCTACTGCCGCGCTGTCACTGACTATTTCTGCTGTATCGATGTAAAGGAGAAGTAAAAGATATGCCACAGGGTTCATCCAGTGTACACACAGGACAAGGAGACATAACAGTTTCACTAAATTGTCATGATTCTTTAGATGGGCACCTTCATGTTTATATACCATGACAAAATCAGGATGCAGAGGGAAACTCTCCGGAATCACAATCTTCTGACGAAAAAAGCCGATGGTACATGGTCCATAAGTATCATCCGGAATCAGATAATAGGTAAGATTGTTTTCCGGATCTTCTTCTTTTTCAAAAATGAAATTCTTGATAGAATGTGCACTTCTCCAGTATTTGATGATTTCATAAACCGCAAAGATAACAATTCCACTAAGCCAGAACTTAGATATAATATCAAACCATTGCGGCATCCATATGTATTCTCCCTTTCGCTCAGTCCAGAAAGATAAGGAGTCGGATAAGTACAGTTGAGCTTCTTCGTTAAAAAGAGCCTCTGGATAGACTTCTTCAGGTATCAGATATTTTATCAACTGTATCGGCACAAGATAAAAGAATATGCCTGTACAGTAGCAATCTTCTTCCAAGAATGTAATTATAATTTTCACACTGAATCACATATAAAAGCAAACAGATCACAACAGGAATGCTCCTGAAATGGACATACAGACTAGAGCGTGTTTGAAAATTAAAAATTGTACAAAACATTGTTCCTAAGCCCTTTTTATAGTATAATAAAAGAAAAAGGGGTGTTCATTATGTTGAGACGATACGAATTAACGGATTGATGAATGGAACCGCATCGTTGATC
>ENA-OQCX01001233-OQCX01001233.1-human-gut-metagenome-genome-assembly--contig:-NODE-1233-length-12236-cov-2.960856_pt1 | contig 12236 bp, 16 predicted proteins | sample MGYA00242762_ERZ504587 | MGnify/ENA primary metagenome ERZ504587 (study PRJEB26092, sample SAMD00036337) | human gut metagenome | host: Homo sapiens | study: EMG produced TPA metagenomics assembly of...
GTTTCCCCCATTGTGCAATATTCCCCACTGCTGCCTCCCGTAGGAGTCTGGGCCGTGTCTCAGTCCCAATGTGGCCGTTCACCCTCTCAGGCCGGCTATGGATCGTCGCTTGGTGGGCCGTTACCCCACCAACTAGCTAATCCAACGCGGTCCATCCTATACCACCGGAGTTTTTCACACTGGACCATGCGGTCCCGTGCGCTTATGCGGTATTAGCAACCATTTCTGGTTGTTATCCCCCTGTATAGGGCAGGTTACCCACGCGTTACTCACCCGTCCGCCACTAGAAACAAATTAAATCGACCGAAGTTTCAATAATAGGTTTCCCGTTCGACTTGCATGTGTTAAGCACGCCGCCAGCGTTCATCCTGAGCCAGGATCAAACTCTCTGATAAAGTGTTTGATTACTCAAGACAACCAACTAGCTTAGTTATCTCTCGTCATTACTGTTTATAAAAAGTTCATTCTATTGAATGATGATTCTTAAAGAATTTTCGAGAATCGTATGTGTTTCACTGTTTAGTTATCAAGGTCCTTTTGTTTTGCTCTCTTGCGACAGCTCGTTTAGATTATCACATTCATCAGCGCTTGTCAAGTACTTTTTTCATTTTCTTTCCGAAGCTTTTATGATGTTTGCGCGTCGCTCTCAGGCGACTCGTCTACTCTATCACATTTTCATTTCCTTGTCAACAACTTTTTCACATTTTTCAAAACTTTCGAAATTGTTTAAGTTGTTTATTCAGAAGAAACAATTCTTCGTGACAGCTCAGTCAGAATACCACTATAAAACCAATCTGTCAACACCTTTTTTAGATTTTTTTGCAATTTTTGTCGATGTACTGCTGAACTTCATGTAAAGAAGGTAAGATGCTGTCTGCCAGCTCCTCCATTTCTTCTGTTGGAGCTGCCTGATCCGGCACCATGATCGGGTGCATTCCGGCTCTTTTGGCGGATCTTATTCCATTGTAGGAGTCCTCAATCGCATAGCAGTCCTCAGGCCGCTCCTGAAGGCGTCTGCAGGCTTCCAGATAGATGTCTGGCTCCGGTTTGCTCCGACTGACATATCCCCGCATACGATCTCATCGAAATAGGAAAGCAAGCCTCCTTCCTCGAGTTCTCTCGTCACAAGATCTCTTCTTGTGGAGGAAGCTACCGCTGTCTTTATATTTTCTCTGCGGAGATATTCCAGGAGTTCCCGGATCCCCGGTTTTCTTCGGAAGCTTCCCTCCTGCTGCATTTGCGTGGAAAAGATCTGACATTTCTTTTTTGTATTTGTCATATGGAAAATCCTGTCCATAACGCTCGAAAAAAATTTCTCTGGTCACTGTAGCATTGATCCCCAGGCATGCCCTGCAGGTTTCCTCTATATCTGCGACTCCATATTTCTCTGCCACAACCTTCCACATACGGAACACAAGCGTCTCTGAGTCAAAAATAACTCCATCCATATCAAATACAACTGCCTTCATCTTTTCCCCCTTGGTATTTATTTCGTTACTGTTCACAGCAACTTTATTTCTGCATGATAAAACGTATCGCATCCTGAATCCAGGAAACGTATACCAGTTTGATCCCTTTGATCTTCTCTGTAGCTGACCTGCATACTTCCGGCAGGATCACTGTTTCAAAACCGAGTTTCTTCGCTTCTGCGACACGCTGTCCTGCCATGCTCACAGCACGCACTTCTCCACTCAGACCAATTTCGCCAAATGCGATCACAGAATCCGGTATGACGATATCCTTACAGCTTGAAACGACTGCCAGTGAAATCCCGAGATCGATCGCCGGCTCTGTCATCTTCATTCCACCTGCAATATTGACATAGGCATCGCAGGTTGCCAGATGGATGCCGACTTTTTTCTCCAGAACTGCCATCAGAAGGTTTACTCTGTTAAAGTCTGTTCCCACTGCTGTTCTTCTCGGAATTCCGAAATTGCTCTGGCATACCAATGCCTGTATCTCCACCAGGATCGGCCGTGTTCCTTCCATAGAACATGCCACGATCGACCCGGAAGTGTCGCTGGGCTTTCCATTCAGCATAAATTCTGACGGATTCTTAACTTCCTCAAGTCCTGTGCTTCGCATTTCGAATACACCGATCTCATTGGTAGAACCGAAACGGTTCTTGACTGCACGCAGGATCCGATAGGAAGCATGTCTGTCTCCCTCAAAGTAAAGCACGGTATCTACCATATGCTCCAGCACACGGGGACCTGCCACGTTTCCTTCTTTGGTCACATGACCTACGATAAAGATCGATACGCCCTGTCCCTTGGCAATCTGCATCAGGATATTGGTGGACTCTCTTACCTGAGAAACACTTCCCGGTGCAGAACTGATATCCTCATGAAACATAGTCTGTATGGAATCTATCACAACGGTATCCGGCTTCTTGCGCTCGATCACTTCGCGGATTGTTTCCAGATTTGTCTCACACAGAAGCTGCAGCTTCTCATTAAATTCTCCGATTCGTTCTGCGCGGAGCTTGATCTGGCGCAGGGATTCCTCTCCTGAAATATACAGTACATTGCTTCCTGATAGTGCAAGATTCCGGCACACCTGTAAAAGAAGGGTGGATTTTCCGATTCCCGGATCTCCACCCACTAAAACAAGAGAGCCGGGGACGATCCCGCCCCCGAGCACTCTGTCAAGCTCGCCAATCTTTGTCAGCCGCCGTTCATCCTCTGACAGTGAAATGTCCTTCAGACGAACTGGTTCCGGACGCTTCCCCGGATTCTGAAAGGAACTGCTACCGGATGAAGAAGATTTCTTCGTGGAAACCGTCTCCTCTACGAAAGTATTCCATGCCTTACAGCCCGGACACTGTCCCATCCATTTGGAGGATTCATATCCGCATTCCTGACAAAAATAAACAGTCTTTTTATTTTTTAGCATTTTTTGATCTCAACATGTACGGCTTTGTCGCCTCCCAGTTCTGCACTGAAAGAAAGCTTACCGCCAAGGTTTGTTTTCATTTTGCCTGCATCTGCGCCATCGATGGAGATATCATATTCTGTATCTGCTTCCATCTCTACGGTGATCTGTGCATCCTCAGTTCCTTCTACGTCAAAACTCATGCTGGAGCCGTCCTGTTTCAGAGAAAATACAGCAGTTCCCGGTACGGATTCATATACAAACATGCCATTTCTCTCGAGTTTGGTGATCTCTTTGAATGTTTTTACCTTGTACATATCTCCCTGATGTGCGAAATCTGATACCTTGGATTCTGTGGCAATTCATAATTGCCAAAGCTGATGCTCTGATTCTCTTCTGTACGGATCAGTTCCTTTACTACTGCCATAACCAATGTCCTCCCTAAGACTTTTCTGTTGTGTTTTCGACACCTGTTGGATTGCTCCTTAGTGTCTTTTTATTATAACATTGACCACTTTTTTTGACCAGTATCCTGTTTAAGATTTTATAGCTTTTTTAGATTTTGGTTTCTTCTCATCTTCTGAAAGTGGAGTAAAACGGATCTCTTTCTGATGAAGCTGGATCCGGACGGTATCTCCTCTTTTGATGGTTCCTTCGAGAAGTGCATTTGCCATCGGATCTTCCAGTTTTGTCTGGATAGCTCTTCTTAATGGTCTGGCCCCATATTTGCTGTCAAAACCTGCTTCTGCAAGGAAATCCCTGACAGATTCTGTGATCTTAAGCTGGATATCAAGCTGTTCTTTACAGCGTTTTTCCAGTGTTTTGAGCATGATGTTGACAATCTTTTTGATGTGTGTCTTGTTCAGTGGATGGAATACCATGATCTCGTCAATACGGTTCAAAAACTCCGGTTTGAACAGACGGCGGACTTCTTCCATAACACCAGATTTCATGCGTTCATAATCCTGCTTCTCATCATTGTTAGAAAGGAAGCCAAGCTTCTTCGGCTCAATGATCGCCTGCGCACCAGCATTGGATGTCATAATGATGATCGTCTGCTTGAAGTCCACTTTTCGTCCATGTGCATCTGTGATATGTCCATCATCCAGAACCTGAAGAAGAATATTAAACACATCCGGATGTGCTTTTCAATCTCATCAAACAGAAGCACACTGTATGGATTTCTGCGTACTTTTTCGCTGAGCTGCCCGCCCTCATCGTATCCTACATATCCCGGAGGTGATCCGATCAGTTTGGATACGCTGTGTTTCTCCATGTACTCAGACATATCAACACGGATCATTGCCTGCTCACTTCCAAATACGGCCTCTGCCAGCGCTTTGGAAAGTTCGGTCTTACCTACACCGGTAGGTCCAAGGAAAAGGAAGGAACCGATCGGGCGGTTTGGATCTTTGAGACCGACACGGCCTCGTTTGACTGCCTGTGCGACTGCCTTTACTGCTTCTTCCTGACCGATCACACGTTTATGAAGTTCTTTCTCAAGACGTGCAAGACGTTTCGTTTCACCCTCTGTAAGACGCTGTACCGGGATCTTGGTCCAGTCGGAAATGATGTCTGCCACAGATGCCTCTGTCACAGATATTTTCTTTCTTTTGTTTCTGCGTTCTTCTTTTTCTTTATATTTGGAAATTTCTGTTTCTATTTCACGCTGCGCGCCTGAAGTTCTTTTGCCAGGGAAAGATCTGCCTGCTTGACAGCTTTTTCCTTATCTTTCTGGATCTCGTGGAGTTCCAGTTCCATGGCATCTACTTCCGGTGCCATGCGGTAGCCGCCGAGACGTACTTTGGAAGCTGCCTCGTCGATAATATCGATGGCCTTATCCGGCAGAAAACGGTCATTGATGTAACGTTCGGACATTTTTACTGCTGCTTCAAGTGCACTGTCCTCGATCACCACGCATGATGCTTCTCATAATACGGGCGCAGTCCCTTAAGGATCTCGATGGTTTCTTCCTCTGACGGTTCTTCTACTGTCACTGGCTGGAAACGTCTCTCCAGAGCGGCATCTTTCTCAATGTATTTCCTGTATTCCTCCAGGGTCGTTGCTCCGATCAGCTGGATCTCGCCTCTGGAAAGAGATGGTTTCAGAATGTTGGAAGCATCCAATGCTCCCTCTGCACCGCCCGCGCCAATGATCGTATGCAGCTCATCAATAAAAAGAAGAATTCCCTGATTGCTGCGTACTTCATTGATCACATTTCGGATTCTTTCCTCGAATTCTCCACGATATTTGCTTCCTGCCACCATTCCGGACAGATCAAGGACTACGACTCTCTTGTTTTTGACAGACTCCGGAACCATGCTGGAAATGATCCTCTGTGCAAGCCCTTCTACGATTGCAGTCTTTCCGACGCCTGGCTCACCTACCAGACATGGGTTGTTTTTTGTTCTTCTGCTTAATATCTGGATCAGGCGGGCAATCTCTTTGTCCCTGCCTACTACCGGATCCAGGTTTCCATCTGCTGCCATTGCCGTCAGATCACGGCTGTACTGATCCAGCGTCGGTGTTGTGGATCCCTGTTTTCCCTTCTGGTTCTTTGGCATCTGTAATTCTTCCGGAATTGCATTTGTATCAATCCCTGCTGCCGCGAGAACTGCGCTGTATAATTTCTGGATATTTACACCCATGGTATACAGAAGTCTGGTTCCTACACAGTCTGTCTCCTTGAGCATTGCCAAAAGCAGATGCTCTGTTCCTGCCAGATCTTCCTTCTGCTTCTCAGCTTCTTTGACTGCCTGTTCTCTGACTTTCTGTGCTCTTGGACTGTAGCCGGCGGATTTTTCTGCTACAGGCACTCCGGATGGTGCGATCAATTTCGTGATCAGGGATTCCAGTTTTTCCCTGTCTACGCCAAATTCTTCCAGAATCTTACCTGCAGTTCCTTCCTGTTCATCAAGAAGTCCTACCAGTATATGTTCTGTCCCAATATATGAATGTTTCCAGGACCGGGCTGTACTTTCCGCAAGTTTCAGTGCTGCCTTTGCCTGTCTGGTAAATTTCTCCTGCATTCCTGCCTCCTCTTTTTATGCTATTCTATTCCATATTCGTCAAAAATCTCATCGATCAGATCGTGAACTTCTGCTCTGGAAATATTTTTGCAGTATCCTCTTGCGAGGGCTACCATGAGATTCTGTTTCATTTCTTCCAGTGCTTTCATCTTGTCCACATCAATCGCAATGATCGCGCCACGGCGGCGGTCGATCGTTACAAAGCCTTCCTGCCGAAGCAGGGAATATGCCTTGTTCACAGTATGCATATTAATGCCGATGGTATCTGCAAGCTGTCGCACAGAAGGAAGCGGATCTCCCTCCTGAAGCCTGGATGTGGCAATTCCCATGATGATCTGATTCATCAACTGCACATAAATAGCCTCATCACTGTTAAAAGTCTATTTCAATGACCATAATCCTCAGCCCCTTATCTTTCATAACAACATCATGTTATACATATGGTAGCACATAATCTGGATTTTGCAAGTATAATTTATAAAGTTTATCCTGTCTAATCCCCGCGTGAAAAGACATAAAAAACAGACAGCCCGAAGACTGCCTGTTTCTTATACTTATATTTTTAACCAATTATTTTTTTGAGCTGGTCTCTGTTGAGAACAAGATTGAATCCCATAGGGTTGATAACCAGTGATTCTGCTGCTCGATCAGGATATTTGGAAGTTTGTTAAATGGTACTTTGGCAATACGAAGTTTCTTTCCTTTTGCGAATTTCTCAAATTCCATAACATCGGAGAATACCGGCTGAAGGATCTTACCTTCTTTGTTCTTGAGGTAAGGAATATTTACCTTGTCCGGCTCATCTCCCTTGCGCTGCATTGCAACAAGAAAATCTGATTTTCTTAAGTTTACGATCACTTCTTCTTCCAGTGCTCTTAAGTTCTTGTGCTCTTCCTGAGGTACCGGACGGCGAAGTTCCTGCATGAAGTAGATTCCGGAAAGCTGCAGTGTCGGATTGATCAGCGGACGCTTCTGCGGCTCTACTTTGCTGAGATCCGGCTTTCTTACGATTCTTTCAAGATCGATCTCCATCTGCTCACCGCCATCATTCCACATGATCGTGTTTACACCGATAGAGAATAACAGACCGTACATCTTAGGGAAATCTTTCTTTTCGTAACGCATTCCCATAAGGAGAACTTTTTCTTCGATTTTCTTTTTGCCAAATTCTTTGATTGCTTCTTCCTCTGTGAAAAACCATGCCTGGTCGTTGAATGATTCTTCCCCACAGGTTACATAAGGAAGCTTCGTAGTCTGAGAGTATGCTACAAAAATATTCTCCCTTCCCTGAATTTCCTTAATTGTTTCTTCTACACTTGTTCCCATATTTTGTCCTTTCAGGCCTCGTCAATAGCCTTTCCTATGTCGTGGCGCATATATTTATTTGCAAACTGGATCCAGTCTGTTGCCTCGTAAGCATTCTTACGGGCTTCCTTAAGATCCTTTCCAGTTGCAGTGATTCCAAGGACACGGCCGCCGTTGGTAACGATCTCGCCATCCTTGAATTTGGTTCCTGCATGGAAGCAGTAATAGCCTTCTTTGTCCTTGAAGTTCTCAAATCCATGCATTGGAATTCCTTTTTCGTATTTTACCGGATATCCATCACTTGCCAGAACGACACAGACAGCTGCATTATCCTCAAACTCAAGATCTACCTGATCCAGAGTTCCATTTACGCAAGCTTCCATCACTTCGATGATGTCTGTCTTCATTCTCGGAAGAACAACCTGTGCTTCCGGGTCACCAAAACGTACATTGTACTCCAGGACCTTCGGTCCGTCGGCTGTCAGCATCAGTCCAAAGAAAATGATTCCTGTAAATGGACGTCCCTCTGCTGCCATCGCATCAACCGTTGCCTGGTAGATATGCTCCTTACAGAACTTATCCACTTCCTCTGTATAAAACGGGCTCGGTGAAAAAGTACCCATACCGCCTGTGTTCAGTCCCTGATCTCCGTCTTTGGCACGCTTATGATCCTGTGCGGATGTCATCGGACGGATCGTCTTGCCATCCACAAAGGAAAGGACAGACACTTCACGTCCTGTCATAAATTCCTCGATGACCATTGTATTTCCTGCACTGCCGAACTTCTTGTCCTCCATGATCTCCTTAACTCCGGCTTCTGCTTCTTCCAGAGTATTGCAGATCAGAACACCCTTGCCGAGTGCAAGCCCGTCTGCCTTGAGCACGATCGGGAATTTGACCTGTGTATGTAAATAATCCAGTGCTTTCTGTGGATCGTCAAAGTTTTCGTATCCCGCTGTCGGAATTCCATATTTTTTCATGAGGTCTTTGGAAAATGCCTTGGATCCCTCCAGGATCGCTGCGTTCTTGCGAGGTCCGAACACCTTGAGTCCGCGTGTCTCGAACACATCTACAACACCGCCAACCAGCGGGTCATCCATTCCGATAATTGTAAGATCAACAGAATTCTTCTCCGCAAAATCAGCAAGTTTCTCAAATTCCATTGCTCCGATGTCTACACACTCCGCATATTCAGAAATTCCTGCATTTCCCGGTGCGCAATAGATCTTGTCTACCTTTGGGCTCTTGGCCACGCTCCAGGCAATTGCATGTTCTCTTCCGCCGCTTCCAACAATTAATACTTTCATATCTTTCGCTCCTCTGCAGAAAATCAATTATTGATGATAACTTTACCGTCCTGTACGGATACTTTGCCATTGGCGATCAGATCGATCGCAGCCGGCAGTATCTTCCATTCAGCCTCTTCCATAACACGTCTCTGAAGTACTTCCGGGGTATCTCCCTGGTGTACCTCTACCGCCTTCTGAAGAATGATAGGACCGGTATCTGTACCTGTATCTACAAAATGAACCGTCGCACCGGTCACCCTGACGCCTCTGGAAAGGACACCTTCATGGACATGAAGTCCATAATATCCTGTTCCACAAAAAGACGGGATCAGTGACGGATGGATATTGATGATCCGATTTGGATATGCTTCCACGATCATCGACGGCACTGCCACCAGAAATCCGGCAAGCACAACAAGATCTACCTGGTTCTCCTGAAGCTCTGCCAGAAGTGCCTTATGAAATTCTTCTCTGTCTGCATAGTCCTTCGGAGAAATGCATCTGGCAGGGATTCCCTTGTTCTCCGCTCTCTTGAGGGCATACGCACCCTTGTTGTTGCTGACCACGAGACCAACCTCTGCATTGGTGATCACACCTGCATCGATTGCGTCCATGATCGCCTGGAGATTTGTACCACCTCCGGATACCAGAACACCCAGTTTTAACATAAGGTCACTCCCTTTTCGCCAGCCTCAATGCGGCTACTACGTAAGGAGTATCTCCTTCTTTGCGGATTGCTTCCATCGTCTTGTCTACATCCTCAGGAGCTACTGCGAGGACCATTCCAAGACCCATGTTAAATGTATTATACATCATTTTCTCTTCGATGTTACCTTTTTTTGCAAGAAGTTTAAAAATTGGAAGAACCGGATAGCTGTCCTTCTCTACAACTGCATGTGTGCCTTCTTTGAGCATACGCGGAATATTTTCGTAGAAGCCGCCGCCTGTGATATGGCTGCATGCATGGATTCTCACGCCTGCATCGCGGATGCTCTTGAGTGCTTTGACATAAATCCTGGTCGGAGCGATCAGTGCTTCACCAAGTGTTGTTCCCAGTTCATCATAGTAAGTGTCAAGAGATTCTCTTGTCATCTCGAATACTTTGCGGACAAGAGAGAATCCGTTGCTGTGGACACCGGTAGAAGCCATACCGATCAGCACGTCTCCAGGATTCAGTTCTTCTCCTGTGAGAAGATCCTTCTTGTCGATCACACCTACTGCAAATCCGGCAAGATCGTACTCATCTTCCGGCATAAGTCCAGGATGCTCTGCTGTCTCTCCACCGATCAGTGCCGCACCAGACTGTACACAGCCCTCTGCCACGCCGCTTACAATCTCAGCGATCTTCTCCGGATAGTTCTTGCCGCATGCAATGTAATCCAGGAAAAACAGCGGCTCTGCGCCTGCACATGCAATGTCATTTACACACATGGCAACTGCATCGATTCCTATGGTATCATGTTTGTCCATGATCATGGCAAGTTTTACCTTGGTTCCGCATCCGTCTGTACCGGATACCAGTGTAGGTTCCTCCATGTTCTTAAATGCGCTCATGGAAAAAGCTCCGGAAAATCCGCCGATTCCTCCCAGTACCTCCGGTCTCATGGTTTTTGCGATATGTTTCTTCATCAGTTCAACTGACTTGTAGCCTGCTTCGATATCAACACCTGCGTTCTTGTAATCCATAGTTCCTGCTGCTAAAACATATACCAACAAGTATATGCTTAGATGAATAGCTACAATCTCACGATTTGTAGTTACTGCTTCACCGTGTATGCTTTTGTGATTATCAAATAATTCACTACTTACAAGTTCCTGTACACTCCACAGTCGTAAATTCCCGACAAGCCATCGGTACACACCTATTGTTATAGGTCTTCATCTAAAATAGCTTTTCCTTTCTTAAGATTTTAATATTATGCCACTTGGTTTTCGTGGCCGTATATTTAATAAGCCTGATATCCAACTTCCTGAAGGCGGGCATCCTTTGCTTCTACCTGTTCCTTCAGTTCCTGGCTGTATGCTTTCAGTTTCTCAAGAAGTTCCGGATCTGAAGTAGCCAGTATCTTGGCTGCCAGCAGTCCTGCATTTGCCCCTCCGTTGATTGCAACTGTTGCAACCGGGATTCCGGATGGCATCTGTACGATAGAATACAGTGAATCACGTCCTCCCAGAGAAGTGGTATGCATTGGAATACCGATCACAGGCATCGGGAAGATCGCTGCGCACATTCCGGAAGATGTGCTGCCATTCCTGCACCTGCAATAATTACTTTGAATCCTCTTTCTTCTGCACTTCTTGCATATTCAAAGAACACGTCCGGTTCTCTGTGTGCAGAGATGATCTTCATTTCGTACTCAACGCCCAGCTTGTCAAGAATTGCTGCCGCTTTGCTCATAACCGGCATATCTGAGTCGCTTCCCATTACAATTCCAACTTTTTTCATTGGTGGCCTCCTTTTTTTTCTATCCCAGGTTGATTCTACTAAGATTCTAAATTTGTGTCAACATAATTCCGGAAAAGAAATATTTAGATACGCAAACTCTTTTTGTATATGAAGTTTACTCTTCAAAAGGTTTGTTGAGTTCTTCTGTACCAGGAAGTACAAAACATCCCGTTCTCGATGATCGGAGTGCTTTCGCCTTCTTCGTCGATCACGCTGATATTTCCAAGTTCCTCATATGGAATGGTAATATCGGTGTGGCAGCCATAATATGCCATGCTGATATCTTCTTTACGCAGTGCGGAGATCTCGTTGTCGCGGGCAATAATCTCTCTTCCGTCCGGGTTAAACACCGGAGTATCTTCTGCCCAGCTGTAGCAGGTGTCGCCCACTGCAAAATGCGGTCCCATCTTTTCTGCAATCAGGATCGGAAGTTTGTCCGCGATGCCGTATTTCTCAGCAGCAACGTAGGCTGTCGTGTTGGTACCGATCGCAAATTCACCCATCGGGATCTTGGCGTGATGGAACAGGATATTGTCCTCGATATACGCGCGGTTCTCTTCTTCTGTCTCAAAGTTTGAGCAGGTATAATCGATGACCTGTCCGCAGTCAAATACCAGTTTGAGATCACGGAACTGCAGACCATTTAAATATACTTTCTTGACATGAAGGATTCCGCCTGTTCCTGCAAGTACCGGAGATGTAAATACTTCTCCTACCGGAATGTTCACATCCGCTACACAGTTTTCGAAATTCGTCTGCTTCTTCACATCTTCGAGATCATGCAGTGGATGATAAGGTCTGTCTCATTGTCGCCGCGTCCCTTGACTTCTACCCACTGGCAGGTGTCCAGAGTCTCAATGATCGTCTGCTGGATCCGCTCATATAATTTGTAATCCAGAGTGTTGATCTTGACGATCTCTGCAAGATCTCCGGGAACTTCTCTCCGATCTCAGGAATCGGATAAGCAATGATCGTGAAGCTTCTCTCATCTCCCTTGATATAGCGGTTGACGATCTGTCCGGATTCATTGTCAAGTTCCACCTGCTGCTTCTGCTGTGTCTCGGAAAGTGTCCACGCCTCAGCCTTGGTCTCCGGTGCAAACGGTTCCTCTCCAAAAGTCTCAATGCATGCCGGACGCCGTGTACTGCTGCCAGTTCCTTATAATTCTCGTAAGCATTCTGCATGGAGCGCAGTTTCCGCTGTACAAAATCACTGTCGAGGAAAAGTGCCTGGTCCTGTCCTGTGATCATACTCATACTGCGGGTTTGCAACGCCGGCCGGTAAAGCCCGATT
>ENA-OQCX01001234-OQCX01001234.1-human-gut-metagenome-genome-assembly--contig:-NODE-1234-length-12222-cov-1.788921_pt1 | contig 12222 bp, 9 predicted proteins | sample MGYA00242762_ERZ504587 | MGnify/ENA primary metagenome ERZ504587 (study PRJEB26092, sample SAMD00036337) | human gut metagenome | host: Homo sapiens | study: EMG produced TPA metagenomics assembly of...
GGGTTATTTTTCTGACAGGATTATCTTCATATGGAAATAGCAGTTTCCTGGTGACAAATTCTGAGGTATAAGGTGTTCCTTCCAAAGATGCATAAAAAAGATGCATATCCGAATCAGACATACCCGCGAACAATGAGAAATTATCCAGAGACGGATCCACCATAACAGCACAAATAGTAGTGTCATACCCGATCATCCGGATCAGTACCACCCGGTCTGAAAGCATAAATGGAATCCAGCGATTGCGTTCTTCTGACAGATGAATCGGCTGCATAAAGTAATCCTTGAGCAGTTTCTGGTCTTCATAGGAATAATGTTGCTGGAAGGAAGGATAATAACAATTATCACTTTTTTCTTTGCTGTACAGAAAAAATCCTCCAAGGCAGGAATCCTGCGTCAGAATCGGACGCAGGATCTGTAAGATTGTATAGGCATTCTGGTACTTTTCCAGTTGCGTGTTACTATAATGGAACGAATGAAAAGGAGAGCCGGGTACAACAAGATTATTAAGCTGAGTTTCCGATCGTTTCAAAACTTCTTCCATATGAGTTGTAACCTGCGACAGCTGGATTTCCGTATCTGACTGATCCGCATGAATCTGCCTGCTGATAGTATAGCAGGTCAGCACAAGAAGCAGGATAAGAGCCGGGATAGATACAGAAAGAAAAGAAATATTGAGAATCTGTTTAATTGTCTTCGGATTTTGTTTCATAATAATCTCCTCCTTTCCGGTTCCCACTTTTTCTTTCGTGAGGATTCCAAATTATGGGGTTACCTTGCTGGTCATATCCAGAAGATGGCTGACTGCATTCTCAAGCTCTCTGCGAGTCACACGCTTTTCCTGTACCCCCTTTAATATCTGGGCAATTACAGGAGGGCCTCCTGGCATGACAATATCGTTTCCAGCAGCAACAGCATCTGCTCCGTCTGTTACAATATCCATATCCCCCCAGTCGGTTACCACAGCTCCCTCAAATCCCCATTCTTCACGAAGAATATGGGTGCACAGATCTTTATTTGCTCCTGCAAAAATACCATTTATCTTATTAAAAGATGTCATAATACACGCAACCTTAGCATCACGAACCAGCATCTCAAAGGGCTTTAAATAAATTTCCCGGGCTGTGCGCTCTGTCAGGATCGAATCTACTGCATCATAATTTTTTCTGCTGCTTCCCCTGCGGAATGTTTCCTGCTCATTTACTGCAAAATGCTTCGGACATACCAGCACCGGATGATTCTCCTGTACACCCTTGGTTATCTCACAGGCACATATTCCAGTTAAATAAGGATCTTCTGAAAAATATTCAAAATTTCTTCCGCAAAGAGGATTCCTGTGTAAGTTTACAGCTGGTGCAAGCCATATATCCACTTGCTTTCTCTCGCATTCTTCCCCTATAGCATTTCCAAATTCATACCAGAGTTTTTTGTCAAATGCGCAGGCGATCAGCATTTCCGTTGGCCATGCTGTCTCTCCGATTCCAGCTGGTCCGTCTTTATAAAAAACAGACTTGATACCCTTTTCCTCAATCGCAGGAGAAACATATCCGGCATATCCAACCGGATGGCTGTTCGTGGTCAGAGGTGTCCCGTTTTCATCTAAAATTGTAGAAGGTTTACTCAGATCTCCTGCTGCTGCAAAAGGAATTCCAGGTCCGTATCCCACACAAAGGGCAGCCAGTTCTTCTATGGAAAATCCAGAAAAATTTCTTGTTTGCACTTTACAGTTATGTACTTCTGCTGCTTTTTTCTGTTTGATTTCCTTTTTTAACTGTATCTACTCTCTCTGTTCTCTCTATTACGTCCGCTATTTTCGTCGTTCCATCAGGTTTTTTATCCTTTGTTAAAAATTTAAGCTTTCCACAGTTACAGGATGCTAACATCAGGCAATTCTCACATTGCTCCAGAACATAATCCTGTTCTGTTTGCATAAATTTTCCACAGACCGTATTTCTGGAAGAGTTTCCCACACGCAGTGCATACTCCCCTTTTTCCAGCACCCATGCGGCTCGCTCTTCTTCATATACCGCCAGTTCTTTCCATGGAATTGTAATGCTAAGCACTTCCTCTTCACCAGGAGCCAGCTGAGAGGTTTTTTCAAAACCTCCCAGAGCCTGCATCGGATGCTCACATCCTTCCTGATCCATTTTTGACCAATAGACCTGGGCTACTTCTTTTCCCGGCACAGCTCCTGTATTTTTCACACGGACAACAACTTTTATACCGTCTTTTTTCTTTTGGGTACCTGTTTCTGTAATTTCAAATGTCGTGTATGATAATCCGTATCCAAACGGGAATAACACATTTTTCTGAAAAGTATCAAAATACCGGTAACCTGCATAAATGTTCTCCCAGTAAACCGTTACAGGACTTTTCTCAAATCCCCTGCTGCCATTTTCCTCTGCGGATAATCCATAATCCTCATACGTCATGATCTGATCCGGATGTTCCTTATCCCATGAAAAATGTGCAGATGAAGGATAGTCGTTATAATCTTCTGCAATAGTCACTGTCATTTTTCCAGATGGGTTCACTTTTCCAGAAAGAATTCTGCCAGGCAACCGCACCTCTTTCCCCGGGAATCCAAGAAACAATACACTTTTGATGCTGTCATACTTTTTCAGCCATGCCAGATCGATCAGACCATTTACATTTAATATAACCACAACTTTGGTAAACTGACTGCATACTATGTCTACCAGTTTTTCTTCTTCCCTTGTCAGGTAATAGTCTTCTGTCAAATGCCGGTCACATTCCTCACCACCGGAATTTCTTCCCAGAACGATCACTGCGGTATCTGTTTTTTCCGCTGCCTGTTGAAGCAGATACTCTGGCACTTCATATTCTTTAAGCGGAGCACGGTACTTTCCAAATATTTCATACATGATTCCACAGTTCATAGCCTCATTTACTTTCGTCCAGTCAAAAGTATCCTCTTCAGAAACCTTTTCCTCTTTCAGCTTATATGTGTAGAATCCCTTTAATAAAGCTTCCGGAATAATACTGTTTTTTTCACACTCGTCAAGAATCGTAGGACAGCCGGCAATATGAGCCCCACCTGAACCGTTTCCGGAATACAGCATTCCAATCTGTGCTCTTCCGAAGAATGCCACATCTTTCTGTCCGACAAATGGAAGAAGATTATCTTCGTTTTTTAGCAGTACCACAGATTCTTCTACTATTTTTTCTGCAACTTTTTTTTGATTCATTCTCTCTATTGCTCCTTACTGGTTACTGCTGTGAAATTTTCACTTCGACCTCATGCATCTTTCCATCTCTGAAATCTGGCAATACAGATTCCAGGCACGGCTTTCCATCTACAAAAAGACTTCCTTTTCCGTTCTCCACATGCTGTGGATTTTGAATCACAATGTGATAATCGGCTCCTCTGAAATGTCTTGTCATCTCTGCATTTTCCCATTCTGCCGGAAAACAAGGAACAATTTTTAAGCCTTCATAATCCCTCTTCACACCCATGATTCTTTCGTATATTCCCATCAGGCACCAGACAGATGTTCCTGTAGTCCAGGACTGATAAGACTTTCCGTAATATCCTGGATGTGTAGAGTAGCAATTGGTAAAGACATAAGGTTCAGCACCGGAACGTGAAGAAGGATTTTTCTCACTGTCAGGCATTATTTTCTTTAATGTCTGCAATGCTTTTGATGCTCTTCCCACCTTACAATCCATCAGAATCTTAAATCCTGTTGCGTGACAATAAACACCGCCATTTTCAAACAATCCGGGAAGCATTCCTGACATTCTTCCTACATGGGCATCGTAAATCTGGTAAGGCGGATCGTTCAATGGAAATCCAAAATCCCGCTCCATTTCATCAACGGACCGAAGCAGTTCTGGCAGCTTTTTCATCATCTGCTACATCTGCCAACACAGCCCAGGTCTGGGCATTCAAATAGATTTTACTGCCTTTACTGTCCTTGGTACCTATATCTCCTTTTCTACTCAAAGCTCTAGCATACCAGTTTCCATTCCATGCCGCCTGATTGATACTGCATTTCATTTTTTTGTACTCTTCTTCCAGGAACTGTGCATATGTATGATCACCTGCATATTCCATCAGATTTTTCAGTTCCCGAAGTGCCAGACAGAACTGATGGGAAAGCATCACAGATTCTGCCTCTTCATCATCTGTAACATTCAGTGCGTCGTTCCAGTCTGCGAAAAATATTTTAACCAGACCGTTTTCACCTTTATCTGCAATCAGTCGGTCAACGGCTGCTTTCACATGCTCCAGCACTGTGGCTTCCCCACCATCCTGCCAGGCTGTCTTTTTTTCCAGCAATGCCAGATTACCAGTTTCTTTGATCAGTTCACATACTGCCCAGATGATCCAGAATGGCTGATCTGAGTAACGGGTATCATCATAAGGATACCAGGTCAGTACCGCATGCCCATCACGGAACTGATGTCTCAGACACTCTATAATCTCTTCTTCTGCTTTTTCCTGTCTGTAGTTCAAAAGTCCGACTGCGATCTGCAGTATTATCCCGGACTCCTTTTTTCCCGACAATACAAAATCAGCCTGCTTTTTCACCCAGTTATTCATAATATGGTTTATTTTTTCATCCGGTGTCTTAATTGACAGAGAACTGCTTTTTTCATAATTGTATGCTGCTGCTTTTTCAAATTCCTGCTGTACTTTTTCCGGGTTTGATCCGTACTGTTCTACTACTTCAATCGCCTTTTCACATGACTGGCTGATTCCGAACAGCACATGAATTTCTTTTTTCTCACCTGGCTGTAACTGAATTTTATGCTGAAGCACTCCTCCAAGGATAAAAAGTGCAGCTTCTGAATTCGTGCAGTCTCTTCCCTGTACCACTACATCTGGCCGCTGAAATAACGCACATGCAGATGCATCCGGCATTGTTAAGGTCGATAACGAGCCACAAAATTTCGTCAAATCTCCATCATAAGCATATACTGGTTCCGTAGAAGCCAGAAATCCGTGATAATACTCATGTGGGGCAAACGGATGTGCGGAATCACAGTAAATTCCATTTAATTCTGACTGAAAACCAGTATTCATACAACGGTACATTTCGTAGTATCTTGGATAAGAAAATCCTTCCAGCGAAAAGCTGACAGCCGAAAACATACTGAGATTGCGTTCCTGTTCTCCCTTATTACAAAGCGTCACTGTCCACATTTCATAAAGTCCCTTTTGGGGAACAAAAATTCTCCAGGAACCTTCTATTCCATCTTTTTCTGATCGTATTTCTGAATAACTGATGTTGTGTGTACAGCTGTAATTTTCAACTTCCGCATTTAATGGTCCTTTTCCAATGTTCCAGCAGCTTCCACTTTCATCATCTCTTAAATATATATATCTGGCATCATTTTGATTAATCATGCACATATCTGCTTTTTCGCTGAGGAAATAGCTCCGGCCATGACCGGTCTGGGAAATCTGGGCGCAATAACGGTCTTCATTCCACAAATAATTATACCAGTGTCTTGGCGTTGCCGGATCTAGTATCTGACAGCTGTTTCCTTCATCCGTAAACTGATACAGATCAGTGTTTTCCAGCATTTCTACTGATGTCTTCATAGCAATTTCTCCTCGTATTTCTTATCTTTTTACAGTGAGATGATACTGAATTCCTGGAATCGTGCCATTTACCGCAAACTGTATCTCCCCATTTTCCTCTATTCCTTCAAGCTGTGCGATTACTTCTCCAACCGGACTTAGTACCTCAAGCTTGGCTTCTTTTGCCTGTACATAAATACAGCCTTCCAGTGTTTCTGCAAACAGCTTTCCTTTAAATTCTACAGCTGTAAATTCATATGGTATTCCGGGTATTTTCTGTCCAGGATAATATCCGGTTTCATCCATCCCGGTTTCTCCCATTGCAGTAAGAATATATTCCTGCGCCTGATCAAGATTGTTTTCTTCTTTTGCGATCAAAGCCAACGTGATCCGTTTGTTTTCTGCTTTTACCTTTACCATATCAGATAACGAAATCAATTCTTTCGGTGCTCCGCTGTAATATCCACAATAAGGAGTCTGAACCGCATAGCAGGCATTTTCCGGATCAAATATAATTTCCCCGGTCTCAGATATTAATTTTCCATCAACATAACCAGTTTCCTTTGGAATTACATTCCACTCCTTCATCGCCTGATCCATGATGCGTGCAAAATTTCTGTAATCTCCCTCTCCTGCAATCTTTGCAATATCATCAAACACAAGCGCCTGCTCCCCAAGATGAACGCCCTGCTCAATCAGCTTCGTTCCCTTAGCTGCTCTTTCCAGCCGGTTTTTATCTTCATATCTTCTTCCAATATCCCGGTATTTTGACCACGCATAATAAACACTGTGTTTTGCCTCAGATAATCTGGCTCCGTTTAAAAAATCCTGCATTTACTGCAATATCTCCATTTCCCTGGTAGGTGTCACCAGAATCCAGAAATACGTTGCGCATTGCTGTTACATATGGAAAAAACATAGTCGGCATAGCATGAAACTCAGGCAGTGTTTTCAGATCGTTCTGGGTATACACTACATCGATGCAATGCTTTGCTTCAGCTACCAGACCTTTCAGAAACATCGACGCCATAAATCCCCACTGGCAGATCACAGCCGGATCATTATACACATCAAAGATATTCCGGATTTCATCTGCCGGCTGGTCATCCCAGTTCTCTGAGGTATGATGATTGTAAAGAATCAATCCATCCCAGTCATTCAGGCATGCATAGGCAACTGTCTGAACAAGTGCAGTGGAATGGAACATATGCTCACCATATTCGTTCCATTCGCTTAACATAAAAGGCTTTCCTTTTACGATTGCTACAGATGCCAGACTCAACAGGTAGTTGCCATGGAACCAACGCCCCTCTGCCAGGTCAGAGGATTGGTGGATACATATTCTACCGGTCCATTTACCATATAAGTATTGTTCATATCAGGCAATAAAAGCGGATGATTGAAATAGCTGTTGTTTTCCATCAGATCTCCATCTGTATGTCCATACACATCAGCCGCCCCTGCGATCAGATTACTTGTAACGATCGGAACCTTAACTCCCAAAGAAATAAGATAATCCTTCATATCCCGGTAAAATTTCCGGTTCATATAAATACCAAACTCCATAAAATCTGCATATCTGGCCGGACTTTCTTCTGTATCCCAAGAACCATTAGGATCGTTAACCGGCTGATAAAAACCGCCTGCAATACCACGTACCGTTCCTGCTGCCGGATCTTCCTCTTCTCCTAGCGCACAGCAGCCTTCACAAGTCCATGCTTCTGCAAGTCTTTTTCTTGTATGATATTTCATTAACAGAAAATGGTTGAAACGAGACTGCACTTCATCCCTGTATGGCTTCATCTGCTCATCTGCATCAGCTCCCATGGCCCATTTGATTGCAGAATCCTCGTTGTCGATCTGAACTGTCACAACAGCCGGATCATCTGCAAGTGAGAGTCCTGTATAGGGATTTACATGACAAAGCAGCTCTTTTGCATATTCCTTTTGCAGCTCTATCATGCGCGCATTATAAATGGCATAACGTTTAATACAGGACGGTGCTCCCCCTGGATAATCCATTTCGTCACCTGGCTGAAATTCTCTTGCAACAATCAGGTCAACATGCAGATAAATTCCTTTTTCTTTTAATTTCGCAATAAAGTAATCAAAACAGTCCAGCCCTTCTGGATTGAATTTCCTGCTGTTTCCGTCTGCATAATCCAGAAGTGGGTTATTTACACAGCTGCTCCAGCTTCCAGGTTGCTCACCTACAGGCGCATCTGCTGCATGAAGACGAATCAGGTTTACTCCCATGCTTGCAAAACGCTCTGCCATTTTTTTCGCAGTTTCATGATCAGGCGTATTGGAACGTGCTGCCACATTAAAGCCAAGAAAACGGGCTCTTTTTCCATCTTCGAAATACAGATGTCCGTTTCTTGTCTCCACAAATCCGTGTTTTCCGGCAGGTGCGTCTAAAAGGTGAGAGTAATCCAGAATTCCCTTATTAGGTTCTGCTTTATGTATTCTTAAGTGTTGTCTCATGTTCTGTCTGCCTCCTGTAAGCTTTTGCATAGAATCCCCTGTCTGTTCCTTCCAACCAGCCGTCTTCTGTAACCTTATACTCATCTTTCAAGCGAATATCCTGGGATGAACTTCCCACTTCCACAAGAAATGTTCCTTTTTCCACTTTCCACTGCATATTCATGTCCAAAAATGCCATCTGACTAGCCTTTACTTCGAATATAACCGTCTGCTTTTCTCCTGGCTCTAAAGTGATTCGCTTAAATCCTGCCAGTTCTTTTACCGGTCTTGCCATGCTTGCATAAAGATCTCTCAGATACAGCTGTACCACTTCATCGCCGGCCCTGCTGCCCACGTTCTCTACATCCACTCTGATTTCAATTGTTTTCAAAGGGGCCAATTTCCTTTTTGGAAAGTTTCAGATCGGAATAGGAAAACTGTGTATAGGAAAGTCCGTGGCCAAAACAGTATCTTGGTGTGTGTGGCAGATCCACATAATTGGCAAATCCGATGCTTCCAACCTGATCCCAGCAGGAATTGTACTGATGATTGTAATAAACAGGAATCTGTCCTGCATGATAAGCAGTTGTAACAGGCATTTTACCTCCTGGGTTATATTCTCCAAGCAATACACTTACAACAGCCTCTGCTCCGGTTTCTGCCGGGCTCCATGCCTCCAGGATTCCATCCAGATACTTATCCGCAATATCACTTGAGATCGGTCTTCCGTCAAAATGTACTCCGACCATTGGCTTGCCAAATGCAGCTGCACGTTTTATAAATTCGTCCTGTCCTTTTGGCAGATTAATATTGCTTCCATCTACACCTTCTCCCATAGAAGACATGGAGCAGGTTCCGTGTTTGCCTCCTAATGTAAGGATTACCAGATCTGCCTCTTTTATCTTTTCCAAGGCTTCCTCAAAATGGGATTCATCTTCTCCTGCAATATAATAACCATAAGAATAGCTTACCTCTACATCTGGCAGCTTTTCCCGCAGTTCTTCTAAAAGGCTTCTGCAATCCGGCTTCTGCTTCTCAGGATCTGATCAAACTCCTCTGTTTCATCTGACTGAATATTTGTTCCTGGAACTGTTTTGATTTCCTCTGGTTTTGCAACTTTTACCCCACTGACTCCTGCAATGGAATTCGCTATGGCATAAGTGGATTCCATCATGCACATATGGTATATCCACCAAAAAACTTTCTTGCACAGTCTGCATGAGGACCGATTACTGCTATTTTTTTTACGTCGGAGCCAATTGGCAATACTCCGTTATTCTTCAGAAGGACCAGCGATTCTTTCGCGGACTGCAGGGATACTTCTCTGTCTGTCTTCTGGGAAAATACACCTTTTAACTCCTCTCCATGTAGCGAAAACGGATGTTCAAATAAGCCATACGGAATTTTGCAGTCAGCACACGTAATACTGCCCGGTTAAGTACACTGATATCTGCTTTTCCAGTCCGGAACTTTTCCAGAAACTTCTCTCCAAATCCACTTGGATTCGGAAGTTCCATATCCATTCCGGCTTTCAGGCAGAGCATTCCGGCATCTTCCAGTGTCTCACCAACATGCTGGGAGCCATGGGTATTACCAACTGCACCATAGTCACTGATACAGAGTCCCTGAAATCCCATTTCCTCTCTAAGAAGCTTTGTCAGAAGTCCATAAGATGCAGATACCGGTTCTCCATTCACAGTGCAGTAACAAGGCATGATTCCCAGAAGGTCAGACTCCTGGATTGCAGCCTGAAATGGTTTTCCATAAATTTCTTCCAGAAGTCTTGGCGGTGTATCACTGACAGCTCCGTGGATTCCTCCATTGGAATTATGGAAAGCCAGAAAATGTTTGGCAACACTTTCTGTTTTTCTTCCTGCTGTTTCCTTTTTCTGTATTCCTTTTGTATATGCAGCTCCCATTGCAGAAGCAAGAGCCGGATCTTCTCCATAGGTTTCGCCCTGGCGTCCCATACGGGAATCTCTGGAGATATCCAGAACAGGCGCTAATATGTGGGTAATTCCGCAGGCTGCTTCCTGCCGGCTTACAATTTCTGCTATCTTTTCTTCCAGTTCCGGATCAAATCCGGCACCACGTCCGATACCTGCCGGAAAGCTGGTGGAATCCTGAATAAATGGCCGCATAAGCCTTCCATGTGAAAAATTGCAGGAATGTGATGTTCACTGTTTTCCATTACAATTTCCTGGACTTTTTTCTGCCACGCCGCAACTTCTTCCAATGTCTCCATCCGCCGCATTTCCAATGTGCTTACTTCTCCAATACCATGCGGTACTCTTTTTGAAATTCCGTCAAAATCTTTATATTCTTCGTCAAAAGGAAAAACACCGGTCAGCTGTGCTGCTTTTTCTTCCAGACTCATTTCTTCCAGCAGTGCCTGAGCTCTTTTTTTCAGGTGCCAGTGATGCGTTTAAGTATTCTTTACTCATGCTTGTTCTCCATTATCACATATTCATATTTACCGTAGTCTGCTTCATGACAGCTGCCATCTGGCAGTAAAATTTTTGCATGGGCATTCGCCGGGATTTCTACTTTTATTCTGCAGTTTTCTCCCTCATACTCCCAGGAAGATTTAATTTTTCCAAATGGTGAATCGTAAGATGCTTTCACATATCCAATCTGCCTGTCAGGATAGGGCTGAATCCTGATTTTTCCTTTTTCCACCCGTATTCCGGCAACACGATCCATCAGCCAGCCGGCAAAAGTTCCGAAAGAATAGTGATTCATGGAATCTTTCGGTTCTCTTCCTGCTTCCATACCTTTCCAGTTTTCCCAGACTGTAGTTGCATCATACTTCAGCTGATACAGCCACCCCGGATATGTGTCCTGAAGCATAAGCTTCCATGCCGTATCTCCATGACCATAATCAGTCAGCACATGAAGCAGTTCATATGTGCTTAAAAATCCGGTATTCAGATGAAATCCGTTTTTCACGACCATTTCATTCAGCTCATCACAGGCAATCTTTTTTTCTTCCTCTGAAAGCATGTCAAACATGATCGCGTGAACATAATCGCACTGTCTTTTCTGCTTCATATGTCCATTTTCCATACAAACTTCCCGGTAGGCCAGTTTGGTAAACTTTCTCATTTCACTATAGAATTCTGCTTCTTTCTGGTATCCAAGAGCTTTTGCCATTTCTGAGGCGATATAGCAGCCGTAAGATAAATGTGAAGTGCAGACTTCCGGTGCACCATGTTCATAAATATCTCTCAGGTAAGTTCCACCTGGATCTTCTGTGTTTATAAATCCGTTCCAGTCCGGTTCGATCCATTCTCCCAATGCCAGCCTGTATCCAGCAGATAAGAACTATACTTTTCGTTTTTCCCTTTTTTTCCTTCCAGGATTGTCCTTTTTTGCACCGTTCCAGGCAATAAGACAAACCAGTTCTTTACTTTTTCATAATTTTCAGCAAGTATTTCCGGATTATTGTAACGAAGATACATTCTCCATGGAATCAGATCTATGGCATCACTCCATCCAGCCGCACCGTCAAACAAATGTCCCTGTGCGGCCGGAGCTGTCTGGCTGATACAACCACCTTCCAGTTGTACTTTCCTTAATTCACTTAAAAATTTCCGATATACCGGATAGCATTCCATCAGGTACATTCCTGTGTTTACAAATACCTGGCATCGCCTGTGAAGCCGGTTCTCTCCCTTGTAGGACAATCAGTAGGAATTTCAAGGAAATTCCCTTTCATGCTCCACACTGCATTTGAAAACAGCTGATTGATTCCCGGATGTCCACATTCAAATTTTCCTGTCTGTGGCATATCTGAATAAACAGCAATTGCGGTAAAATTCTTTTCTGTCACTTTTACATCTGTTATAGCCTTAATATAGCGGAAACCAAATATGGATTTTTCCGGCTTATACTCATTCCAGCCTTCTTTACAAATGTATTTTACACATTGCTCTACCCGGTGCTCTGGTGCCTGGAAATTTTCCTGCGTAAAATTGCCATTCTGATCCAGACACTCTCCATGATAAAGCGTAATGCACTGTCCTGCCTGTGCATAAAATCCAAACTTCACGTAACCAGCTATGTTCTGACCAAAATCAATAACAACCTCTCCATTAGGTGTATGAATCTGCTTGCCTGTAAAGTTTTCTTTTTCAACTACATCAAAGCTATTGGAACAAACCAGGTTTCATAGCCGAATTGTTTTTCTGTTACCGGATGCCATTCAC
>ENA-OQCX01001235-OQCX01001235.1-human-gut-metagenome-genome-assembly--contig:-NODE-1235-length-12191-cov-1.194131_pt1 | contig 12191 bp, 18 predicted proteins | sample MGYA00242762_ERZ504587 | MGnify/ENA primary metagenome ERZ504587 (study PRJEB26092, sample SAMD00036337) | human gut metagenome | host: Homo sapiens | study: EMG produced TPA metagenomics assembly of...
TTAAATTTCTACAGAAAAAGCAAGCCCTATTTTAAATTTATTTTTGACGCCTGTAAAATCACTTTACAAAATCACGCTTTAAATTATCCACTAAAGTCTGCACATTCCTGCTCATCGTTTCAGAAGCCAAGGTCAGACACACGAATTTACGTCCTGCTTCCTCCTGCGTTTCAATCAGCTCTACTTCGCCGGCAGCTGCCGCCTGTTTTGCAATATGTTCAGAAAGCAGCGCATATCCTAAATCATTTCTTACCGCTTCCTTTACGGCAAAATTAGTATTGAAAATGATCGTCTTGGCCGGCAATACACTATTTTTCTCTAAAAACTCTTCCCACTGCACCCTTGTGCCCGATCCCTGTTCGCGCGTTATCCACGTTACTGTTTCCAGATCCCGTCGCTGCATCTTTTTGGGGCTTCCTATCGGCCCTATCAAAACAAGCCGATCAATATAGAACTCTTCTTTATGGAATTTCTTATCACCGGTTTCTCCTTCAACTAAACCTACATCTATCTTATTGCTTTGCAGCAGTTCGCAAATATGAACAGTATTATCGATCTTCACTTCTATGTCCAACTGCGGATAACGTTTCATAAATCTGCCCAGAAATTCCGGCAGAAAATATTCGCCTATCGTCAGACTGGCTCCTATAGCCAAGCGTCCTTTTATCTCGCTGCCCAGCTCTTTAACCGTAATTTCTGTAAACTGCCCACAGACTTTTCATCTGCTTAGCCGCATCATAAACAATCATGCCCGCATAAGTCACGCTAAGCTGTTTTTGTTTTTTAGACCTGCGAATCAACACGGCGTTGAAACACTCTTCTATCTGCGGATATGCAAACTCACCGTAGCTGAGAAATATTTAATTTCTGCGCCGCTTTAGTAAAGCTTTGTTGTTCTACAACTTCAATAAAAGTTTTCAGTTCTTCCCACATAGTAACCTCATTATTTTTCTTAATGATAATTATAAAAACAATTCATTTTACTAATCATTATACTTGTATTATGATATTTATACAATGTTTTTAGGCATCAAGTATTTATCTTTTTTCTTTTCTAAAAAGGGAGGCTTTCTAAAAATGATAAAATCCATTCCAATTCCTACGGCCGGAGTATCTCTTGGTTTAGCGGCACTTGGTAATCTGCTGCAGCCTTATTCTCCGCTGATGAAATATACCTGCGGTATTCTCGCTGCAATCCTTTTGGCAATGCTGCTTATAAAAATACTGCGTTATCCCAAGCTTGTCCACGCCGATATGACCGGCAATCCTATTTTAGGCAGTGTTGCTGCCACTTTTTTTATGACTACGATGCAGCTATGTGTCTATATTAAAGATTTCGCGCCTTTTCTCTGCGAAGCAATCTGGCTGGCGGCAGTTGCTGCCCACGCATTTTAATCATCTGGTTCTCCAAAAAATTTTATGCTTAATCTGGAACTGAAAAACGTTTTTCCAACCTTTCTTCATTGCGTATGTCGGTATCGTCGTCGCCTTCAGTTACCCGTCCCCCGCTTTCGGTATATTTCACATTAGGATTATTATATCTTCTGGTTTGGCTTCGTCGTATATGCTTTTGCTGGCACTGGTCACCTACCGTTATCTCCATCACCCGATACCTGAAGCTGCCAAGCCACTGATCTGTATCTACACGGCACCTATGAGCCTGAGTCTGGCAGGATACTTTGCAGTAGTTCCCGATAAAAACTTCCTGCTGATTACTGTCATGCAGATAGCTGCTCAAGGGCTGTTCTTCTTTATCCTCAGCCTGATGCCCCGCCTTTTACGTCTGCCGTTCTATCCCAGTTATGCAGCCTTCACCTTCCCATTCGTCATCACTGCCTCTGCCCTGCGTTTATCACTGGATTACTACGCACGGCTCGGTGTTGTTCTGCATGAATTCTTCCAATATTTGTATTATTTTGAATGTATAGTCGCATCCTTCTTTGTTTTTTATGTCACACTGCATTTCTGCTGGTTTTTCTATAAGGAATGGAGGCTTTCCGGCAGCAAGGTATAATAACAGCAGCATTTCAATTCAATCAGGGCAATTTATCTCTTTCCTTTGTGTACGGTAAATTTTAGAACCTTTGACCTCATTACGTTTTCTGATTATAACAATCAAGATTATTCATTTTACTTACAAGATCTAGTTGTTTTAAAATTACAGTACACTACATTCTCGGGAAGGAGTTTTACAATGAATTTTTTAAATAATAAATTACATGGTTTGGCATTATGTTTTGCTATTGCAGTACCAGCTGCATATTTAGGTAAATTGTTCCCTATTATAGGCGCCCCAGTTTTCGCCATTATCCTGGGTCTGCTGATGGCCGGTATCCCCCGCTCAGATATTTTCCAGGGCGGCATCACCTTCACTTCCAAAAAGATCCTGCAATACGCGATTATTTTACTCGGCTTCGGCATGAATCTTTTTGAAATTTTCCGGGTAGGGTCACAATCTCTGCTGATAATTATCTCAACGATCGGCACTGCCTTGGTCGTGTCTTATGCAGTCAGCAGAATAATGAAAATCGATCACGATATCGCAACTTTGGTAGCGTAGGTTCTTCTATCTGCGGCGGCTCGGCAATTGCTGCAGCGGCACCTGTTATCAAAGCGTCAGACGAAGACATTGCCCAGTCGATTTCCGTTATCTTCCTTTTTAACGTTATGCCGCCTTCCCTCTTCCCCACCCTTGGCGCTATAGCTCGGCTTTAACGATATGGGCTTTGGCATGTGGGCCGGCACGGCAATCAACGATACCTCATCTGTAGTTGCTGCAGGACAAACCTGGGCCAGCGCCAGCGGCAGCGACACCGCGCTGAATTATGCAACTATCTCAAACTGACCCGCACCTTAGCCATCATTCCTATTTGTCTGGGACTGGCCTATCTTACCTCCAAACGTAAAGCTACAACATCGGAAGTAAAAATCTCCTCTATCTTCCCGATGTTCATCATCTACTTTTTAGGTGCGTCAATTATCAACACCTTTGCTGGTTCCCACTTTGACTTTTTTCCAGTTTTTGCCGGCCATCGGTAAATTTATGATTGCCATGGCAATGGCAGCTATAGGTCTCAACACTAATTTAGTCAAACTGATCAAAACCGGCGGCAAACCGATCCTGCTCGGTCTTATCTGCTGGTTCTGCATAGCGGTTGTCAGCCTGGCAATGCAGCATCTGCTTAATATCTGGTAACATCAAACAGCTTCTGCTGCAAGCGGCGGAAGCTGTTTTCATTTTTATTACATTTAATATAAAAGTTTTTTATCACAAATTCGTATAAAAATATGATATAATAGCCGTTAGATAAAAATAGCTTTGTTAGTATAAAGCTGGTTTAAAGGAAAATGATTAAGAGAACCGAGGTTTATGTATGGGAAAAATAATTAAATTTATAATCATCGCCTTCGTTGCGCTTGCTATTTTAGGCGCCGCAGCATTCTGGGGACTTGCAGGTTTCTTCGCACCCAAAGATATGGAAGAATCGCTTATTCCCGATGCCGCTTCGCAGTTTTTTGATATTAACGGCCGCGTCATCTCGACCACGGCTTCGGAAGAACGCCGTCTGCCAGTTGCTTTCGATAAAATACCGAAGCACCTGCAGCAGGCTTTTATCGCTATCGAAGATAACAGATTCTATGAACACGGCGGTATCGACTTCCGTGGTACAGCCCGCGCTTTATGGACAAACCTGCGCGGCGGCGAGGTGCAGGGTGGCAGTACTATTACCCAGCAGCTGGCCAAAAATGCTTTTCTCTCCCAGGAGCGTACCATTACCCGCAAGATAAAGAAGCTTTTATTGCTAAACATTGGAAGAACGCTATACCAAAGATGAGATTCTTGATATGTACCTGAACCGTATCTATTTTGGACAAGGAACCTACGGTATCGAAAGCGCTTCTCTCTATTACTTCGGCAAGCATGTTCAGGACATTGATCTGGCAGAAGCCGGCTACTCTGGCAGCTATTCCTAAAAGCCCTAACTATATAATCCTTTTGAAAATCCCAAAGACAGTAAAGCACGTCAGGAAGTCGTTTTAGACCAAATGGCCAAATACGGTTACATTACGGAAGCACAGGCAGCCAAAGCCAAAGCAGAGAAACTGCAGCTGAACAATCACAAAAACCAGCAGAAAGATAACCTTTCCTACTTTATTGATTACTGCAGTCAGCACATTATAGAAGAATTCGGCGCGATGCGCTTTATAAAGGCGGACTGAAAATCTACACTACTCTGGATCTGGATATGCAGGCAGCCGCTGCCGAATCTTTAAAATATCTGCCTGATTACTACAAAGACGACTATCAGCTTACACAGCCGCAAGTCGCCTTAGTAGCCGTAGACCCTACTAACGGTTATATCAAAGCCATGATCGGCGGACGCGGCCAGGACAAATTCAACCGTGCTGTGCTTGCAGTGCGCAACCAGGTTCCGCTTTCAAACCCTTCGTTTACCTTACCGCTATGGACAACGGTCTTACCGCTGCCACGGTAGTTGAAGACAAGGAATATGAATTTGCGCCCGGCTGGAAACCGAAAAACTCTGACCTGCAATGGCATGGCAAAGTAAGCCTGAGAACAGCCTTGAAAAAATCCTACAACATCCCTACCATTCTAGTAGCTCAGCAGGTCGGTCCTGAAAAGGTTTTCCAAATGGCAAAAAACCTTGGTATCACTACACTTATTGAAGACGGACATTATACTGACATCAATCTTTCCATGGCTTTAGGCGGCCTGAGCAAAGGTACTACGCCGCTGGAAATGGCAGCTGCCTATGGCACGATCGGTAACAGCGGCAAATACAACGCTCCAACTGCTATTATCAAAATAGTTGACCGTAACGGTAAAGTTATTTTTGAACATAAGCAGGAAACCAAAACTGTAGTTGATGCTAAAGCCGCTTATCAAACTGTCGATATCATGCGCGACGTCTTTGTTGACGGTACTGCAGGCGGTGCAGGCATAGGCCGCCCGGCAGCGGTAAAACCGGTACTACCGACGATTATAAGGATGCCTGGTTTGTAGGCTTCACCCCCAATCTGTCGGCTGCCGTATGGATCGGCGATGATAACGGCCGTCCGCTTGATTATATGTATGGCAGCGGCGCACCGCTCAGCATCTGGCATGAATTCATGGTTAACGCTCTTGCAAACGTTCCCGTTGCTAACTTTGTCCGCCCGGCAGGCGTAGTAATACCGCCTGAACCAGATATCAAGAATGATGATAAGGACAAAGATAAAGACAAGGATAAAGATAAGGACAAAGACAAAGATAAAAAAGGCGCCACCTCCGTTCCCGGAGAACCGCCTAAACCCCCCAGCAAAAAAGACCGTATCCGTGAAAACGTAGCGACGTTGAACCGCAGAAGCCTAGCATGAAAAAACGTGTTCAGGAAATCTTAGACGGCAGCGAAAATAATACCGGCAACCAAAAACCTGTTGTCAGCAACGTCCCCACTCCACGTCAGCCATGATATCGGCCAATACAAAACCCCCGTACTAAAAAGTACGGGGGTTTTATTATTATCAGCAGCTCAAATTAATCTTTTTCATTCTTTTTTTTAAGCAGTCTGCTTTCTTCACCAATATCTTTCGGATAATAATATTTATGACCTACCAGTCATCCGGCAGATACTGCTGCTCAACCCAGCCACCTGGGTAATCGTGCGGATACTTATATCCAAGCCCGTGGCCAAACTGCTTAGCACCAGGATAATGCGCATCACGCAAGTGCTTCGGAACTCTGGTATTGATTGACCTGACTTCCTGACGAGCATTGAAAATACCCATATAACAGCTGTTGCTTTTAGGAGCGTTAGCTATATAGCAAACGGCCTGAGCCAAAGGTATCTGAGCTTCAGGCAGCCCGACAAAATGCGCCGCCTGCGCCGCAGCATTTGCTACTACCAAGGCCTGCGGATCAGCGTTGCCTACATCTTCAGCCGCACAGATAACGATCCGGCGCGCAATAAACCTTACGTCCTCTCCACCTTCCAGCATACGGGCCAAATAGTGCAGAGCAGCGTCGGCATCACTGCCGCGCATACTTTTAATAAAAGCCGAAACGATATCGTAATGATAATCACCTTTTTATCATAGCGCTGCAAAGCATTACCTGCCACGCTGCGCAATACATCCATCGTAATTTCCTTACTGCCGTCCGGAGCATAAATTCAGCCTGTTCCAGCAAATTAAGAGCCACCCGCGCATCACCACCGGCAAAATCCGCCAAAGCTTCCAAAGCCTCGGCAGTTACAGTAATACCCTCTGATCCATAACCCTTTTCCTTATCTGTCAGCGCACGCTCTAAAATCTTTTTGATACCGTCTGCCGTTAAATGTTCCAGCCGAATAACCTTCATCCTTGACAAAAGCGGTGAATTGATTTCGAAAAAAGGATTTTCAGTAGTCGCACCGATCAAAATGATAGTACCGTTTTCCACATAAGGCAGCAATACGTCCTGCTGAGCTTTATTAAAGCGATGGATCTCGTCGATGAACACGATAGTGCGCCCCATCCCGCCGCGCTGCAGCTCCTGCGCCTTAGCAATCAGCTTTCGCAGCTCAGGTACACCGGATGAAACGGCATTGATAGCAACAATTCATCCCCTGTCATATGGGCAATGACCTGTGCCAAGTTGTTTTACCAGTACCCGGCGGTCCGTAAAACAACACCGACTGCAACTGATCCTTTTCGATCATTCGGCGCAGAGGACTGCGCTCGCCTACTGCAGTTTCCTGCCCGACAAAATCGCTGAGCCTTGTAGGCCGCATCCGATCAGCCAAAGGTTTTTTCTGCGGCTGTGCAAACAAACTATCCATCATCCACCTCCAGGATCTGATAAAAATACCGGCTCTAAAGGCCGGTTAGCTATTTTCTGCAATAATCTGACGTACGATATACGATGTCATCAGCAATCCTGCCGACGCCGGAACAAATACCATGCTTCCCGGAACCTCGCCTGCTTCAGCACGCTGTACCGGTTCTTTGGAATAAACTACAGTTACACCTTTTTTTGACACCTGCCGCACGCAGCTGTTTCCTTACCGACCTTGCCAGCGGGCAGACAGAAGTACCGCTGATGTCCTCCACTGCAAGATACGTCGGATCCAGCTTATTGCCTGTGCCCATCGAAGAAATGACAGGAATATCGCGCTGCACACATTCTAATAAAAGATCGACCTTTGACGGCGTTGAATCGAATCGCATCCGGCGATAAAAAGTAAGCTGCCGGAAAAAAACTCAGGCAAAAGCGCCAGGTTCATAAAATTTACTGACCGTTTCTATTTCACAATCCGGATTGATATCCAGCAATCTTTGTCTGACAACCTCGGTTTTGAACCTGCCGAAGGTACTGGTAAGAGCCGGTAACTGACGGTTGATATTACTTGCCGCCACTTTATCGGCATCTATTAATAATAAATGACCTACCCCGCTGCGGCATAATGACTCGGCAACATATGAACCCACGCCGCCTAACCCAACGACTGCAATACGGGCCTGCCCTAAAACAGGCAGCTTGTTTTTACCGATAACCATCGCAACACGTGACAGATCCATTTTTACCCCCAAAAATATTTTGCCCCACAATGCCGTCCAGCCTCATGTTTTGAACCTGCAAGTGCAGGTTGGGTGCCTTCCCGCCAGTCGCAAAAGTCCCCTCAAGGGCAGTTTTTTTAAAAGGCGGAGCTCAGTCAGGCTCCTAGGTAAGAGTGTTGGCTCAAAACTAAGAGGTACACGTAACGAACATCGCAGGGTAAAAAGCGTTTTTAATGCAGTAAGAGCATTTCTTACTACATCTATACTATACCAAAATTTGTTTAAAATCACAAGGTATAAAGCGGTTTTCTCTGTTTTTAAAGAGATATTTTTTCTTTTTTTCACAACCGGTTCGTCTTTAAGTAAAACACTTTTACCAGAATCAGTTTACTATAAAAAGGACTGCCGCAGCAGTCCTTTTTTACAGAGTCTGACTCTTATTATTTGTCTTTTTTGACTAATGTTGCACGAATATGCAATTCACGCAGCTGTTTCTCGTCAACATCGTTCGGAGCCTGAGTCATCAGACAGCTTGCACTCTGTGTTTTCGGGAAAGCAATAACGTCGCGGATAGAATCACGTTTAGCCATAATCATGATCAAACGGTCAAGACCAAAGGCCAAACCGCCGTGCGGAGGAGCACCATATTCAAAAGCATCCATCATAAAGCCGAATTTCTCTTTTGCCTGCTCTTCGGTAAGACCGATAGCCTTGAAACTTCGTTTTGGACATCACGACGATGGATACGGATGGACCGCCGCCGATTTCTGTACCATTAAGTACCATATCGTAAGCTTTGGCATATACTTACCAGGATCGGTAGCCAGCATAGCAAGATCTTCGTTACGTGGAGCCGTAAACGGATGATGCATTGCCACATAGCGTTTTTCTTCATCGTTATATTCAAACATCGGGAAATCTACGACCCAGGCAAATGCCAGCATATCTTCGTCGATCAGTTCGCGGCGTTTAGCATTTCCAGACGCAGAGCACCTAAAGCCTGAGCAACTACAGCCGGTTTATCAGCAACGAACAAAATCAGATCGCCCGGTTCAGCCGCTGCAGTTTTCAGGATATTTGCCAAATGTGCTTCACTGAAGAATTTAGCGATTGGCGATTTGACACTGCCATCTTCCTGAATCTGCATCCACGCCAGACCTTTGGCACCATAAATACCAACGAATTCAACCAGACCGTCCAGCTCACGACGCGGGATAGCGGCATAGCTTTAACGTTGATCGCTTTAACGACACCGCCGTCTTCTACGATAGCATTGAACACTTTAAAGTCAGAATCTTTAACTGCTTCAGACATATTGACAAGTTCCATACCAAAACGCAGGTCCGGCTTATCGCTGCCAAACGGTCCATAGCTTCGTCCCAGGTCAAACGCTGCATCGGCAGCTGGATCTTTTTACCCATAGCGCCTTCAATACATACGCCATCAGGCCTTCCATCATTTCCATAATATCCTCAGCGTCTACGAAAGACATTTCAATATCCAACTGAGTAAATTCCGGCTGACGGTCAGCACGCAGATCTTCATCGCGGAAGCAGCGTGCGATCTGGAAATAACGCTCCATACCGGCAACCATCAAGATCTGTTTAAAAATCTGCGGTGATTGCGGTAAAGCATAGAATTTACCAGGATTGACGCGGCTCGGCACCAGATAGTCACGCGCGCCTTCAGGAGTGCTTTTAGTCAGCATCGGCGTTTCGATTTCACAGAAACCGTTTTTATCCATATAATCACGCATCAATTTAGTAACTTTATGACGCAAAATCAAATTCTTCTGCATTTCCGGACGGCGCAAATCCAAATAACGGTATTTCAAGCGCAGGTTCTCATCCGTATCGATATCGTCCTGAATGTAAAACGGCGGAGTTTTAGCAGCATTGAGTACTTCCAAATCAGCGGCAACCACTTCGATCTCGCCGGTAGCAAGATTCGGGTTAACGGTAGCTGCATCGCGAAGACGCACTTTACCTGCTACTTTGATAACGTATTCGCTGCGAATAGCTTCAGCAGTCGTAAAGCTATTGCCTGCATCGTCAGGGTCAACGACAATTTGAACGATACCGCTGCGATCGCGCAGATCGACGAAAATCAACCGCCGTGATCGCGGCGTTTGGCAACCCAACCGCATAAAACTACTTGTTCGCCTGCTGCCTCTTTAGTCAGCAAACCGCAGCTATGACTGCGTTTTAAAGAATCACTCATGACTTTGCACCTCTGTTTTTAAAATTTGATGTAATATCTTGGATAGGGATCTCAGTCTGCTCGCTGGTCGACATATTTTCTTAATACGGCAACAACCGCGCGCTACCTCGTCTTCACCTAAAATCAACACATATTTGGCAGCCAAATCTGTTAGCCTGCTTCATCTGGGCTTTCATACTGCGGCCCAAAAAGTCAAATTCCACCTTCAGCCCTTCACGGCGCAAAGCGATCGCTTCCTTAAAAGCCAGCGTAAAGTTTGCACTGCCCGGGCAAACTACAAAGACATCTATACTGTTGTCGAACTGCGGCAGCAGATTCTGGCTTTCGATTGCCAGCAGCACACGCTCCATACCCATCGCAAATCCAATACCCGGTGTTGCCGGACCGCCGATCTCCTCGATCAGACCGTCATAACGGCCACCGCCGCAGACAGCGCTTTGCGCTCCCAGGGGAGCATATTGGATCTCAAAGGCAGTCTTAGTATAGTAATCAAGGCCGCGCACCAGATTATGGTCGACTACATAATCGACTCCGGCAGCGGTCAGAAGCTCTTTCAAGCCTTCAAATGTGTTTTGCATTCCTCGCACAGACATTCCTCCAGGCTTGGCGCACCAGCAGCCAGCTCCTGATCGTGCGGATTTTTGCAGTCCAGTAAACGTAATGGATTGCGGTCGAAACGCGACTGACAATCCTTGCACATCTCGCCAAGATGCGGCCGGAAATATTCCTGCAGCTTCTCTCTGTGCAGTGGTCTGCATTTCGGGCACCGACAGAATTACTTCAGCTTCAAATCTTTTAAACCAAAGTCTGCAAAATCTGTACCGCCAGTAAAATGATCTCGGCATCGATATTAGGCCCCTCTACGCCCAGCGCTTCCACGCCAAACTGATGGAACTGCCGGTAACGCCCGGCCTGCGGCCTGTCGTACCTGAACATCGGCCCGATATAAAACAGCTTTGTCGGCGCCGGATCGGCATACATTTTATTTTCTACATACGACCGGACGGCAGAAGCCGTATTTTCAGGGCGCAGCGTCAGACTGCGTTCACCTCGGTCAGTAAAAGTGTACATTTCTTTTTCAACAACGTCTGTCGTTTCACCGATACCGCGCAAAAACAGCTCGGTATGCTCAAAAACAGGCGTCCTGATTTCCAGATAACCATATTGGGCACAAATCTCACGCATAGTGCGTTCCAGATAACGCCATGCTTCCACATCGCGCGGCAGGATATCTTTCGTGCCTCTCGGTGCTGTGGTCAACACATCTATTCCTCCTCATCCGCAAAAAGCAGGCTGCGTTTATGCGCCAGCTGCGGCAGATTACCCGTATATGTCCCGATATCTTTGGGCATATTGAGCTTTTTAAGATGATGCCCGTCTGCCTGCGGCACTTTAGTCGCAGACGCCGGCCCGATTCCAAGCACAACGTGACGCTCTTCCATCATCTGAATATTATAAAGCTGGCACTGCCTGAAGCAGCATAGCCTATATTAGCAAGATTACCCAGCATGTAATGCTGGCGGTATAAATAATAAGGCAGCATCCCCATTGCTGCAGCAGTTTCGCCGCCGTAAGCTACAAGCGCCTCTGCATCCTCAGCCGTCAGACTGCTGAACTGCGCACCAAATATCGGGGCGCTTTTTTTGAGCGTTAAGGTATGCACTGTCAGATTATCAGGAGCCAAAGCCCTGATGCCGTCAAGCGAAGCCCGCACATCATCAGCGTTTCCCCCGGCCAACCCGATGATCAGATCGGTATTGACGGTTTTGATGCCGCTGTGCCGTACCAGGTCATAGGACCGATAAAAATCCTGCACCGTATGACTGCGGCCAATTGCTTTTAAAGTTTTGTCGTGCAAAGTCTGCGGATTGACGCTGATCCTGTTCACTCCGCAGGCTTCCATAACTTTCAGCTTTTCGGCACTGAAACAATCAGGCGTCCTGCTTCCACTGTAAACTCGCGCACCCCAGGCAAAAGCAAATGCCGCGCCGTCAGCGCGATGAGCCGTGCAAACGCCGTTTCACTAAGGCTGGTCGGCGTACCGCCGCCAATGTAAACAGCAGTAACATTTAGGCTATACATACTTAATAATTGTACCACAGTAAGCATATCTTGTTCAATGAAATTTAAAAACTTTTGCTGTAATTCTTCCTCAAGCGGCACAATTCCCGATGGAAAAGAACAATAAGAACAGCGCGTAGGGCAAAAAGGAATACCGATATAAATGCCGACCTGTTTTTCCGCAGCCGGCAAAAGCTGTCTTTGCCGCAGGCAAATCTCTGTCAGCAGCTGCGCCTGTCCGTGAGGCAGCAGGTAATGACGCTCCAGATACTGCGGAAGCTCGTCACAGCTTAACCCGCTGTCTAAAAGCTTATGGGCAAGTTTTCCCGGACGTACGCCTGTCAAAATTCCCCACGCATCACCAGACCGCG
>ENA-OQCX01001236-OQCX01001236.1-human-gut-metagenome-genome-assembly--contig:-NODE-1236-length-12183-cov-2.962094_pt1 | contig 12183 bp, 15 predicted proteins | sample MGYA00242762_ERZ504587 | MGnify/ENA primary metagenome ERZ504587 (study PRJEB26092, sample SAMD00036337) | human gut metagenome | host: Homo sapiens | study: EMG produced TPA metagenomics assembly of...
GATCCTGCGGGATGTAACCAGTGACAATAAGTATTGGTATGGCTGATGAATACATTGGAAATGCCTCTGGCAAATATATGCGGACATGGAGATGTTCGGGTTCCAACAAGAGATGTGGTCATGAAATGTTGCAGAAAAGTAGGATTAAAAGTAGAAAAATTTGAAATCCGCAAAGGTATGAGGATGCATTGTGTTGTCAGAAAAGCCTGAAGGAGACTAGCTATGAAATTTTATGAAAGTGGAGACAATCGATAAACCTGTGATATTTTTATTTCCCGGTACCTGTTGCCTGTATAGTAGCTTTGATCATGTACTGGATGGGTTACATTCTTATTTTTATACGGTAGCAGTTTCTTATGATGGATTTGATCCGAACGAGAAAACAGAATTTTATTCGATGGAAGATGAATGTGAAAAAATTGAGCAAGAAATCAGAACAAAGTATGGTGGGAGAATTAAAGCAGCGTATGGGTGTTCCCTTGGAGGAAGTTTTGTATCCCTTCTGATTCAGCGGAAAAGAATCCATATAGATCATGGCATCATTGGGAGCAGTGATATGGATGAAGCAGGTTCGTTTATGGCAAAGCTCCAGTCATCTATCATTGTGCCAATTATGTATAAAATGGTACACACGGGTAAATTACCTAAGTTTATGCAAAAGAAAATAAATGAAGCAGATGAATCAAGAAAGAAACTGATTGATGGATTTGTAAATATGTTTGGTATTGACAAGGGAGGAAGTCCATGGATTACGAAACAGAGTGTTTATAATCAGTCTATTCTGATCTGGTTACGAAAGTCCAGCATGGAATTGATGTACCGGGAACAACAATTCACGTGTTTTATGCAACAAAGATGGGTGAAAAATACGAAAAGAGATATTGTACTTATTTCAAAAATCCGGATATCCGAAGACATAACATGCAGCATGAAGAACTGTTTTGCTGCCATAGTGCAGAATGGGTGAAAGAAGTAAAAAAAGCAGTGGAAGGCGACAGACAATGAAAGAAAAAGTGAATGTGACAGGTGTGCCGGAAACGATGGTACAGACTTTGTATGCAAGAGCAAAAGAAACAAGAAAGAAAAATGCTAAAATAAACGACGAAATTGCAGTAGAACTTGTGAAAAATCTTGATTATGACTTTTCCAAAGCGGATAAAGATAAAGCCATGAACTATGGCGTGATTGCAAGAACAATTGTATTAGACCGGATGGTTGAGCAATATTTGGAGAAAAATGTAAATACAATTGTTATAAATATTGCATGTGGACTGGATACCAGATGTTATCGAATGGAAGGAAAATATCTGCGTTGGTACAATGTGGATTTGCTGGAAACGATGAAGATAAGGAAACGGTTTCTTACAGAAACAGGTCCGATATATCAGATTGCAAAGTCTGCAATGGATGATTCCTATATAGATGATATAGATTATCATGGTGAAAATGTTCTGGTAATAATCGAAGGGCTTACAATGTATTTGTGTGAAAAAGATATCAGAAAGATGTTTTTTATTATTGAAAAATCATTTCAGGAAGTAACCGTAATGGTCGAAGCCATGTCACCTTTTGTTGTAAACCATGTGAAAGAAAAATCCATAGAGGGAAGCAATGCGAAATTCACATGGGGAGTTAAGAACGGAACAGAACTGCAAAGAATTGTGCCGGGATTTTCTGTTCAACAGGAAGTCAGTCTGGTTGAAGGAATGAAAAAGCTTATGCCGATTTATCATGTGATAGGAAAGATTCAAATCGTTCGGAATATCTCAAACAAAATAATAGTTTTGGAGAAACGTGGCCGATATTAAGGAGATGATAAATGAAGAAAAGACATTTTGATGTGGAAACAGATGGATTTTATGGTGCATACTGGAAATGCAAAACAGGATCAGACTGTGCAATGATTGCCATGATCGGGGATGATCCAGAGGATTATCTGGCGCATACATCCGTGAAATGGCTACATAAACTCGGTGTGAATGTGATGACAATGTCACCTGGAAAAAAGATTATGGACATCATAATTATCCATTGGAACGTATAGAGAAAGCAATCAATTGGTTAAAAGCACATGGTGATCAGAAGATAGGAATTGTCGGGGCATCTACTACAGGAACACTGGCATTGACTGCTGCTTCTTAGTGAAACTGGCATTTCAGGCAGCAAGAAAACATCCGAAAGAATGTCGCAGAGCACGTCTGGATATTGACTGGCGGGTAAGAAATGCTGTTGCAAAATGGAAGAGAGTAGATAGATAAAAGATAAAGAAAATCTAAACAGTAGACTTGACAAATTTCTGTAATGAGTTAAAATATAACAGTGCTATATAGCACTGTTATATTTTTGAAAAGAACTTTAGAGGATACGAAAAGAATGTCGACGAAAGCAGAAGATACACAGAAAAACATATTAGATACAGCCAGAAAACATTTTCTGAAAGATGGTTTGACAGGAGCATCTTTAAGAAATATTGTAAAAGATGCAGGGCTTACTACTGGCGCATTTTACAAATATTATCCGACGAAAGAGGCACTTTTTGATGCACTGACGGATCCTTATATGGAACATATTTATCAGATTTATGACCAGATCGTTGAGGAGTTTGAAAAGCTTTCTGCCAGTGATCAGACAAGGAATATGTCGGATACATCCAGTGATGGGATGGAGCAGATGGTTGATTATATCTATGATCATTATGATAATTTCAGATTATTGTTGAAATGCGGAGACAGTGGAAAATTTGAATTATTCATACACAATATGGTAGAGCGGGAAATGAAGTCCAGCTTGAATTATATGGAAAAGATGAAAGAGAACGGTGTGAAAATACCGATTGTAGAGGAAAGCCTTATGCATATGATCTATACGGGATTTTTTTCATCAGTATTTCAGATCATTGAGCATGATATAGATAGAGAGACTGCAAAGAAAAATGTGCATCAGCTGAAAGAATTCAATACAGGTGGCTGGGAACGATTGTGGAATATTGAGTTTCCAGTATAACTGATGCAGGAATTCTGAATAGGTTATGTGTGTTGCAGGTTCTGGATTTCTGAATAAAGTTCAGACGGGATAATAATATCAGGTGGTTGATGCCAGTAGACCACCTATTTTATTATATACTGGTTAGTGCGAACTAACAGAAGGTAAAACAATAAAACGAAACAATAAAACGAACGTAAGGAGTGAAAAGATGTGAAAGAAAAAAAGAAGTCGGCAGTCAGCTGGATCCTGACGTGGGCCGGACAAAAAAGAATTGCCTATGTGTGGAGTGTGTTACTTGCAATAGGAAATGTGATTTTTAAGATTTTGCCGTATTTTATTATTGCAGATGTAGTAAAGCTGTTTTTAAATGGTGAAAAGGAGTTTGAAATATATCTTGCAAAAGCGGTTCTGATTGCATTATCGTTTATCATTGCAGAACTGCTTCATTCACTTTCGACAGCATTGTCACATAAAGCAACGTTTGCAGTACTTGCAAATATAAGAAAATCCTGCTGTGACAAGCTGGCGCGGGTACCTCTTGGCTATGTGAAAGACACACCTTCCGGTACATTTAAAAATATTATGGTGGAAAGAATCGACAGTATCGAGACAACACTGGCGCATATTGTCCCGGAATTCACGTCCAATCTGCTGGCACCGATTGTGATTTTGATTTATTTCTTCCTGACAGACTGGAGACTGGCACTCTGGTCATTGGTGCCGGTTATAGTGGGATTTCTTTCCTATTTTGGAATGATGCTGGATTATAAACCAAGCTTCGAGAGAACGGTTCAGACAACAAAAGATCTGAATGATGCGGCAGTGGAATATATTGACGGAATCGAAGTGATCAAGGCATTTGGAAAGACAGAAAGTTCTTATGCCAAATTTACAAAGGCGGCTATGCTTATGCAGATTCCTTTATTTCCTGGATGAAACGGTGCTCGATCTTTCATGGACTGATGATGGTGGTCACACCTTATACGCTTCTTACGGTATTGCCGTTTGGGGCACATTATGTAGCCAATGGAACACTTGCGATTTCAGATTTTATCATCTGCATTATTTTATCACTTGGAATCGTTGGACCGTTGATCACAGTGGGTTCCTATACAGATGATCTTGGCAAGATCGGAGTGATTGTTGGTGAAGTGGCAGGAATTCTGGAACAGCCGGAGCTTGAACGTCCAGAGAAAAGTAAAAGTGTTCCAAAAGATAACTCCGTTACTCTTGAAGATGTCAGATTTGGTTATCACGACAAAGAAATCCTGCACGGAGTAACTATGGAGTTGAAAGCAGGAACGGTAAATGCAATCGTAGGACCTTCCGGAAGCGGCAAGTCGACCATCGCAAAGCTGATTGCGTCCCTGTGGGATGTGGATTCCGGAAGCATCAAAATCGGTGGAGTTGATGTAAAAGAAATGGCATTTGCAGATTTTAATCGGAAAATTGCATATGTTGCACAGGACAATTATCTGTTTAATGAAACAGTCCGTGAAAATATCAGACAGGGAAATACGGATGCTACAGATGAACAGATCATCGAGGTGACAAAGAAAAGTGGATGCTATGAATTTATCATGCAGTTGGAGAATGGATTTGATACGGTTGTAGGAGGTGCAGGAGGACATCTGTCAGGTGGCGAGAGACAGCGTATCTCGATTGCAAGAGCAATGTTAAAAGATGCTCCGATCGTGATCCTTGATGAGGCAACTGCCTACACAGATCCGGAAAATGAGGCAATTCTGCAGAATTCTATCGCAAAACTGGTCGCAGGGAAGACTCTGATTGTGATAGCGCACAGGCTTTCTACCGTTAAGGACAGTGATCAGATCTTTGTCGTAAATGATGGAAATGTAGCAGCACATGGCACACATGAGGAACTTCTGGTGTCATGCCCGCTTTATAAGGAAATGTGGAATGCCCATATTTCTGTAAAAGATACGGTGAAGGAGGGAGAATGATATGTTTGGGATTCTGGCAAAATTCTTTCGTTTTTCAGGCAGGGAAAATGGCAATAAATTTAAACTGTCGATAGTGATCGGACTCATAGAGGCTCTTGCCTCAGCAATGAAGATTCCGGCTATTATGTACATACTGATTGGTCTGCTGAGTGGGAAACCGACAGGGAAATATATTGGAGGTTCCGTTGCGATTATGGTTCTTGCAATTGTAGTCGACGTAATCTGCAAGAGATACTCTACAGTGCTTCAGACAGAGGGAGGATATAATGCAAGTGCTTTTATGAGAATCAAGATTGCAGAACATCTGCGATATCTGCCGATGGGGTATTTCAATTCCAATAGTATCGGGGAAATTTCTTCCATTACAACCAATACAATGGAAATACTTGGCGATGTGGCTGCGAGAGTGGTCATGCTGACCATGCAGGGAATTCTGGAAACATCAATGATCATTCTTATGCTGTTTATTTTTGACTGGAGAATCGGACTGATTGCCGCAGCAGGAGTACTTATTTTCTTTGTGGTCAATTCTGTGATGCAGAATGCGGGTAAAAAAGATTCAGAGCAAAAAGTGGTATGCGATACGGAGCTTGTAAACCAGATCATGGAGTATCTGCAGGGAATATCAGAAGTTAAATCATATAACTTGCTTGGGAAACAGGCGAAAAGATTAAATGATGCAAATGAAGCATGTGAAAAGATCAATACAAAGATGGAAATGCTGTTTGTGCCCTATCATTTTCTGCAAAGTGTGATAACCAAAATTACAGGTGCTGTGATCGTGGCTTGCAGTGCATATTTTTATATTAATGGAACTATGAGTGCGGTCTATGCAATCGGTATGACAATTTCAGCATTTATGCTTTATGCCAGTCTGGAATGTGCAGGAAATTATTCATCTCTTTTACATGTGGTAAGCGTATGTGTAGATAAAGCAAATGCAATATTGGAGCTGGATACCATGGATATCGACGGTAAAGAGATCCAGCCGGAAAATTACGATATCAGACTTTCTAACGTTTCATTTTCCTATGACAAACGGAAGATCATTGATGATGTATCACTTTCTATCCCACAGAAAACGACGACAGCAATCGTTGGACCATCTGGTGGAGGAAAATCAACACTTTGCAATCTGATTGCCAGGTTCTGGGATGTGGATTCCGGGGAAGTGACACTTGGAGGTGTGAATGTAAAAGACTACAGCATGAACAGTCTGATGAGTAATTTCTCATTTGTGTTTCAGTCGGTGTATTTGTTTGCAGACACCATTGAGAATAATATTAAATTCGGACGCCAGGATGCAAGCCATGAGGAAGTGGTGGAAGCGGCGAAGAAAGCATGTTGTCATGATTTCATCAGCAAACTTCCGAATGGATATGACACAGTGATCGGAGAAGGAGGGGCCACACTTTCCGGTGGTGAGAAGCAGCGTATTTCGATAGCCAGAGCGATTATGAAGGATGCGCCAATCGTTATATTAGATGAGGCAACGGCCAATGTTGATCCGGAGAATGAAAAGGATCTGATGAATGCAGTAGATGCACTTACAAAGGAAAAAACGATTATTATGATTGCCCATAGATTAAAAACGGTCAGACATGCAGATCAGATTGTAGTTGTTGAAAAAGGAAGAATTGCACAGCAGGGAACACATGAGCAATTAATGAAACAGGAAGGTATTTATAAGAGATTTGTGGATGCAAGGCAGCAGGCGGTAAGCTGGAAACTGGTGCACTGAGAAATAATCCACAGTTGGTGAATATCCAAATTGAATTGTCTGAAAGAGATTTAATTTAAGTTTCGCTAAGTTTCACTTATATAGATAGCTGAGAAAAATTTAATAGAAAAACATGAAAAAGGCACTGAAAACCGTTGGATTATTGGTTTTACAGTGCTTTTCTTTTGCCGTGTGTCCAGCGAAGCTGGACCACGCTTGCTGGTGAAAGTCCGGTCACGGTAATCGCCAGTGAGCCGTGTAGCTAAACTCGGTGCGTTGTAGTAATACAGGGTGCTAAGCGAGTGGATAAAGTAACCTCGACAAGAGGAGCGAGCAATCATGCAGACCGTAACATTAAGTGAATTCTGCCGTATCGTTAAAAAGGTCTCTGATAGGAGAGCAAAGAGAAGTTGAGCCCTGGGTATATAGGCGAAAAACCATGGAACGTGTGAAGAAACTGGAAAGCAGCACGGAAGAATCTCTCGGTATAGAGGAAGCGGTATGTATGAAAAGTGTGGTTCGGAACTGGAGAGACCCTACCCATCACCAAAAGGTAAAAAGAAAGCGTATAAGCTTGGCAAAATCGTATTTCTGATGGGAGGGAGTCGGAGAGGAACATAGTACCGATAATGGCTGTGCAAGAAAACGCAGTTTATGGGAAGGTTCCTTACTTCATTCAAGTTTGTAGAGAGGGTAAGAGTGAGAGAATGTCATGCAGACTAATAACTCCAAAGAAAAAGTTCGACAACTTCAAAACAAAACTATATCTGACAGCCAAGAAATGTGACAGCCGAAGATTTCATGCACTGTACGATAAGGTGTATCGGGATGATGTACTTTTCGAGGCATGGAAACGGGTAAAAGCTAACAAAGGTTCCAGTGGTGTAGATGGAATCAGAATCGAAGATATTGAAGCGATTAGCCACAGGCTTTCTTGCCTTTGCGACTATCGTTACCGCTTTGCCGACAACGGCAGTCCACGCTTCCTAGAAGCAATACTGGACAGAAAGTGCCAAGCGTGTCGGTATCGTTGAAAAAGTAATGAATGACGGTTCTATCGGTTCGACATTCAATGAGGGACACATGACCGTTGAGGGTGAGGACACTTTCTGCGTGGATATTAATACCAACTTTCGCAACGGCTACAAGACCAGAGCCGACGCAAGCACACGCATGAGCTACGAACAGATTTCAGATGTTTCAGCCGAGGAAAGCAAGTAAAGGGGGTATCAGATTATGAGATTAGCGAATGGAATTGTGTTAGATAAGGAAAAGACGTTTGGAGTGCTGAAATTCTCCGCATTAAGACATGAAGTGCGAGTAGAGAATGAGGACGGGACAACCAGCGAGGAAATCAAGCGTAGAACTTACGATTTGAAGTGCAGTCAGCAGGAACGCACGATACAGGTATCTATCCCAGCGGAAATCCCTGTCAAGGATTACCCGCACAATGCAGAGGTGGAGCTTATCAATCCTGTTGCCGATACGGTGGCAAACGCTAACTACCGAGGGGCAGATGTGGAATGGTACATCAAGGCAGACGACATTGTGCTGAAAAATAAAGGCGGTCAGCCCGCAGGCAATCCACAGGGACAGCCTAAGAAATAAAAGGATTGTGTAAGTAGTTAGAAAAAGCTATAATCCTTTATGATGTAAAGGCTATAAATTATTAAGGAGTGTATTATTATGAATAATGAAATTGTTTTACTATTGGAAGCCTTATTATCTTTAGGAATAGCATTTTTCTTTGTGTATTTATCAAAATATAGATATTGTGAAAACAAGAGATATGCAAGTAAGTATGAGAATAATAAAAAAATGCTGATATTTCGATTGATAGTAACAAAAATATTAAAATTGGGTAGTATAGCAATGTTAATATGTATAGTAACTAAAGTATTATCTGTTTTCATTGCTCTTTATATACTTACTCCATTGTTTATTGCGCTACATATGATACTTTTTAATACAGACTATTTGAAAGGTGTTATGACGTTTACAAAAGGTATTTATTATGTTGGATTAACTATTATTTCTGTAATTCAAGTTTTTTTTTACAACCGTAAATATTGCTGAACTTGCACTTGGTTTTACCTTATCACTAGCTATATTTGAAAGTGTATCAGCTTTATATGACGGTTACAAAACCATACAAGAAGCTAAGATGAATGACAATCTTTAGTTTTATAAGCGGTTAGTCTATACGATTGACCGCTTTTTCCATATCCAGAAAGGGGTGTTTATGAACATTTTGAAATATAAAGGAAAGCGTATCAGAGCCAGCGACAAGAACCTTGTGTACCGCTTCTGTGCGGGTACGCTCCTGCTCCTGTTCGTGGCGGTTCTCCTGCTACTGAACATGGGACAGCTCATGCGTACCGATTGGGAGCATTTCAGTCTGCTTGATAATGGCGTGACGCTTTCCACATACAACTTCATAACCATACCCTAAGAAACAGTTAGAAGATTTTTCACGCTATGCATCTATCTTTATTTCTTTCTTATACTTCGGACAGTACAGCGGAAACTTTACGAGAACAGTATCGTCATATACTTTTGTTCTCGTTTTTCCTCCGCAAATCGGGCAATGGATCCAAAGAGAGTTTTTTCGATTGGCGTTCACTCTTTACGCCTCCAATAATGGCATAGCTCCGCGTTGATCGTCCGGCTTTTGCCTATTTATAAGTATATCCTAAAAGAGCCAATGGACTCCAATTTCTCATAGTTCATCGGCTCTGTGACTGTGTGTCAGGCTCTTTGATAACTATTTTTTCTTATTGTTCTTCCATGTTTTGTATATAACATTGGAAACAGGAAGTAAAACACATATAGCTACAAACCAATCTGGAAAATGTGGCATAATCTCAATCCTCCTTATCTTATACAAGATTGAATATAGCCGTTGCAATGCAGATAGCAGCAACAATAAGTGATACAATAATTCGTAAAATAGAAAAACTATACAATTTTTCCGGATTTTGCGTGTCATAACGCACGGTAACGGTAGTTCCAATCTGTGACGCCATTGGTACTTGTATGCAGTTTTGGGACTGATACGTTCTTCCATTCACTTTATACGAAACGGTCGCCCATTTTGAATTACGAAATTTTGAGTTTTCTGGATTTATTGTTTTGAAAGAAATAATCGTACCGACGGTTTCTGCCGTTTTGTTTCCTTTAAAAAATTGAATACAGTTTATCAATCCAAAACACAATGCTATCGCAGCAATGACATAAAGAAAAATAGTATCTCTATCCATAGTCCCACCTTTCTTTATCACGCCAAGTCTGCTTTATCGTAAATCTTTATAGACAAAGATGCTGATATTGCTAAAATCGCAAAACCAATAAGGACAATACCGCCATAAACAAGGTATGGTGAAAACATAGAGAGGAAGTTCAAGTTTAGATTTCCCGCTCTCATAAGCAGTGGCAGAATAAATGGCGAAGCCATAATAATCACCCCAAAGGCAAACTTTGTTTTTTCATATCCAAACTTATACTGTATTGGCAAATAAATACCAATAAAAACAGATACTATAAGAAACATAAATGCAAACAGCTTGATATCTGATGTTCCTAATCCGGGCATAAACAAGGTTTCAAGTTCAAAAACGATACAACAGATTGCATATATAGCCATGCAAAAAATGTATTTTGATGAAACTATCGCTTTCCGTGAAAATGGTGTGGCACATAGTAATGTCGTAGCTTTTGGAAATTGATACTCTTTTAGGGATACATATTGCAACAGCATGAAAACGCCAAAAATGACAGAAAGAATAAATCCAAAAACTCCCGTAAACTCCGGTGTCCGCCAACGCATGACAGGTGGGATAAGCGCAATAACTACAAGCATAATCAGCACATATTTTTTTACAATCAGAAAATCCTTTTTTAGTAGGGCGAACAACATCATTTTTCACCTCCGATATTTCCAAGCATAATATCTTCAATCGTCGGACGCTCAACCATAATGTTGGGAATATAAGACCGTACTTCGGATATTTGTTTTGTAATTCCTGTAAATCCAAAATCAGTTTCAGATATAGATAAAAAAAGCTTGCGAGCATCAGTTGTTAAAGCTCCGCTATCACCTTTGACTATCCGATATGTGTCAAGCAAGGTATCCTTTTCCTCTCGAAAGACGATACGCCCGTTATCAATCATAATGAGCATATCGGCAATCTTATCAAGGTCAGAGGTGATATGTGTCGAAAAGAAAACACCTTTGCCGCCATTTTCCATGTACTCAGTTAAGATTTTCAAAAGCTGCCCCCTAACTAAAGGATCAAGTCCGCTTGTCGGCTCATCCATAATCAAAAGTTCTGCGTTATGAGAAAGAGCTAAAGCAAGAGCATACTTCATTCTCATACCTTTGGAAAGGCTATTGATTTTTTGCTTCGGGTCAAGCGAAAACATATCCATGTACCGCTTAAAATCCTGTTCAGACCATGAAGTGTACGCAGATGAAATAATTACTTTCATTTCACCCAGCGAAAGTTCTTCGTAAAATCCCCCGCCGTCTAAAACTATACCAATACGGTCTTTGATTTCTCTTTCATTCTTATCCATGTCAAGACCGAAAAACTGAATTTTGCCGGATAGCTTGTTCGTCAGACCTAAAAGCGTCCGCAGCGTTGTTGTTTTACCTGCTCCATTGACACCAATAAAACCTGTGATACACCCCTCTGGCAAAGAGAAAGTCACATCTTTCAAAGAAAAATCGCCATACGACTTATTTAAACCGCTGACTGTCAAAATATCGTTCATTTCAATCCTCCTCGTAAAGAATATCCATCATGGAATTAAGTTCTTCCTTACTGATTTTCAGTGATTTTGCTGTTTGTATCATATCCGCCATTTTTTGTTCTACAAGCCGTCGTTTGGAGTCGCGGAGTAATTCAAGATTGCTTGTAGATACAAATGTCCCAATTCCTACTTGACTTACAATAAATCCCTCTTGTTCTAACTCCTCATATACCCGTCGAATTGTTAAGACGCTCACTTTCAAATCATTAGCAAAAGCCCGAATAGAGGGAAGTGCGTCCCCTTCAACCAATTCTTCTTTTAATATGGCGTCCTTAATCTGGTCTTTTATTTGTTGGTATAAGGGAGTGTCAGAAGTATTTGAGATTAGTATTTTCACAAAGCCTCTCGCCCCTTTCTTTTAGTGTGATGTAACTACATACACATTATAAACAATAAGTACATTATTGTCAATATAATACTGAAAACAAACAGATAGAGAGGAATTACAGGATTTTTCTTTACTCACTTTTGGCAAATGGGGCTTTCCGTTGTAGTAGATAACAAGGGATAAAACTTTCATAGCAAGCATAGGAAATGAGTACCCACTTCCGTATTCTGCCCTGCAAAATTGCTTGTTGGGAAGTGTCCCAAACCCTCGATACGAAAGAGAGCCGGAGCTGATGCCTCCTATTTCATCGCATACCCTTCGTCATACGGGATGTACCAGACTGGGTGAGAACAATGTCAATCCCAAAGTTATGC
>ENA-OQCX01001237-OQCX01001237.1-human-gut-metagenome-genome-assembly--contig:-NODE-1237-length-12162-cov-1.692730_pt1 | contig 12162 bp, 14 predicted proteins | sample MGYA00242762_ERZ504587 | MGnify/ENA primary metagenome ERZ504587 (study PRJEB26092, sample SAMD00036337) | human gut metagenome | host: Homo sapiens | study: EMG produced TPA metagenomics assembly of...
GCATCTTCTGCCAGAACAGCAAACCGCAGATCGTCCGCAGAAAATACCGTCAGAATACCAAGGGCGGCTTTCGGTCCGATCCCGCTCACTCCAAGAAGCAGGGAAAAAACTTCCAGATCATCCCTGCTGCAAAATCCGTAAAGCTGCATTCCGTCCTCTTTTACGTGAAAATACGTATGCAGCTTGATCTGGCTGCCAATACGCGTCAGATCTTCGGCTTCTCTTCCGGAAATATATACGCGGTATCCAATGCCATTGACATCCACGATCACGCTGCCCGGCAGCGTCTCAACAAGTTCCCCCTTAATATATGCGATCATACTCTACTCCTGTTCTTTCCTGTCATCTTCTATTTTTTCTATTACGGTAATTCTTTTTTCTTCTTCCAAGTTCTTCGAAAAGAGCGATGTGGTATCCCATGGCATTTTTGATCTGCCAGTCATAAAACGGTGCTTTTGGCACAGCCAGGCACTCCAGAATACTCATGATCGTACCGCCGTGTGCCACGATCGCCGCCGATGCGGCATGCTTTTTTCCCAGATCCTCCACAATCTCACAGAATGCCCGGACACAGCGGCTGCAAAACTCCGTCTGTTCTTCTCCTGCCGGAAACGGAAGCGTCCCGTTGCTGTCCAGCCATCTCTGATAATCTGCATCTTCTGATAACTCCAGATAATTTTTCCCTTCAAACCGTCCAAAATCACATTCCCGCAAATCAGAAACGGTGCAGGCTTCTTTCTGCGGAAACAAGATTTCGGCACTCTCCTTACAGCGCTTCATCGGACTTTGGAAAAGATAGTCCGGATACGGGTATTTTTTCTGTTCCTTCATGGAAAAAAGCGCCCGTTTTCCTTCTTCGCAAAGCGGTTCATCCGTACTTCCGATGTAACGTCCCTGCAGATTTCCTTCCGTCTTTCCATGGCGTATCAGATAAATATCCATAATCCCCTCCGTTCCTATTTGATCCTGGTTCCGATTCCGCACACGACACGGTAGACCTCTTTTGCCTCTGCCGCTGCCTGCGTACAGATACGACCGGTCGTCTCCCGGTAATTCCGGTCAAAGGCATCGATCGGAACAACGCCATAGCCAAGCTCATTGCCCACCAGCACGATATCCGGATTCTTCTGCATCAGCGTTTCGATCAGATGCGCTGTATCTTTGTGTTCCAGAAGCATTCTGCGGATATATTCATGAAAATGCACCATGCCTTTTGCCTGATAAATGGCATCCATTTCACAGTCCATGCCGTCTGCAAATGCTTTCATTTCCAGATGCATCTGCTTTGCTGCAAACTCCTTTTTTCCCTGGAAAGCTCCACCAACGATCAATATCATATAAAATTCTCCTTCTGATTACATACAGAGTTTCAGTCCGATCACACAGACTGCCATGACAAGTTCACAGTTCTGCAGAAAAAATCCTGCCAGATCTCCTGTGATACCACCAAATTTCTGATAAGAAAGATGGCGATACCAGAAAAAGACTGCGAATGCCCCCACAAGCTGTGCTGCTCCATAAAACGGATCCAGATAAAGCAGCAGTCCGGCACATGCTAGGACATAAAAGATCATCACAATGCGGACACGGTTTTTCAGTGCCATATCTGAAAACGTTGCCGCAAGCCCTGTATTTTTTGCCATGCGAAACGTAACCAGGGAAAAACCGCTCAACGCACGGGACAGCACAAAGCCAACCGCCAGAAGCAGCAGCGTGTGCTGATCTGCCTCAGAATAAATCCCAAAATCCAGGATAAACCAGCAGATCCCGACAATGATCGCAAAGGCTCCGGCATGGGAATCTTTTAAAATTTCCAGTTTTTCTTCTTTTGGTTTATACGAACTGAGTGCATCTGCCGTATCTAAAAGACCGTCCAGATGGATCCCGCCGCTTATAAGCACCGGAATCAGGATCAGTACTGCCGTAAACAGTGCGCTTCCGGCAAGCCTGCCGCCGGCAAGAAAATCCCACAAAAGGGTGGCTGCCCCGATCAGCGCTCCGATCGCCGGAAAAAAGCAGATGCAGTAACGCATACTTTCTTTGGTCCATTCTACCTGCGGCATCGGGATCTTGGAATACATGGAAAATGCAACACACAGGCTTCTAAAGATATTTTTCATATTTTTTCTTCTTTCTTGGATTTGTATTTCCGGTTATGCCAGACTTACCGAAATTTCAGCGGGATCCCATAGACAACTTCATAACAGGCATCGGAAATCTCTGCCAGAAATGCATTGAGTTTCCCTAAAACCCGCTGGTAATTCTGTGTTTCCATATCATAAGAAATCCCATCTGAAAAAATCTCATTTGTCACCACGCAGACATGACCTGCCTGCTCTTTGAGATGCAGAAGTCCGCGGCAGACTGCCTCGTAAGCCTGATCCTTTGCCCCATCCGGCGAAAAGATCTCATTTGCTGTAAGGTTTGACATGCACTCCAGCAGAACCGTACTGCCATATGGAATGGCTGCATGCTCCAGATCAGTATAGCACTCCAGCGTCTCAAACTGCTTATCTTTTCGCATCTGACGATGCCTTGCCACTCTTTTGCGGCTTTCCTCATCAAAACACATCATCGTTGCAATATAAATGCGATTTCCCGGCGGGAATTTCAGGATCTGTTCTTCTGCAAAGGCGGATTTGCCGCTTCCGCTGCCTCCGGTAACGGTAATAAACATAATGTCCTCCGATCCGCTTACATTCAGCTCAAATGCTCATACTGTTCAATGCTTGCTTCCTCAAATGTGCTCATACTGTTGTAGACTGCACAGGCAAGGTCCAGGATCGGGAAGAGTGTGATCGCTCCCGTTCCTTCTCCAAGATGCATGTCACAGTCCAGCATTGCCTCCAGTCCCATCCTTCCAGCAGCATCTGCGCCGCAGGCTCTTTGGAAAGATGCGAAGCCAGCATATAATGCACACACTTCGGGCAGATCACAGAAGCCGCCATCGCTGCAGCTTCGGAAATAATCCCATCTATCACAACCGGTATGCCTTCTGCCGCACCGCCAAGAAAAACCCCGGCCATGCTGCAAGATCAAATCCTCCTATTTTTGCCAGCACATCAATGCCGTCTGTCTTATCCGGCTGATTGACCTGTATCGCCTTATGAATAGCAGTGATCTTCTTTGTCAGACCGGAGGTAGAAAGACCTGCGCCTCTTCCGGTGACCATCTCGACCGGGGTATCCAGAAACACTGCTGCCATCGCACTGCTGGTAGTCGTATTGCCGATCCCCATCTCACCGGTTGCCACGATCTGATACCCCTGCGTTTTTAATTCCCTCACTACGCGGATTCCGGTCTCGATCGCCTGAACGGCCTCCTCTTTTGTCATGGCAGGACCTTTTGTCATGTTTCTGGTGCCATATGCCACTTTTTCATTGCGCAGCGAAGTATCTCTTGCAATTCCGATATCCACCGGGAAAAGATCTGCACCGGCTACCCTGCACATAACACTGGAGGTCGCTTTTCCGGCAAGCAGATTTTCTGAAACGATCGCCGTTACTTCCTGACCGGACTGCGTAACCCCTTCTTCTACTACACCATTGTCTGCGCACATGACAACCAGTGCTTTCTTATCCAGCAAAATCCGGCTGCTTCCGGTCATACCGGCAATCCGCACCAGATCATCTTCCAGCTTTCCCAGACTGTGCAGAGGCTTTGCAATCTGATCCCAGTGCCGTCTGCATGCTTCCATCGCTTCCTTCGATGGTTCTTTGATCTTCTCTAATGTTTCCTCTAAAATATTCATCTTCTGCTACCTCATTCCTGCCGTAAAGATGTTAAGGTGAAAACCTGCAAAACGGCAGCCGGAGGATATTTCCTCCAGCTACCGTAACTTTCAGGGCACGCCTGTTCCTCGTTTCTCTATAAAAGAGACAATGCAAGGGAAAGTTCGGAGCGATAACGTGTCGTGTATGCCGGATATGTTTTCATGCGGTAAGCATAAAGCTTCTCCAGGAACTGCCTGTCCGTTGTGCTGTTCTTGATGTCTGCAGCCTTCACTGCTCCCGCTGCCGTCCACTGTCCATGCTGGATGGAATAGCTGAACACAGCTCCCTTTACTACATCCGGTCTTGCACTCATACTGATGCCAAATTTATTTTTTCAGATATTTTTTCCGTCACATCATAATATTCCTGCTTTGCAAAGGCATCCTGATAAGAAGCAAACCCTTTCGGTGACTTGTTATAAATGGTTCTCCATGCAGCATAAAACTGGGTATTGCTTTTCAGAAGAGATTTCTGACTGTCTGTATAAGCCGCATACTTTTTAAACTCGGCAAAAAAGTCTGATTACTCTGAATAACAGTATTTTACAAACGGAAGCAGCGAATAGCGATAATCAAACTGATACTTGCCGCAGGCATTGCCATTGTCCCCGCCGACCTGTGCATAAGCTGCCGTTCCGGACTCAAATGTTGTAAAAAACAGCATCTTGTCTGTGATCTCATCGTCCTTGTCCGTAAGATTTGCCGTGCATTTTCCGTTGTCATCAATGTTGTATACAACACCCTCGATCGTCACTGCTTTGCTTTTCTGCATGACACCTTTGGCATTGAAATAATAAGTGACACGGTTGACAGAAACCAGTCCAATGCTTGCCGCCGAGCCATTTTCCGGATCCAGGTAATAGCGTTTGCCTTTTAAATCCATCCATCCGCTCTGAAGCACACCGTTCTTTGAAAATAATACTTCTTTCCGTCAATGGTCTGCCAGCCCGTCAGACGGTAATACTTTTCACCGGCGTAGTACGTCTTATTTTTCAGCCTGAACCATCCTGCTTACACTTGCCGTCTTTCTTTCGCAGATAATAATACTGCCTGTTGATCCTGCGCCATCCTGTCAGCAGGTATCCGCCGCCGGATTTTGTAAAATAATAACGGCTGCCTCGATCATACGCCAGCCGGAAGCCCTCGCGCCATCTTTGTTCGGATCAAGATAATATTTACGCTTTCCAAGCTTGATCCATCCGATCTGCTTTTCGCCCTTTTCCGTATAATAATACCACTTTTTCCGGATCTTTACCCAGCCGCCTTTGAAACCGCGGATCCATTTGCCGTCCTCACCGACAAAATATTTCCCGATCCACTGATTTGTCACCAGTGTTCCATCTGAACCGGCATAGTAGTCACCAACCCACTTGTTTTTTACCAGCTTCTTCCCCTTGTAGGCATAATAAATACCGTCCACCTGTTTCCAGACTGCTTTCTGTGCCGCCTGCGCATTCTGCGGCACACAGAGCATGGCAAACATCACCGCCAGAACTGCCCAGAATACCTTCGTTTTCCTTTTCATTATGTATCCTTTCCGTTGCCGCCAAATCCCAGGACAACTATTACAAAATTGTTACAATTTATGGCTATTATAGTGTATTCTGCTGTATTTGTCAAATCATGGCTGCGGCAGATTTCTGTTAAAAATTATTTTTCCAGAGATCCTTCCAGTTCTCCCACACTATAGAACATTCGTTCCCCCCCCGAAAAATTTCGCAGAAATCAAAAAAAGAGAACAAAAGTCCGGTTTCTTCAATCACCAGATGGAGCTGCATATTTTTCCCGGGAACAATAAATTTCAGCACACCATACTCCATACTGACACACAGATAAATCTCTGCATTAAAATCCCCGACCGTTTTTCTCAGAATACGGATATCCCTCTCTTTCCCTGAAAAAAGCAGTTCCTCTATCAGCCGGATACGATCCTCCTTTTCCAGTGATGATACAATTCTTCCGGCCATTCGCTGACCATACCGGTATCAAGGAAATGCCGGATACCTTCCATCGATGTGATATAATGGATATTTTCTGCCTTGCGGATCGCATCTCCGTAAATATGGAGCGTCTGTATCAGCTTTTCCCGTCCCGGCAGATCTTTTCTGATGTATTTTTCATAGATATCATCGGTCAGCACCGGTGTCAGGCACGGTGTCATCTGAAAACTCTGGATTTCATTTCCGCTTTGCAGGATTTTCCCGGTGACTTCAAACTGTTCCTCCAGGCTTTCGATGCAGCGGATCATTGGTTTGGAACCTTCCAGACATTCTTCAAAAATCTCCGCAAACATCTGAAGCATCCTCGGCTCTGCCGTTATGTAACCCTTTTGCATGTCTGATGTCAGGACACAGGCACATTTTGACGAAAGGACCAGATACGGGAAAAAGCTGAATTTTTTCTCCTGCACGGGTATCTGGCTGTAGTAGTACCAGGTATGATAATCATAATGATAATTGTACAGCGGCAGCACACTGCGCAGACAGTCCAGATTATAATTCTTCCCAAGATGCATATTCTTCGGTGTATTGCTCAGACATATGATATGGTCGACCTGGTACGACACACGGAATTGCCATGTGCGGCAAGAATGTTGCTCAGAGAATTACTGTCAGGCTGAATCATAAGGCGCAGATGCCCGTCCTTTCTCTTGATCTCCTCTCCGATCAGATGAAACAGTGCGGTATCCACCTCATAGCTGCCACGCAGTGTAATATTCTCCGTATCCAGCATGGAATAACGTGCCGGCTCCTCAATCGCCGGAAATGCCGTATCCAGATTGCTCATCAGCAGAAGCTCTGAGAAAAACTTCTGTACATCCTTGCGCCGGTAATAATTGTCGTATCCCTGCACCGATATCTCATAAGCTTCCCACAGCTTTTCTTCTTCCGAAGGAAGCAGATGCATATATTTAGCTGCCTTTTCCACGATCTCCCGATCTGAGGGGGTGCGCTGCCCCTTTAAGATCTTATACAGATTTGCACGGTCATAGCCACAGTACTTCGCAAATGCCTGCACTTTCACATCCTTCTCTTTAATCAGCTCAGAGAGCAGATTTGCAAATTCATTCATTTTCTCACCCTTGTGTTTTTATTTTATCTTGAAGCCTTAGTATAACCTTTCTGTGTGGAAAAGGCAATCATTTTCTTACTTCCGGTAGTTTTTTCTGATAATAGATAAATCCCTGAGAATGTTTCGATTTCATCAGATATTTTTTAGTGTAAAACAACAGCAGCAGATGAATATCTTCACCTGCTGCCTGCTCACTCACACTACGCCCTATTTTTTGATTTTTACACTTTTTGTTTTTGCCATCAGAACTGCCAAATTTCTTTTCTGCATGTTTGGCATCATCTCGCCATTCCTCCTTTGCTTTCTGATTGTTTCATTGTATAAACTTTTCCGCATCAAAACAAGATGTGTCAAACTTTGTGGTCAGAGTTTTTTCACAGCCTACACTTTCGCATAAGCTGTACTCTTAAAAATCATTTTACCAGCATTCTGTTTTCTTTCATCCAGTTCCTTACATCTTCTTCACTGACTTTAAGCAGTCTGGCGATCCTCTCGATCTCCATGCCATCCTCTGCCATAGAAAGTGCAGTTTCCCTGGCTTTCTCTAACTTGCCTTGCTTAATTCCATTTTCTTCGCCTAATCTGCGTCCACGCTCTTCTCCACGTTCTTCTCCACATCGAATCCCACACTGATAGATCGCTTCTCCAAATCCTGTCATTGTCTTTACATCCCCTTTCATCGTTTCTGACCACTGGATCTTTGTGTACTTCTCTGCTCTTTTGACATCTCCATGCAGCAGGCTTCCAAGATAATCAAAGATGCCTTCCTGCATATCCGGTGTTTCTCCCTGACGGATCAGGATTACTGTCATTAGGTCATAGTCTTTCTCCGGCTCTGCTGTCTTTCCCAGGATATCATTCTTACGCAGGGCGTATTCTGTCATGGTGTTCTGCAATGCTTTCGGTATATCTTCTGTGCATATCCATATGGAATAACACTTCTCCAGCCTGGAATAATCCGTTGTTTCTGTGATACTGCCAAGCTGTGAGGACAGATCCTTGCCACATAATACACGGCTCTCTTTATCACCGGATAAGACGGGTTCTTCGGACGGTAGCTTCTCTGTGCTTCGAGATCTATATGCAGACTGACTTTCAGTTTTTCCGTAGAAAGCTTTGGATTCCTTGCTTTAAAACGGATATCAAACCGTATCAGTTTTTCCGTAACAGAAGAAGTTCGCTCTCTTCCTTGTGCAGCCGCAGATCATCCGGTATGTCGCTGACAAAATCTTCCCCTGTGATCGAATCTGTATCCAGGCAGGACAGGATCTCTTCCTGCGTACATCCTTCGTACTCCGGTATCGTCATCTGCAGGATCGGTACTAAAATCTCCTTGTTGCTCAGTAACTTTTTCATTGATGCATCATATGCCCCGGTGATACCGGATGCATAGATATCTTCTTTGGTAACATTCTTCATGTATTTTCCTTCCTTATACTTTAAGCTAATCTTTTTTCTGATAGTTCGGTAATGATCAGGCTTTGATGTTCTGACACCGCAGATTTCGCTTTTTATATTTCAGAATGTTCCCCCATAGCAGTTTCTGTTGTTACAGTTTTATGATAACATACCCTCTTTCTTATGTCACGTAAAGTTTTTCTAAAATTACTCTGTGATTTTACACTGTTTTATCAGGAATTATTATTGATATAAAAGAACAACAGCAGATGAATCTTTCCACCTGCTGCTGTCTGTCCACTCACACTACGTCCTATTTTTGATCTTCACACTTTTTGCCTGTCCTTTTCCTTTCAGAAATTTCCGGTAGGCTTTCAGCTTCTTTTCGGTACTTTTATGACCGCTTTTTATGAATACCCTTGAATGCATTCTTTCCGACGGATTTCTTCGTCAGGGATGTGGATGTAATCTTGATCGTTTTCAGGTTCTTGCAGCCAGCAAATGCATTGGCACCGATTGTCTTTACATTCTTTCCAAGAACAACTTTCTTAAGCTTTGTTTTCTTCTTAAATGCATTTTTACTAATTCCAGTCACCTTAAAAGTATATTTCCCATCCGTACTTTTGATGGTTGATGGTACGTTGAAAGTACGATACGTTTTCTTGATCGGTCTTTCCAGCGTTACTGTATTGTTCGCTGCTTTTCCTGTCTTTATAACGCGATATACTGCTGTTTTTGTCCGAATCTTATCGCCGATTTTTGGAATATGGTTCGGCTGTGTCTTGTTTTCACTCTCTATTGGTGTTTCCACACCTGATTTCGTCTTAATAGTGGCTATCAATTCCCCTGATTCATCTGACAAGGTTAAACTGCCCATTTGACCTAAGTCATAATCTTTTAATGTATAACGGAATCTTCCATCTCCTGCTCCCTGCTCTTCTTTCTGAGAAATAATATTATTTTTCTTATCATATTCCATCTGTTTTAATAAGGACGGATTTCTTTTTCTTCTAACTCATACATTGAAAGAATAATATCTGTTTTTCCATTATCCGAGTCACACATACGCACACTTGCACTATCTTTATATTTTTCTGACATATAGATATAATACTGCTCTGGTATTTTATTTCTTTTAAAAAATTTAGCTGTAATTCGTTCGGTCCTTTTAAAGCCGTAAACGATAATTCGGTTCATATGATACCAGCATGTCGTTCTCATACCATCCATCAAATCGATACCCATTCTCAGCAACTTCCGTCAGTTCAACAGAATCTCCTTTTGCATATGTTCCGCTTCCTAAAATCACACCGCCATCTTCTGCATCCCCTGTGATTTCTACATTAGCAGTTTTATCCGTTGCATCTATATATTCCGTTGCCAGAATACGACTTCCATCTGCTTTTGTTAATGGATCTGCCTGGATGTCTGTTACATCATTTGCCGAGGTAACTATCTGTTCGTACTGAATACCTTTACTCAACGGTATATTATAATAATTCTTTCTTCCTACCGCCTCACCATTCTCATACTTTTCAGTTACATAATTCATATATCCTTCATCTGTTCCGGTAAGTCTGAAAGTCACTGCTATATTTTCTGGAACATAGACTGTTTTTACATCTCCATTCAATTCAATATAAATACTCGGATCGTAAAAAACCACACCATCTATTACCGAACCCAGCAACTTACCCGTATTATCATAAACTTCTACATTGACCGGACACTGTATATAATTTTTCCAGAAATACTGTAATTTATCTGCCATCCCATATCATCATAAGTATCCTCATTACACATATAATCAAACAGTGCACTCTCCAGTGCTTTCCTGCTCTTTTCCAGCATTTCCATCGCTTTCTTAACTGCTTCTTTTTTCAGTTGTGGATCTGTATATTTCAGTTTTGTAATTCCTTTATACAATATCCCGGACTTTCTCATCCTTTAATTCCTCTATCAGCTTTCCCGGTGTTTTGGCAGATATAACCCCATGGATTACATCATAACCTTTTTTTACGTCAACGATAACGGTTGCAAGTTTTCCATAACCTTTCTGAAGCAGATAGTCCATATGATCTTTTAACTCTTCTTCCACCGTATCCGCAACTACATTCCCAATCTGTGACTCATCTAAAAAGTACTGCCAGAAAGAAAGTGCAAATTCCTTATACATCTTTTTCGTTTCTTCCGATAAATCTGCAATAAATTGTGTCATTGCAGCACTTACTGTTTTGTTGTCGCTGCAAAATGCTCCTTTATAGCTTACATAACTCTGACCGGATTTAGTAATCTCTACGCTTCCGAACCTTTGGAAGAAAATCCCCGTCCATTTCAGCTTTACAATATATCCATTTTTTCCTGTTCCTTTTATATTTCCTGTGCTCTGCTTTACAGAATCTAAAATCTTGTTTATGACCTTTGCTTCAATCTCAACAATGGATTCTGTATTATCAATATCCAGTTTTATCAGGTTTTCTTCTACACCTGTCTGCATACACTCTTTTAGCAGATCATACAGTACTTCATATGCATCATCAATCGCCCCGTCTGGTGTGTTTGCATCAAACGTAAGTAATCGACTTGTTTTCCGTTCACTCGCAGTCTCATCATAACTTCTTAACTGTTTATATACATTCTCAACAGACTGCACATTTCTGTAATCGGTCTTTGCTTCATTTTTTATCGTGTTGTAATAATCATTTGCTGTTTTCGCAAATTCCCTTGCTGCACTTTGTACTTTGCCTGCTCTTGTTCGCTCTTTTTCTGTCACACCATAAGCATCACTTTTAATCGCACCTGTGTACAAAAAAACTACTATCGCTGTTTTTTTCGTCCATGGTTCCATCCGAACATACGGTTCCTGCATATCGCCATAAATTCGATGCAGACAGTTTTAAAATCATAGTCGGGCGCACACCCCTGTAAGCATAATTAACAGGATCTCCTGTAATATAACCATGCTCGTGAATTCCACGCCCGCCATCTCGAAGCCAGTACCAGCATGTACACCGTTACAGCCTCCATCATTCACACCATGTGTACAGATTCCCATTGCCTTGGCATAGGTACTGCTTAAACTCTCTCTCACCTGATCATATTCATTTGAAAAACCATAAGATTCATTAACTGCTTCTTTCGAAGAAAGAAGGGTTATCCTATCCATATAATTGCGTTCATTCGCATAAATAGCCGAAATTTCATTCTGCTCAAAAGCATTATTTAAAAATCCTCTGTTCTGGTAGTCCTTATTATCCTGATTTTTATCGCCTGCATATCCATTTAACCAGCTTCTGATTGTACACTGTTCCCATTCAACTCCACTATATGTCCAATTATAAGGCTGACTGTCTAATGATTTTTCAGAAAGCACGAAAATTTCATCATTATTTTTGCCCAAAACTCTCCACTTAACAGGATCATATTTAAAATAATGCCATTCCACCTTATCCCACTGATACCAGCTATAATAAGAATTATTATACTCCGTATTCGTAGCATCCTGCTTTCTTATTCTCCGATACTTATCTCCATCGATAACGATTTCATTTTTACTGTCCCATCCAGATATACTTTCTAATTTCTGATACAGTTTTTCATCTTCAATTACATCTGTCCTAGGATTATAATATCCCTTGTCAATCGCATCATAACTTGCTGCATCTGCTACCACTTCCCGCTGCGGATAACTGCCAAACCAGATACAGTCCCAGGTGACTTTCTGCCCTGCTTCCATGCTGTCATCTTTTACGATACGTGGATTTTGCAGGGTTACCGATGCTGCTTTTACTTCCTTTTGTGGTCTGGTCAGCGATGCCAGCGGCAGTGCTGTCACAGTGAGTACTGCCGACAGCATACCTGCCAGCATGCGTTTTCTTACTGTCGTTTTTCTCATGCATTTCATCCTTTCCTTTGTTTTG
>ENA-OQCX01001239-OQCX01001239.1-human-gut-metagenome-genome-assembly--contig:-NODE-1239-length-12144-cov-1.522510_pt1 | contig 12144 bp, 11 predicted proteins | sample MGYA00242762_ERZ504587 | MGnify/ENA primary metagenome ERZ504587 (study PRJEB26092, sample SAMD00036337) | human gut metagenome | host: Homo sapiens | study: EMG produced TPA metagenomics assembly of...
CATCTTAAACGCAATGTACCTATATGGTAGAAAATGTAGACTGGGGCGGGCATTGGCGTGTTATATCGGCTATGACACAATGGCACGGATGACATAACCAGCAGTGACGTACTGATTATGGCTGATCCTTATGATACGGCTGATCATTTACAGGATGGCTACGTTGTTGTGCCGGCTGAAAAATTCTTCTATATGTGGTTTGATTCGCATCTGTTTGCAGCCGGTGACCGTAAGCAGCAGTGGCTGGCAGCAGAGCCGCCGGTCGGATATGAACCTCTGATAGATATGAAAACACAGGACGGTACCGCACAATAAAACAATGAAAAGTGAAAAATTGAACCGCAGACTTGCTTATGCAAGTCTGCGGTTTTATTTTTTTATCAAAAATACAGTGCTGATGATATTTGCATAGTGATGCTCCTTTCAAAAGTGGTTGGCATAGAGTGTTTTACCCCTGCACTATACATATGGCATTGAGAAGGGTGAAAGTTTACGTGGTCTGTAAAAAATTTTAAAAGTTTTCCGCAGGTGGTTTTTATAACTGCCATGAGTTTTTTAGCAGCAGTTGCCAGCATTTACATGATATTTGTGAAAAATATGTGAAATAATATTTTGACACGTAAACTTTGGTCTTGTTCATTGCCATATGTATTATGAGACAGTATTACTATTCAATGACGTTAGCAGAGTCTTTTAAAAGCATTTAGGTTTTTACTTCTCTCGCAGGTTGTTTTTAAGTAAAACCAAGAAGTGTTAACAAAAGAGTAACTCAATACTAACGTTGTAAGCAGAAGATACTGCCTGTAAATTTTTTAGGACAGAAGGAAGTTGTGCAAGTTTCATTTATGCAAAAAATCTTGCGCTCAGATAATGATTATGGTAATATATTAAAAATATTGTAAATAAATATAAAATATTTGCAAAAGGAATAATAACTTGTACTGCATAAATTTCAATCAGCAAATACAAATTTGTTGGGAAAATATGGAAGGAAAGAGAAAAATGAGAAAACAGAAGTTGGAACAGGCGGTTGTATTAAGTTTGATGCTGGCAGCGCTGCAGCAGAACAGTGTTTTGGCCGGCGATGCTATTTCCAAAGAAGAATATATCGGTGATAAAGATAAATATTATTCGTATCAAGACGCGGTATCAATAGATAAATTTGTTGAGAGTCAGTTTAGTTATAAAGCGGCTTCGGCTGTTTCCGCAGGTTCCACTGGTGGAAACGGTTTTAGGATCGAACTGTCCTTTGATAAAAATCTTACTGTTGACCTTGACGATCCGACAGCAGCAACAGATAAGGATGTTTATGCCGTTCGTGCCGGTAATTATGCCACCATAAACATTGGCGGCGAGCTGTTATCGATCACGAATAACGCGATACACAGTGATCCAAATGACTATACTGTTAATTACGGTATTTACGGTTCCCAAACTTCTAAGATCAATATTACAGCGCAGAATACAGAAATAAATTTGGGCGGCAACAGCAAGGCAAGGATGAGACCTACAATGCAACAGGTATCTATAAATGCGGGCATTGAAAATTACGGCGGAGATTTTTTGGCTAAAAATCTCAAAATAATCGGTATGATGCAGGGCAATTTTATCGGTATAAATAATTCAGGAAAATTTGCAGCTGATAATATCGATATTCAGGCTGTCAGCGAAAGCGGTAGTATGTAGGTATCAAGAATACCGGAACGGGCGGGTTGGATTTTAAAGATGTCAATATTGAGCTTGAACTGAAAAGTGGTTATGCGCTGACAGGCATCAAAAGTAAGAGTAATTTGACTGCGGACAATATCAATATAAAATTACAGAATGGAAACACAGGACTGTATGTGACAGATACTGCGTCTGCTCCTGATCTACTTGTCAAGGGTGCTTTGAATATTGATATTGTTACGAATTCTGAGAGTGCCGTAGGTGCTTATGCCAAGGGCAAGCTTACTGTAGGCAAGGAATTGAACGTTTTCATTGACGGCAGCAAGTCTTTTAATGTCAACGGTATTGTTTCTGATATAGATGACGGGATGACTGATGCTAAAGATAACGTCAAAATGGTTTTGATAGGGCCGAGGGTATTTTATACAACGTATGTTGTCGGCTTTACAGGCAATACGCTTTTGGAGGGACGGAAGAATGACCTGCTGATCACTTTGGACCAAAAGGAAGGAGCAGCGGCGCAGGGACGGGCTGCTATTATGGGGGACAGGATAACCGGTTCTATGGGCAGCCTGGAAACAGGAAATGGTTCAGAAACAAATATTATGATCAATGCCAAGCCTGCGGGTGGTGTAAATCGTTCGAAACTGATCCAGGGGGTCTGGAATTATAGCACCGCTAGAGAGAGCAAACATGCGGCTGGTTCTGTTGTGAATATTGCTATTGACGCGACCGGAATGCAAACAGGTACGGCAAATAAGGATGCTGAATATGGAGTTTTAGGTGTTTTAAGTACGGCAAAAACTGTTTTCGAATCTGGTTCGCAGACTAATGTCAGCCTGCTTGGCAATGCGGTAGATGCCGCGGGACAGAATGGTACTGTAGGGCTCAGCGGCAAAATAACGGCAGCCGGAGATGTAAGTGTCGTTATACCAGTGAAGGCGGTATTGGGATCAGAACTGTTGCAACGGTAGCCGGAGAAGCTGCTGAGTATAGCGGTGATGTCATTGTACAGACAAACAAAGGTCTGGCCGTTGGCGTGACTGATTGTTATAGGATGCGCCAGTACCGGTTACAGGAGGAACTACAGCCAGCGTTACTATTGATCCAGCGGCCGGGAAAACCATACAGCTGACGGGTGATGTGAAGCATTTAACTACGGATGCGGTTAATGGTTCGCTTATTGATATCAGCATGAAAAATGGGCAGTCATTCTTACGTGGAGCCAGCTTGGGGGTCAGCAATGATAAAAACAGGACTACTGATCTGAGTTTTGATAATTCTTCGCAGTGGTTTATGACTGCCGACAGTGAAGCAACCACCTTGGAAAATAAAAATAATGCTGTGGTCGATATGCGGGCTGGGGCAGATAAGTTGGAAGTACGGGATTATAAGGGCACCGGCGGCAGTTTTATTTTAGATACTGATCTAGCAAGCGAGGTCAATGGCGATAAAGTACATATCAAAAATGCTGATGCAGGCACTACTTACGTCAGCGTTAAAGATGTCAGCCTTGCCAATAACATACAGGTAACGGGTATAAAAAACCTGCTATTGATCACTGATGACAGTAAAAATGCTGTTTTCACAGGCAAAGAGTTGAATAACGGCGGTTTGTGGGATGTAACGCCAACAATAAAAAAGGGACTGAGGCGTTTGATGCTGCGGGTAATGCTGTCGGCACTGAAGAGCAATGGTATCTGACTAAAATAGAAAAAACTGTCAATGACGATACGGAAGTACTGCTGGATGGTGCCGATAACAGCTATGCTTTGTGGCGTAGTAGCAATGATACACTGCGCAAACGGTTGGGCGACTTGCGTTACCGTACGAATGAGCAGGATGGTGACGATTTGTGGGCCCGTTACGTAGGCGGAAAATTTGGCAGCGGCAGTTTTGACGGCAACTATAACCTGTTCCAGCTGGGCTACGATAAAGCCGATAACGAAAAAAGCACTTATGGTTTTGCCATAGACCGCGGAACAGGTAAGGCTGGCTACAGCAGTGGCAGCAGTAAGGATAAGCTGCTGTCAGGCAGCCTGTACGGTACCTGGTATGGAGAAAAGGGCAATTATACTGACGTTGTGGCACGGATAGGTCAGTTTAGTACGGATATCAAATCCTATGGAGAATATGCGGATAAGGCAGATTATAAAGCTCATGCGTACAGCCTGAGCGTGGAATATGGCAAAACGATCAAGGTGAACCGGGAACAGGGCACGTTTATCGAACCGCAGGTGCAGTTTACAGCAGGACGTTTAGGAAGCGCACACTATACTACTGACCGCGGAACGGAAGTGTATGCTGCGGAATGAACAGTTTCATCGGCCGGGTAGGCTTGGTAGCAGGTCAAAAGGCCAAAGACGGCAGGAGTGATTTTTATTACAAGGGTTCGCTGCTGCACGAGTTCGGCGGTGAACGGGATATCACGATGCAGGCTGCTAACGGAGAAACTCTGGCGACTTCCAAAGATTATGGTGATACCTGGTTTGAGCTGGGTCTTGGGACTAATATCAAACTCAGTAAAACCAGTCAGTTCTACGGCGATATCGAACGCAGCTTCGGGGCCGAGATCCAAAAGAAATGGCAGATCAATGCCGGGGTGAGATTCGAATTTTAAAACTTTAAAATTGTCGGATGTGGCGGATATCACGCGCTATATTTATAGATGCCGCCTGCATCAGCAGGCGGCATTTGTTTTGCAGGAGAAAAGAGGGAACAGGGTGTCGAAATGAGCGGGCAGAGAATAAAAAAAATTGATACCAGTGAAAAAGATTTTGAGGTTTATACTCAGGTCAAAGACGCTGTCTGCATGATAGATATTGAAAAAAATGAGCTTATCTATATGAATGAGGAAGCCAAAAATATTTCCAGGAAATTTTTGCTGATGGGAATTATGTTAGCAAAAAGTGTTATGAAGTTTTGCATGGACAAAAAACAGTATGTTCTTTTTGCCAGAATAAGCTGCTTTCCCAGGAGGGTTTCTTATTAGAAGAGGTTTATCAGCCGTTTTTGAAGCGATATTTGCAATTAAAAAGTATTTTGGTTTGTACGAATAATAAAAAAGTGCGTTTTCAGGTTTTATCTGTTATTAATTCAGAAACCATAAAACTGGAAGAAAAACGTATTTATGAAAAACTGGAAGAAATGCGTCGGACGGATATGCTGACAGGAGTTTTTAACCGCTCATACTATGAAGAAGTTGCTGAAAGCATTGCAAATGACCTGCCGGAGACTTTAGGTGTAACTGTTATCAACATCAACGAGATGAAAAGGATCAACGATCAGTATGGTTCTGTTTTTGGCGACGCTATCTTAAAAGAGGTCGGTAAAAGTCTGCTTGAAGTATTTGAGGGCCATTGCTTTCGTATTGACGGCGACGAGTTTGTCGTTTTGAGCATAAACCAGACTAAAGCTGAATTTGAACAAGCTCTGAAAATTTTAAGGAAAAGATAAAAGTTATTAAAAATGTCAGCACCGCCGTAGGCAGCAGCTGGAAAAATACTGGTCTGGATATGCAAAAACAGTTTGTGACTGCAAATAAAAAAATGAAAGAAGTCAAAGATACATATCATACACATCTGCACAGCATAGACAGAAAATATTTTAAAACAGCTAAAAAACTGCTGCAGGAAATTCACAAGCGGATGTTTACCGTTTATTTGCAGCCCAAAATAAATTTAAGTGATGAAAAATTAAATGGAGCGGAAGCTTTGGTGCGAAAGCTGAACGGTAAAGGCAACCTTGTTCCGCCAATTGATTTTATACCGGAATTGGAACAGAATGGACTGATCAGCTTTGTCGATTTTTTCGTTCTGGAAACTGTTTGCGAATATATACATAACTGGCAGAAACAGGGCAAAAAATTTATCAAGGTATCTGTTAATATGTCGCGTACGACTTTACGGAAAAAGAATGTCGTGCAGAAGGCGGTGGCTATTTGCAGCAAGTATCAGATCGGGCCGCAGCTGATCGAGATCGAAATTACAGAAAGTATCGGCGGCCTGGAGAAAAAATTAATTACCAGGCTGATGGATGATTTTCATGCTGCTGGCTTTCAGTATTGGCTTTGGACGATTTTGGCAGCGGGTTTTCCAATATTGCCGCTTTGGCAGAAAATGATTTTGATGTGGTAAAATTTGATAAAAGTTTGATCGATACCATTTTTGAAAATGATAAGTCGCGTACGGTCATTCAGCAGGCGATCAATCTTTGCAACGCGGTAAATAAAAATATTGAAACTGTGGGTGAAGGGGTTGAAACAGAGCAGCAGCTGCAGATTTTAAAGGAGTATGGCTGCGATATTGGTCAGGGTTATCTGTTTTCACGGCCAATACCGGAAGAAAAGTTTTTGAAAGATTTTTTGACAGGAGAAAATGGAGAAAAATGTGATTAACAGGTTGGCGATTGCAGTATAAAACAGCGTTATTCAATAAAATCCCAATGTGGAGCGTGCTTCACATCGGGATTTTTATTAACAGTTCAGTGATTTGTAGAGCTGCAAAATCAATTACAATAATGAATATTAATTTCAAATAAATTTCCCTTGCGTTTTTAAATGACATATGTTATATTAAAAGTGCGTTAGCGAGGGCTAACTAAAACGACTGAATTTATGTTTATATAAGGAGGCAGTTATTATGTCATTGATCAACAAGGAAGTTAACGATTTTAAGGTTCAGGCCTATGTAGGCAACGATTTTAAAGAGGTTACCAAAAAAGATATTTTAGGGAAATGGTCGGTGTTCTTTTTCTATCCGGCTGATTTTACCTTTGTGTGCCCGACTGAGTTAGAGGATCTGGCGAATAAATACGAAGAATTCAAAAAAATCGGCTGCGAGATTTATTCCGTATCCTGCGATACTCATTTTGTCCATAAAGCATGGCATGATGCTTCGGCTACAATCAAAAAGATCCAGTATCCGATGTTGGCTGACCCGACCGGAGCTTTGGCAAGAGATTTCGATGTGATGATCGAAGCTGACGGCCTGGCCGAAAGAGGCAGCTTTATCGTTAATCCGGAAGGTAAGATCGTAGCTTATGAAGTTATTGCCGGCAATGTCGGACGTAATGCTGACGAGCTGCTGCGCCGTGTGCAGGCTTCGCAGTTTGTTGCCGAGCATGGCGATCAGGTCTGCCCTGCCAAATGGCAGCCTGGCGCAAGCACTTTGAAACCCAGTCTTGATCTGGTAGGGATTATCTGATCATGGAACGGATGTATGATGTCATCATCATCGGCGGCGGGCCTGCGGGCCTTGCCGCTGCCGTTTATATGGCCCGGGCCAAGTATAAGACGCTGGTTATTGAAAAAGAGAAGATCGGCGGTCTGATCACGATTACTTCCGAGGTGGTAAATTATCCGGGCGTTTTAAAAACTACGGGTAAAGAGCTTACTGAGCAGATGCGTCTGCAGGCAGAAAGCTTCGGGGCGGAGTTTTTACTGGCGGAGGCCTTGGAAAGCAAGCTGGACTGCGATATCAAAGAGGTGCGTACCGATAAGGGGACTTTTAAGTCGCTGGGTGTGATCATGGCTATGGGAGCCGTACCGCGGCAGGTGGGCTTTACAGGCGAGTCGGAATACCGCGGGCGCGGCGTTGCATATTGTGCTACCTGTGACGGCGAATTTTTTACTGGTCTGGATGTATTTGTTGTGGGCGGTGGTTTTGCTGCTGCCGAAGAAGCGATTTTTCTGACCCGTTATGCGCGGCATGTGACAGTGCTGGTGCGCGGTGATGATTTTACCTGTGCCGGGTCGATCGCCGATGAAGTGAAGCGGCATGAGCAGATAACAGTGCTGTATAATACTGCCATGCTGGAAGTCGGCGGAGGAGACGTACTGCGTTATGCTGTTTATGAAAACTGCAAGACCGGTGAACGTACACGTTATGAGACCGGTGACGCGACCTTCGGCGTATTTGTTTTTGCCGGGTATGTTCCTGTAGGCGGCCCGCTGTTGAACGGTCTGGAAACTGACTGTGAAGGTTATCTGGTCACCGATATGGATCAAAAGACTAATCTAGACGGCGTTTATGGGCGCCGGTGACTTATGCATCAAAAATCTGCGGCAGGTGGTCACAGCGGTGTCTGACGGCGCTAAAGCGGCTACTTCGCTGGAGAAATATGCTGCACAGCTGCACGATAAGCTGAAGCTGCCGCGTTTTGCAGTAACTAAAAAGCAAATCACGGAGCCGGCAGTTAAGCAGACGGAAGCAGCAGCAGCCGATGACGGCGCGTTTATCTCGGAAGCTATTAAAACGCAGCTGACGCCTGTTTTTGCAAAATTTACAGATGATTTATTACTGCGGGCCGCATTGGATAACAGCCGGGCGGCGGCAGAAATACGCGGCTTTTTAAACGAGCTGACGCCCTTAAGCGCTCATCTGCGCTGGGAAGAAGCCGGGGAGGCTGCGAACGGGCTGCCGTATATCGAGGTCTGCCGTGCGGATGGAACGTCTTTAGGATTCCGTTTCCACGGTGTACCTGGTGGTCATGAGTTTAATTCATTTATCGTGACACTGTATAATGCGGCCGGGCCGGGTCAGGCTATCAGTGAGGAGCAGCTGGCTGCGGTCAAAGCACTGAGCGGAAGCAAAAAGCTGCAGGTGGTCATTTCACTGTCCTGTACGATGTGCCTGAACTGGTAATGGCAGCCGGCAGGCTGGCAGTTGAAAATGACGGGATCGAGACAGATGTATTTGATATCAATTTGTTCCCGGAGCTGCGCGAGCAATATAAAATTATGAGTGTGCCTTGTGTGATTTATAATGATAAGGTCAGCTTTGGTAAAAAGAATATCGATGAACTGCTGCAGCTGATCGGCTGAGATGCAGGTTAATAAAAACAGGTTCACCGCTTTAGCGGTGAACCTGTTTTGTTATTATTGACCAGCTTTCAGCTCAGTCCAGTAACGGTCGTACATAGTGATACTGTCGCCGATATCGGTCAGCCATTCGCCTTTGGGGATGCTTTCTTTGCCAATTTTCAGCATGGGGTCATCAAGGTAGGCTTGGGAGTGATATTTGAGTGCTTCGTCATTAGGATTGGCGCAGTTCATAAATTCCCAGTTTTTAGCGCTGACCTTGGGGTCGTACATATAGTTCATAAATTTTTCGGCCAGTTCTTTATTTTTACAGCCCTTGGGTATGGCAAAGTTATCTGACCAGATCAGTGAGCTGATCTGGGACAACAAACCGACATTATTATTTTCTCTGTAAGTAAAGGCGGCGTCGCCTGACCACATAATGCCTATCCAGCCTTCTTCAGCAATAAACTTTTGTTTCAGGTTTTCGGTATCGTAGGCAATAACACTGCTGTTGAGCTGCTTCAAGTCTTTGAAGGCTGCTTCTACCTGAGCCGGGTCAGTGCTGTTATTAGACCAGCCGTGTTTTTTCAGGGCTACACTGAAAACTTCGCGGCAGTCATTCAAAAGCAGTACATGTCCTTTATATTCCGAGTTCACAGATCGTCCCATTTGGCAGGAGTTTCTTTGACATATTTTTTGTTATAGATGATACCGGTGATGCCGGTGGTATAAGGCAGGGTATATTCGACGGTCGGGTCAAAGGGCAGCTTGCGCAGGTCAGCACTGATGTATTTTGCATTGGGGATCTTGGCAAGATCCAGTTTTTCCAGCATATCCAGCTTGCGCATGGTAGTTACCATATAGTCGGAAGGCATGATGATATCAAACTGGGCTCCGCCTGCCTGCATTTTAGCCAGCAGTTCTTCATTGTTAGAAAAAAACGTCATAGGTGATTTTGCAGTTGTTTTGCTTTTCAAAATCAGATATAACATCGGGATCAAAATAATCTGCCCACCCGTAAAGGTTCAGGACCTGGGGCGCTCCGGCATCTTTAGCTGAGTTGTCCGATCCGCAGCCGCCCAGCAGAACGGCAAAGCAGAGAGCGGTCAGTAAATATGTAAGTTTTTTCATAAAGCTAAACACTTCCCCTTTAATGTGTTATAAAAAAGGCTGCCTCATGGGAGACAGCCTGATCTTAAAGCAGAGTTAAATAAACAGAGGTCGCTACGTGTTTATTTAGCGGTTTTGAGTTCAGTCCAATAACGGTCATACATAGGCAGGCTTCGCCGATATCGATGAGCCATTCGCCTTTGTCGATGTTATCCATACCGACCTTGAGCATGGGATCGTTGCGGAATTCTTCACTGTGGAATTCCATTGCTTTTCGTTAGGGTCGTTATAGCCGATATATTCGTAGTTTTTAGCGCTGATCTTGGGTTCGTAAATGAAGTTGATGAATTTTTCAGCTAAAGCTTTGTTTTTAGCGCCTTTGGGAATAGCAAAGGTGTCTGCCCAGATGGTAGCGCCTTCCTTGGGGATCACAAAGCCGATGTTTTTATTGTCTTTGTAGGTGTAGGAAGCATCACCTGACCACATAGTACCGATCCAGGCTTCTTCTGCGATAAATTTCTGCTTGATAGTATCGGTGTCGAAAGCCAGTACGTTTGGAGCCAGCGTTTTCAGGTCATTAAAAGCTTTTTCTACCTGAGCCTGGTCAGTGGAATTGTTGGAATAGCCGTTTTTCTTCAGTGCCACACCGATAACTTCGCGGTTGTCGTTAAGCAGAATCACGCGGCCTTTATAATCCGGGTTCCACAGGTCTTCCCATGAGGTGGGAGTTTCTTTGATAAAATTTTTGTTGTAGACGATGCCGGTAATGCCCCAGGTGTAAACAAGGGAATGCTTGCCGGTGGGATCGTAAACAGGAGCCTTCAAGCTGCTGACGATATTTTTGGCATTGGGTATTTTATCAAGATCCAGCTCTTCCAGAAGGTTCAGTTTCAGCATAGTTGCTACCATGTAATCGGAGGGCTGGATGAGGTCGTATTGCGCGCCGCCGGCCTGGATCTTGGCCAGCAGTTCTTCATTATTGGCAAAAACGTCGTAATTTACTTTACAGTTGTTTTGCCTTTCAAATTCGGCAATGACCTCCGGATCGAAATTGTCGGCCCAGCTGAACAGGTTCAGCACTTGCTTGTCGCCGCCGGCGGGAGCTGCTGCGTCCTTTTTGGGAGCGTCACCGCCGCAGCCCGTCAGAGCCAACGTTAAAACAGCGATGAGGAAAACAAAAAGTTTTTTCATTGTCGGATCACCCTTTCATCATTTTATTTGTTGTTTATATTGTATCACAGTAAGTTGTGATATCAATCGGAGTTTTTATCAGATGTGTGCTGCGGCTGCAGGATCTGAGCGATCACGACCAGCGTGATCGTTGCGAACATCAGTAGTGTGGACAAGGCGTTGATCTCGGGGGAGATACCGCGTTTGACCATAGCGTAGATGTAAAGCGGCAGCGTAGTAGAATTGGGGCCTGCCACAAAGAAGCTGATAATAAAATCGTCGATAGACAGCGTGAAGGCGATCAGGCGCCGGCCACGATACCAGGCAGGGCCAGCGGTAAGGTGACGTAGCGGAAGGTCTTCCACGGAGTCGCATACAGGTCCATTGCTGCCTGTTCCAGTTCATGCCGCATACCTTCCAGTCTGGCGTTGACAGTGATGACAACGAAGGAAACACAGAAGGTGATGTGTGCAAGGATAAGGGTAGTTTTACCAAGCGGTACCTGTGCCTGAGCAAATAGTACCAGCAGGGAAAGACCCATAACGATTTCCGGGATCAGGATCGGCAGGTATAAGAGGCCGTTGATGACCGGTTTGTACTTGTATTGGTAACGATTGAGCGCGATAGCGGCTATCGTGCCCAGCGTAGTCGAGGCTATTGTAGAGATCACAGCAATAAAAAGGCTGTTGGTGAGTGCCTCTAAAACGCGGCGGTTTTGGAAAAGAGCTTCATACCAGTTGAAGGTGAAGCCTGTCCAGACGGCGTTGATCCTTGATTCGTTGAAAGAATACATGGCCAGGATCAGCAGCGGCAGATAAAGGAAAGCCAGAATAGCCAAAGAATAGCTACCATCAGATGCTACGCCACGTCTTTTGCATCGCCGTCACCTCCTTCCTGTGCCTGCAGAGCTTTGTAGTACAGGATGATCAGCACCAGACTAAGTACGGCCAGCACTATGGAGAGCGCCGAGCCAAAGGGCCAGTCACGGGCTGACAGGAACTGGTTTTGGATGAGATTGCCGATGAGCGCCGATTTAGCACCGCCCATAACGTCGGGAACAACGAACATCCCCAGCGAAGAAATGAAGACCAGAATTGTACCCGCAGCAATACCGGGCATGGTCAGGGCAGAGTAACTTTACGAAAGGCTGTCAGCGGTTTGGCACCCAGATCGGAGGCTGCTTCTAAAAGCCGGGTATCCAGCTGTTCGATAGATACATAGATCGGCAGCACCATAAAGGCAGCAGTGCATAGACCATACCAAGCATAACGGCCATATCATTGTAAAGCATCTGCAGCGGCTGGTCGATAAGGCCCAGATTCAACAGCAGCGTATTGACTACGCCCTGTGAACGCAGGATAATGACCCAGGCATAGGAACGGATCAGAAAATTG
>ENA-OQCX01001240-OQCX01001240.1-human-gut-metagenome-genome-assembly--contig:-NODE-1240-length-12137-cov-2.376436_pt1 | contig 12137 bp, 20 predicted proteins | sample MGYA00242762_ERZ504587 | MGnify/ENA primary metagenome ERZ504587 (study PRJEB26092, sample SAMD00036337) | human gut metagenome | host: Homo sapiens | study: EMG produced TPA metagenomics assembly of...
ACCAGGACCTTGGTCGTTTCGGGACGCTGCCTTGGAGAATACGGGAAGCGTTGTATTTATCGCAGGAAACAGACCTTACGAGACATGAGATCACACCACTCATCATCATGTCAGAACTTCAGGAATTCGATTACAAAAGCGCAACTTCGATCGCTCTCGTCATGCTGATCGCATCGTTCCTCATCCTGTTTCTGATGAATCTGATGCAGGCACGCAATTCAAAAAGACTGAGAGGAGGCAACGTCTGATGAAAAACAGAGAAAATGAATCAAAGATCGTAAAATATCTTCTGATCGGGATCAGCGTTTTATTTCTTTTTGTGATGCTGGTACTCCCGCTGTTTGTCGTAGTCACAGAAGCTCTCAAAAAGGCTGGGAAGTCTATGTAGAAGCGGTGACAGACTCCTATACGATCGCCGCATTGATGCTGACACTGAAAGCAACCGTGATCGCAGTCGTATGCAACACCGTTCTTGGATTATGTGCAGCCTGGGCAGTCACGAGATTTCAGTTTAAGGGCAAAAAACTGCTCACGACTCTGATCGATGTTCCGGTCACAGTCTCACCAATCATTGCCGGTCTTATCTACCTTCTGATCTTTGGAAAACAGAGCATCCTTTATCCGTATCTGCAGAAGGCGAATGTCCAGATCGTCTTTGCAGTTCCAGGTATCGTTCTTGCAACGGTATTTGTTACTTTTCCATTTGTGTTCCGTGAGCTTCTTCCTGTACTGGAATCCATTGGAACAGATGAAGAAGAGGCGGCCGCACTGATGGGCGCGAAAGGCTGGACGATTTTTTCTAAAATTACATTTCCACATATCAAATGGGCACTCCTGTATGGAATCGTATTATGTACAGCGAGAGCAATGGGAGAGTTCGGAGCGGTTTCCGTTCTGTCCGGACATCTTCGCGGCCTGACCAACACACTGCCGCTACATGTGGAGATCTTATTCAATGAATTTCAGTATGTGCCGGCATTTGCGGTATCTTCGATCCTGGTGATCATGGCGGTGATCCTTCTGATCATCCGCAGCGTGATGGAGCACAGAGGAAAAAAAGAGGGGGAAGTCTAAATGTACGTCGAATTAAAGGATATCAACAAAACTTTTGGAGATTATAAAGCATCCGACCATGTTTCTTTTGGAATCGAGAAAGGAAAACTGATCGGTCTTCTGGGTCCGAGTGGAAGTGGAAAGACCACGATCCTGCGTATGATCGCAGGTCTGGAGCAGCCGGACAGCGGCGAGATCATCATTGATGGAAAAGTAGTCAACGACATTCCGGCAAGTGAGCGCGGGATCGGATTCGTATTCCAGAGTTATGCGCTGTTCCGCTATATGACCGTATACGACAACGTTGCTTTTGGCCTGAAAGTCCAGAAAGCAGACAAAAAATACATCAAAAGCAGAGTTATGGAACTGATCGAGCTGGTAGGCTTAAGGGTCTGGAAAAAAGATATCCAAGCCAGCTTTCCGGTGGGCAGAGACAGAGAGTTGCTTTTGCGAGAGCACTTGCTCCGAATCCGCAGCTTCTCCTCCTCGATGAGCCATTTGCGGCGATCGATGCCAAGATCCGTCAGGAACTCCGTACCTGGCTCAAAGATATGATCGAACAGCTGGGGATTACCAGTATCTTCGTGACGCATGACCAGGATGAGGCGATCGAGGTGCAGATGAGATCATCATCACAAACAGAGGCCACATCGAACAGAAGGGAAGCCCGGTCGAGGTATATCAGAGTCCGGAAACTGCATTCAGCGCATCTTTCTTCGGACAGGCAGCTGTTGTAAAAGATTATCAGATGTTCAAATATTTTGAGGACATTCCAGGGGCCGAATACGCGATCATCCGTCCGGAGTTTGTCAAAGTCACCAGAAAGACAGAGGTACAGAAGTACAAAAGCTCCGCATCCGGGGCAGAAGTCGAACGAGTGGCTTTCCGTGGAAGCTATTTTGAGCTGGAAGTGAAAGTCGGAGATGTTACGCTGACGGCAAAACGAGGCCTGGATGAGCCAATGGTGCGCCAGGGCGAAAAAGTCGACGTGTTCGTGCAGAGGCTTTTTGTGATAAAAGAAAACAAGGTTTACTCACTGGAAAACAGCTCTACAAGAGAAGATTATCTTGTAATCTGATGGGATATCGCTTGAAATCCCTATAACCTTGTGGTATAATAGGTATATGGAGGGATTTACATGAAAATTTCAACAAGAGGACGCTATGCGATCCGCGTCATGCTGGATCTTGCAGAGCATAATACAGGAGAATATATTCCGTTAATGGACATTGCGAAGAGACAGGAAATCTCAGAGAAATATCTGGAATCGATAGTTTCCGTATTAAGCAAACAGAAATTTGTCAAGGCACTCAGAGGCAAGGGCGGCGGTTATCGTCTCGCCAGGACACCTTCTGAGTATACGATTGGGAGCATCTTAAGGATTACAGAGGGATCCATGGCACCGGTTGCCTGTCTGGATGATCATCGAACCAGTGCGAGAGAGCTGCCACCTGTAAGACACTTCAGATGTGGAGGGCTTTTATAAGCTGATCAATGAATATTTTGACGGAATCACACTGGAGGATCTTCTGGAACAGAATTCAAACATGGGAGATTACGTGATCTGACAGCCACTCTGTGGCATAAGGCAGCAGAACATATCAAAAAAGCAAGATGTGTTCTGCTGCCTTTTTTGATATGTTCCGAAAGCTGAAAATAGAAAAATGAAAAAATTTGGAAAAAACATACATTACCTATTGACATGGTATGTTTATAGGTATATAGTAATACCATCAAAACAGCAAAGGAAAACAAAGGAGCACAGGAATGAAAGAATACGGTTTTAACACAACTTTGCTTCATGGAAGCGAGGACAGCAATCCTCACGGCGCGACACAGGTTCCGATCTACCAGTCCAGTGCATTCCGTCACGATACAGCAGAGGAACTGGAGAAGATCTTCGCAAACAAATGCGCAGGCTACTCCTACACGAGGATCAACAATCCGACGATCGAATCCTTCGAGAAGCGGATGACGAAACTGGAAGGCGGAGTCGGAAGTGTAGCGTGTTCCTCCGGAATGGCAGCACTGACCATGGCACTGATGAACATTCTTCGAATGGTGATCATGTTGTGGCAGCGGCAGGACTTTACGGTGGAACGGTAGAACTTCTGGATGAGCTTAAGGCATACGGGATCACCACAACCTATGTTAAGGAAAACACCCCGGATGCTTTTGAAAAGGCGATCATGCCTGAGACCAGAGCCGTTTTTGCAGAGACGATCGGCAATCCGAAGCTGGATGTCACAGACATCGAGGGAGTGGCAGAGATCGCACATAAGCATGGACTTCCGTTTCTGGTTGACAACACCGTTGCAACCCCATATCTGATCCAGCCATTACGCCTCGGAGCGGATGTTGTGATTCATTCCTCATCCAAATACATAAACGGAAGCAGTGATGCGATCAGCGGAGTTCTGGTGAGCGGAGGCAAGTTTAAATGGGACCCGGAGAAATATCCGGCGATGGCAGAATTTAAGAAGTTCGGACCATTTGCCTATCTTGCAAAACTGCGGAACGGACTTTTTCGAAGCATGGGAGCCTGTCTTGCACCGCAGAATGCTTTTCTTAACAATCTGGGACTTGAAACCCTGGGACTTCGAATGCAGCGTCACTGTAGTAACGCCATGGAGCTGGCGGAGTTCCTGAACGGATTAGGACATGGCATCACCGTTTCCTATCCGGGACTTGAGGAACATCCATATCATGAGATCGCGGCGAAACAGTTCCATGGTGGGTTTGGAGCGATCATTACCTTAAGAACAGGAAGCAAGGAGAGAGCTTTCCAGATCTTAAACGAACTAAAACTTCCCTGGCTGGTATCCAATATCGGAGACACCAAGACACTGGTGATCCACCCGTCAAGCACCATGCAGCACACCTTCCAATGAAGAAAAAGAGCTTTCCGGTGTGTACGATGACATGATCCGGATCAGTGTGGGAATTGAAGATATCGAGGACTTAAAGGAAGATTTCAGACGAGTGATAGAAGGAGAATAAAATGGCAAAAGTAGATTATGCAACATTAAAAAAAGGCGGTTTCATGCGCCAGAAACAGAAAAACAACTTTTCCCTGCGTCTTGCCTGTGTCGGTGGAACACTGACAGCAGAGAACCTCAAGAAGATCGCAGAGGTAGCTGAGAAATACGGTGACGGATACGTACATCTCACTTCCAGACAGGGAGTTGAGATCCCGTTCATCAAATTAAACGACATCGATGATGTGACAGCAGATCTTGCCACAGGCGGATGTAAACCAGGTGTCTGCGGACCGAGAGTAAGAACGGTAACAGCATGTCAGGGCAATGCAGTCTGTCCAAGCGGAAATATCAACAGCTACGACATCGCTGTTAAGTTAAATGAGAGATATTTCGGAAGGGAACTTCCTCATAAATCAAATTCGGCGTAACCGGATGCCAGAACAACTGTCTCAAAGCCGAAGAAAACGATGTAGGAATCAAAGGAGCCGCACAGGTTACCTGGCAGGAAGATGCATGTATCCATTGCGGTGTCTGTGAAAAAGCCTGCCGCGAGGAAGCGATTTCCTTCAAGGACGACAAACTTGTGATCGATACCGACAAATGCAACTACTGCGGACGTTGTGCAAAATCCTGTCCGGTAGATGCATGGGATGTAAATGAAGCGTTCCTTGTATCATTTGGAGGTACTTTTGGAAACCATATCAGCAAAGGACAGGAATTCCTGCCACTGATCACTTCCGAAGAACAGCTCTTCCGCGTGACAGATGCAGCGATCCAGTTCTTCGGAGATCACGCAAAACCAGGTGAAAGATTCAAATTCACGATCGACAGAGTTGGAGAAGGTAAACTGTACGAAGTACTGAAAGGAGCTTACGATGGCTGATTATAAAATTGATGATACCGTAGATATTACAGATGTTGTGTGCCCGGTGACCTTTGTCAAGGCAAAAGTGCACTGGAAGAACTCGATGACGGACAGATCCTCGCCGTCCGTATGAACAACGGCGAACCGGTACAGAACGTACCGCGAAGCATCAAAGAAGAAGGACATCAGATCCTGAAGCTCACCGACAACGGCGACGATACCTTCACTCTGATCGTCAGGAAAGTAGAGGACGAATGATATGGCACTCAGGATCAACGCAGAAAACTTCGAAGAAAAAGTATTAAAGGCAGACAAACCAGTCCTCGTAGACTTCTACTCCGACACCTGCATCCCATGCAAACAAATGGCCTGCATCCTCGGAGACCTCGAAGACGAAAACGAAGACGCCCTTTACATCTATAAAGTCAACGTCAACTACGACAAAGCACTCGCCGAACAATACAAAGTCATGTCCGCTCCAACCGTCAATCTGTTTCGTAAACGGCGAACAGAAAGGCAAAATAGTCGGGCTCAAAGAACCAGAAGAGATTGAAGCTTTGTTTGAAGATTATATCTAATTATCATTTCACAATTATATAACTTTGATTTGATAATTAAATTCATAAATTTTGTTATAATAAAGGAGATAAGAATCATGTTTATCAAAGTAGCAGGAGAAAAGAAAGAATATCCAGAAGGACTTACCGTAAAAGAGTTAATTGAGAAAGAGGATGTGGAAACACCTCAGTATGTAACCGTAACCATCAACGACGAATTCGTAGAAAGCGGAGCTTTCGAGACAACAGAAGTCAAAGACGGCGACGAAATCGAATTCCTGTACTTCATGGGAGGAGGCGCAAGATAATGGCATTCACAAACGAACAGTTAGAACGCTATTCCCGCCACATCATCCTCAAAGAGGTTGGTGCAAAGGGACAGAAAAAACTCCTGAACGCCAGCGTCCTCATCATCGGAGCAGGCGGACTGGGAGCACCGGCAGCCATGTATCTCGCAGCAGCCGGCGTAGGAACCATCGGAATCGCAGATGCCGATGAGGTAGACCTCTCAAACCTTCAGAGACAGGTCATCCACACAACAGCCGACCTCGCAAAGCCAAAGTAAAATCCGCCAAAGAAACCATGCAGGCGATCAATCCAGATGTCAAAGTCAATACATACCGCAAATTCATCACATCCGAGAACATCATGGATATCATCAAAGACTACGACTTCATCATTGACGGAACCGACAATTTCCCGGCAAAATTCCTGATCAACGATGCATGTGTCATGGCAGGAAAACCATTCTCCCACGCAGGGATCATCCGCTTCAAAGGCCAGCTCATGACCTACGTCCCAGGAGAAGGACCATGCTACAGATGCGTCTTCAAAGATCCGCCGCCGAAGGATGCAGTCCCAACCTGTAAACAGGCAGGCGTCATCGGAGCCATGGGCGGAGTCATCGGAAGCCTCCAGGCAATGGAAGCAGTCAAATACATCATCGGCAAAGGAGACCTCCTCACAGGAAGACTCCTCACCTACGATGCCCTGACTATGACTTTCCGTACAATTAAACTGCCGAAAAACCATGATTGTCCGGTATGTGGTGATCATCCTACCATTACTAAATTAATCGACTACGAGCAGGTTGAGTGTGACATGCACTAAAACTGAATTAGTGAAATTGGCATTAGTCGAATATGTCAAAGAGCAATGGTCGTTCCCCATGCGGGAACGTGGATTGAAATATAAGGGGATGATCTGAGACGGCCGGTTCTTAGTGACCGTATTGTGACCGATACACTGTGGACGTAGTACACAGTGTATCCGCTGCCAGTCGAAGTCAGCGAGAGCGTGTCCCCGTTGAACTGTTTATTCACACATGTCAGAGAACAATATCGAGGAGCCCCCATTATGAAATTATATATAAAAAAATCAGACTACAACACCATCCTGGACCACTGCACTGCCGGCCTCCCAAATGAATCCTGCGGTCTCCTCGCAGGAACCAAAGAATCCGAGAAGATCACCGTCACCAAAGTCTACCTTCTCACAAACGTAGACGCCAGCAGAGAACACTTCTCCATGGATCCCAAAGAACAGCTTGCAGCACTCAAAGACGCCAGAGCCAATGGATACAAGATCATCGGAAATTTCCATTCCCATCCGGAATCCCCATCCCGCCCATCCGAAGAAGACAAACGCCTGGCATTTGACCCGACCATTGAATACCTCATCCTCTCCCTTATGGAAGAAGGAAACCCGGTACTCAAAGCATTCGGAATCGACAAAGAAAAAAACGTAACGATCCACGAGATCGAGATCACAGAATAAAGTCAGGAAGAAAAAACCATGAGCAGACCCTTACAGGTAAAACACTTACATACAGATGTCCTGATCATAGGCGGCGGCACCGCAGGCTGCTACGCCGCACTCACCATCAGCAGAAACTCTGACGCTTCCGTTCTCGTCGCAGAAAAAGCGAACATCAAACGAAGCGGCTGCCTCGCAGCAGGTGTCAACGCGATCAACGCCTACATCGTCAAAGGCCGCAAGCCACAGGACTACGTAGATTACGCAACCAAAGATGCGGCAGGAATCGTCAGAAACGATCTCCTTCTGACAGCCGCAGAAGAATTCAATGAAGTAACGGCAGATATGGAAAAACTTGGTCTCGTGATCCTCAAGGACGAAAACGGAGACTACGTGGCAAGAGGAAACCGCAACATTAAGATCAATGGCGAAAACTTCAAACCACTCCTCGCAGATGCCGTATACAAAAGCAAAAATGTAGATGTCCTCAATTATGTAAATATCACAGACCTTCTCACAGAAAACGGAAACGTTTACGGAGCTGTCGGTTTTTCCATCATGGAAGAAACAGCCTATGTGATCCATGCAAAAGCAGTCCTGATCGCAACAGGCGGAGCAGCCGGCCTCTACAAACCAAACAACCCGGGATTTTCCAGACATAAGATGTGGTATCCGCCATTCAACACAGGAGCCGGATACGCGATGGGAATCCGTTCCGGTGCAGAGATGACAACCTTTGAGATGCGTTTTATCGCACTCCGCTGCAAAGATACGATCGCTCCGACAGGAACTATCGCACAGGGTGTGCAGGCAAAGCAGGTCAACTCCAAAGGCGAAGTCTATGAGCACATTTACGGTCTGACTACCAGTCAGCGTGTATATGGAACTGTCAAAGAAAATCAGCTTGGGCATGGCCCTTGTTATCTCAAGACCTCCGGTATCACATCCGATCAGGATCAGGATCTTCTCAAAGCATACCTGAATATGGCACCGAGCCAGACCCTCAAATGGATCGAGAGCGGTAAGATGCCAAGCGAACAGGACGTAGAGATCCAGGGAACTGAGCCGTATATCGTAGGCGGTCATACAGCCAGCGGTTTCTGGGTAGATACCAGAAGAGAAACCACCATCCACGGACTTTATGCAGCCGGTGATGTGGCAGGCGGATGTCCTCAGAAATATGTGACCGGTGCTCTGGCAGAGGGCAAGATCGCCTCTCTCGCGATCATCGAACAGTTAAAAGATGATCATAACGAAGAAACATCCGAAATCGAAAAACAGGCACAGACGATCCTTGCCGATTATGAAAAGATCCGCAATGGAGAAAACGGTCTGTTCACCATCGACGAACTGGAAGAAGCCATGCAGAAAGTCATGGACGAATACGCAGGCGGAATCGCCAGCAACTATCAGTTCAATGAGAAACAGCTGGATCTTGCAGAAGAAAAGATCGTAAGACTGAGCGAACTTGCCGATCAGGTCGGTGCAGAAGATATGCATGAACTTCTTTTTGCATACGAATTAAAAGAAAGACTTCTCGTCTGTCAGGTGCTGATCGAACATCTCAGAAACAGAAAAGAAACCAGATGGCATTCTTTCAATGAGAATCTCGATCATCCGGAAACAGACCAGAATTTTGAAAAATACGTAAATTCCAGAATGGAAGACGGCAAGATCCACATTCTGTTCAGGGATCTGGTAAAGGGGGATACTTATGAGCATACGAATTCGTGAAGACCGATGCGTCGGCTGCGGTAAATGTCAGGAAGTATGTCCTGGCACCCTGATCCAGATCAAAGACAAAAAAGCGGTCATGAAATACCCGAAGAACTGCTGGGGCTGCGTTTCCTGCGTAAAGGAATGTAAGATGGGAGCTATTGAATTTTATCTTGGCGCAGACATCGGCGGCATGGGTGGAACCATGAACGTTACCCAGAAAGGTGATCTCCTCAACTGGAACATCACCAGATCTGACGGCAGTGAACTGGTCATCAGCGTTGACCGGCGAAATTCCAATAAATATTAGTACAGGAGTAGAACTATGAGCGGATTATCACATTTAGATGAACTGGAAGCAGAAGCAATATATATCATCCGGGAAGTGGCAGCAGAGTGCGAAAAACCTGTTATGCTTTATTCCATCGGAAAAGACAGCTCAGTGATGCTTCATCTCGCACTGAAAGCCTTTTATCCGGAAAAACCACCTTTCCCGTTTTTACATGTAAACACAACCTGGAAATTCCGGGAAATGATCGAATTTCGTGACAAGACAGCCAAAGATCTTGGAATCGAGATGCTGGAATATATCAATGAGGACGGTGTGAAGCAGGGAATCAATCCTTTTGACAACGGATCCGCTTATACCGATATCATGAAGACACAGGCTCTGAAACAGGCTCTCAATAAATACGGATTTACCGCAGCATTCGGAGGCGGTCGTCGTGATGAGGAGAAGAGCCGTGCCAAAGAGAGGATCTTTTCTTTCCGTAATGAAAACCACGCCTGGGATCCGAAGAACCAGAGACCGGAGATGTGGAAACTTTACAATACAGAGATCAACAAAGGCGAGAGCATCCGTGTTTTCCCAATCTCCAACTGGACAGAGAAAGATATCTGGCAGTACATAAAAAGAGAAAATATTCCGATCGTACCTCTTTACTTTGCAAAAGAGCGTCCGATAGTATATCGTGACGGAAATATCATTATGGTAGATGATGACCGTATGCGTCTGAAACCTGGCGAGAAACCCGGGAAATGAAAAAAGTTCGTTTCCGTACCCTGGGATGTTATCCTCTGACCGGTGGTATTCTTTCTGATGCAGATACACTCGATGCGATCATCGATGAGACATTAAGTTCTGTAGAATCTGAAAGAACCAGCCGAATCATTGATTCTGACGGTGGTGCAGCAGCATGGAAAAGAGAAAGAGAGAGGGGTACTTCTAGATGAGCGGTTTACTGAAATTTATTACCTGCGGAAGTGTGGACGATGGAAAATCCACACTGATCGGACATATACTTTACGATTCCAAACTGCTTTATGCAGACCAGGAAAAAGCCCTGATCCTCGACAGTAAGGTAGGATCCAGAGGCGGCGCGATCGACTATTCACTTCTTCTGGATGGTCTGATGGCAGAGAGAGAACAGGGTATCACCATTGATGTTGCTTATCGTTATTTTACAACAGACAAGAGAAGCTTCATCGTTGCGGATACACCGGGACATGAAGAATATACAAGAAACATGGCAGTTGGTGCTTCTTTTGCACAGCTTGCGATCATCCTTGTCGATGCAAAACAGGGTGTTCTGGTACAGACAAGACGCCACAGCCGCATCTGCGCCCTGATGGGAATCCATCATTTTGTATTTGCAGTCAACAAGATGGACCTTGTAGGTTACAGCGAAGAAAGATTCAATGAGATCGTAAAAGATATCAACGAACTTTCCGAAAGCCTCGGACTTCAGGATGTTGTGATCGTTCCTGTCAGCGCGACAGAAGGAGATAACGTCACAGTCAAATCCGAGAACATGCCATGGTACACAGGCAAAACACTTCTGGATCATCTGGAAACCGTCGATGTGACAGAGACAGAGAGCGAAGCAGGATTCTATATGCCGGTACAGAGAGTCTGCCGCCCGAACCATGAATTCCGTGGCTTCCAGGGACAGATCGAAAGCGGTAAGATCAAAGTCGGACAGACCATTACCACACTTCCAAGCAACGAGACTGCAACTGTCAAATCCCTTCTGAACGGAAGCACTTCCGTAGAAGAAGCCGTGACAGGACAGGCAGTGACCATCCAGCTTGACAAAGAAGTGGATGTCAGCCGAGGCTGCGTCCTCACCGACCAGGCACAGCTCTCCGTAGCAAAAAGCTTCACCGCAACACTGCTCTGGATGGATGACAGCAAGCTGACTCTTGGAAAAGAGTATCTGGTCAAACTGGGAACTAAGAGAATTCCTGGATTTATCCGCAGCATCAAATATAAGATTGATGTTAACACCGGAGAACATATCTCCGCAGATTACATTGAGAAAAATGAGATCGCACTGTGCGAGATCGAGCTGGCTGAGAAGATCGTCCTTGACGAGTTCAAGAAACATAAGACTCTCGGCGAAATGATCCTGATCGACCGCGTAAGCCATATGACATCTGCCTGCGGCGTTCTTGAGACCGTAGAAAATGACGGAGAAAAGCCGTATTTTCAGAAAGATGACATCAAAGTTGGAGGATATGTATTTGAAGAATTTTACTTCAACCTTGAAAATGCGATGATGTCCAAGGCTGGATCCGATAAGAAGACTTATCATGTCGGCGACGAAGTGCCGGTTGTTGGTGATAGCTTCAAATATCCGGAGTATTTTGATATCCTTTCCGTTGAGGATGGAGCTGCGGTTCTGATCCGCGATGGCAAGGTGGAAGATATCCAGAAGATCGAAGAGTATCGTTATATGGGACTTCCGGTTGTCGATGAAAGAGGAATGGCTTTGCTTGTGAAAAACAAAGAGGATCTTGAGAGATTCCTTGAAGAAGCAAAGAATGTGACCTCAGAAAACCGTTCGGAAGTACATAACAAGTGGTTCCGGTTTGAGACTTATCGGAAGGTTGTTTGTACGGATAATTTTTGGGTGATCTAAGGGTACTTCCTTAGGGACCTTCGAGTTTTGAAAAAACCATGCGAGGGGAGGGCACTCGAAGTTGCGAAGGCCGTTCTCCCCTCGCACTCCCCACCTGGCCACGCGAAAGGCGCGGGAGAAGTATAAAAGAGAACAGCATCTGTCTGAGCAATGTCATTAAGTTAACCTATTGTGCTACTTCAAATAAATTATATGAAAACCTGTAAATGCGCAAAGAATCCCTGTAATTATTGGAAAACTAAAATTTTTAGAATATCAATTCCTTGATTTTTCCAAGTTCGCAGGATTC
>ENA-OQCX01001241-OQCX01001241.1-human-gut-metagenome-genome-assembly--contig:-NODE-1241-length-12135-cov-2.974434_pt1 | contig 12135 bp, 11 predicted proteins | sample MGYA00242762_ERZ504587 | MGnify/ENA primary metagenome ERZ504587 (study PRJEB26092, sample SAMD00036337) | human gut metagenome | host: Homo sapiens | study: EMG produced TPA metagenomics assembly of...
AAAAGAGAAAAAGAAAAGAACAGAAGCACATCAATCTTTACTGTGAAGACCTCACACGCAAGGCGAGAGAGGGCAAAATCGACCGCATTGTCGGCAGAGACAGCGAGATTGAGCGTGTAATTCAGATTCTTTCAAGAAGAACAAAGAACAATCCTTGCCTTATCGGTGAACCCGGTGTAGGTAAAACCGCTATTGCAGAGGGGCTTGCTCTCCGCATTGCCGCAGGAAATGTTCCTCAAAGACTTAAAAACAAGGAAATTCAGCTTCTTGACCTCACATCACTTGTTGCAGGTACTCAGTTCAGAGGTCAGTTTGAAAGCAGAATCAAAGGACTTGTTTCCGAAATCAAGGAGAACGGCAACATAATTCTCTTTATTGATGAGGTTCACAGCCTTGTCGGCACAGGTGACAACGAGGGTACAATGAATGCCGCAAATATCCTCAAACCGGCTCTTTCAAGGGGCGAGGTTCAGGTCATCGGCGCTACAACATTCAACGAATACAGAAAATATATCGAAAAGGATTCTGCTCTCGAAAGAAGATTTCAGCCTGTAAAGGTCGGCGAGCCTACAATTGCTCAGTCAATTGATGTTATCGCAGGCGTAAAAGGCTATTATGAGGCACATCACCGTGTAATTGTTGACGATGATATCGTTCGCAAGACGGTTGTTCTTTCCGAAAGATACATAACAGACCGTTTTCTTCCCGACAAAGCAATCGACCTTCTTGATGAAAGCTGTGCCTGTGCCGCTCTCCGCAATAAAAGCATGGAGCGTCACGATAAGCTTGAGGACGAAAGACAGAAGCTTCTTATCAGAAAGGACGCTCTTACAAATGCCGATGAGGTAAACTACGAACAGCTTGCCGAGGTCAACACAAGCCTTGCAAGAATTGACAGCGACCTTAAAGAAATTGACCCCGAAACTCTCGTTTCAAAGGTTACAGAGGAGGATATCGCCAAGGTAATCGAACTCTGGACAGGCATCCCCGCATCAAGAATCAAGGAAAATGAGCTTTCAAAGCTTGCCGACCTTGAGAACGAGCTTAAAAAGAAAATTATCGGTCAGGACGAGGCTGTAAAGGCTCTTGCATCTGCAATCAGAAGAAGCAGAGTTCAGATTTCACCTCGCCGCAGACCTGCATCGTTCATCTTTGTAGGTCCTACAGGTGTCGGTAAAACAGAGCTTGTAAAGGTTCTCAGCAAGGAACTTTTCGATACCCCCGAAACTCTTATCAGACTTGATATGAGTGAATTTATGGAGAAACATTCGGTTTCTAAAATTATCGGTTCACCGCCCGGATATGTCGGTTACGAGAGGCAGGACAGGTAACGGAGAAAGTTCGCCGCAGACCTTATTCGGTTCTCCTCTTTGATGAAATCGAAAAGGCTCATCCCGATGTTCTCAATATTTTGCTCCAAATTCTTGACGAGCAGAGTTACAGACGCTCACGGCAGAACAGTAAACTTTGAAAATACTGTTATCATTATGACATCAAATGCCGGTTCTGCATCAAAGGACAGTGCATTAGGCTTTGGCAAGACTGAAGAAGATGCCTCAAAAGAAAAGGTTATGAAGGCACTTTCCGAGTTCCTCCGTCCCGAATTTATAGCAAGAGTGGACGAGGTTATTGTATTCAACAGCCTTAAAAAGGACGATTTTGTTAAGATTGCAGACCTTATGCTCTCTGAGTATGTTCCGACTCTTGAGGAAAAGCACATCAAATTCACATTTGACGAAAAGGTTTGTCAGCTCCTTGCAGAAAAATCATGCAACGGTGCAAGCGGTGCTCGTGACCTCAGAAACACAATTCGCAGAGAGGTTGAGGAGAAAATTGCAAACGCAATGATTGAGGCAGGTGCAGGCGGTGTTACTGCAATGCACCTTACAGCCGAAAACGGTGAGCCTGTTCTTCAGTCAATCTGATTTTTACGGTAAAGGTTAACACATAAAATTTCCGCATATCGGGCAGTCATCACGATTGCCCGATTTTTTGTTACAATATAATTCTATTAAAGAACAATCCAGCACGGCGAGCGCCGTACCCAATTCGTGTAGATAGTTTGTAATATCAAAAGACATATTGCATCATTACTTTCGGGAGTTCAAAGAACGCTCATACGGTTGGATTACACAGACAATTGTAATGTTACGCTCGGGCATAATTTGTTTTTCATTATACAAACTGTCTACACGAGAGAAAAAAAACACGAGAGAAAAAAACGGCTGTGTAGCATAATGTACACAGCGTTTTTTGAAAATAAAATGAAAGAAAGATTAACCTTTTACAGCACCTGAAACAACACCCTCGATGATGTATTTCTGACATGCAAAGTAGAAAATAATAATCGGAACGATGCTCAGAACGATAAGCGCCATAATAGCACTTGTGTCCGTATGACCGTAACTGCCGTTAAGATACTGAATATGAATCGGAATAGTTTTGTAATCCATATCAAGAATAAGATAGGGGAGAAGGTAGTCGTTCCAAATCCACATTGTTTCAAGGATTGCAACCGAAATAAAAGTAGGTTTCATAATCGGAAGAACAATACCGAAGAATGTTCTCAAAGGACCTGCTCCGTCAACATCTGCGGCTTCCTCAATTTCAACAGGAATTGATTTAACAAATCCCGAGAACATAAATACCGCAAGTCCTGCTCCGAATCCGAGGTATATAATCAAAATACCCCACGGAGTTGTAAGCTTGAGACTGTCGGCTGTCTTTGAGAGGGTAAACATTACCATCTGGAAAGGAATAACCATTGAGAAAATGCAGAAATAGTAGATGATTTTGCATATACGAGAATTTGAACGCTGCAAGTACCACGCACACATTGATGTGCAGAAAAGAATAAGCACAACACCGCCGATTGTAATGAAGAAGCTCCATACAATTGACTTCCAGAACGGATAGTTGCCGTGGAACATACCTGTCATATAGCTTTGAAAGCCCTGAAAACTGTCTGCATTCGGAAATTCAAAGATTGCACGGCTGATTGCCGCATTGCTCTTGAAGGAGTTCATCAGTACAATGAAAACGGGAGCAACATAGAATACTGACACAATAGAGAAGAGAATTGTTAAAATTTTCATTCCTACGGTTTGTTTTTTCTTTACAGGCCTATCCTTAGCCTTTGCTGCAACTTTTGCCATTACTGCTGAACCTCCTTTCTTCTTGTGAAGTAAAGCTGAATAAGGGCAATGATAACAACAATTACGAAGAAGATAACGCCCTCAGCCTGACCTACGCCACGAGAATTCTGGTTTGCATAGAATGTATTGTAAATATTGAGAGCCATCATTTCCGTCTGATAAACCATTGTACCGCTTCCCTGTGATACAATACCCGGAGCACCGCCTGTGAGGGCAAGGTTCTGGTCGAACAGCTTAAATGAGTTTGTAAGTGTAAGGAATGTGCAGATTGTGATGGAAGGCATCATCATCGGCAATGTTACATTTGTAAGCAACTGTTTTTTGCCTGCGCCGTCAATTTTAGCCGCCTCATAAAGATCATGAGGTACGCTCTGGAAACCGGCAATGTAAATAATCATCATATAACCTGCCTGTTGCCAGCACATAAGAATTACAAGTCCCCAGAAACCGAAGTTTGCGTTAAGCGCAAGGTTTGTTCCGTAATACTGAAGAATACCGTTAAAAATGTACTGCCAGATGTAACCGAGAATGATACCGCCTACAAGGTTAGGAACAAAGAAAACAGTTCTGAATACATTTGAACCCCTGATTCCGAGCGTGAGTGCATACGCCACAAAAAACGCAATGAGGTTAATGAGTATAACTGATACTATAACAAATAGTACCGTAAACCAGAATGAATGTAAAAAGCCCTCATTCTGAAAGGCCTTGACATAGTTTCCGAACCCAATGAATACTGCGTCGCTTGTTGTTCTGAATTTACAGAATGAAAGGTAAATGCCGTTAAAGAACGGATATACAAAACCTATAAGGAAAGCAGCAAGAGTAGGAAGAACAAATATAAGAAAATAAATTTTTCTTTTAGGTTTTCTAAACATAATATTTTGCCTTTTCCGTTCATAAAAAAGGGGGGGCGGATGCCGCCCCCCTACCGAACCTGTTAAATTAAAACAGAAATTTTACAATCAGCCGTTAGCCTTTGCATATTCTGTTTTCCAACCCTGTACAAATGCAGTCTTAACAGCGTCCCAGTCGCCTGTACCTGCTGCATACTGTGTAAGAGCTGTGCCAACACCGTTTTTCCAATCTTCACTTGGCATTGTTGTGAAGTTCCAGCTTACCGGAGTTTTGCCTGCTGCTGTGAGCTCGTTATCAGCCTTAACAAACACATTGGTTGCTTCCTTAGCATTCTTGAAAGGAATTACAAAGCCCATATCATCAGCAAGAGCAGATGTACCTGTTTTGTTTGTTACACACCAGTTCAAGAATTCAAGAGTAGCTGCCTGATCGTCAGCACTTGCCTTGTTGTTTACACACCAGTAGTTCTCTGAACCTGTGCAAAGACCCTGATTAGCTTCATCGCCTACGCCGATGTAAATCGGGAGCATGCCGAGTTGGTCGTCCTTCATACCTGCCTTGGTAACTGTTGAATATTCCCAGCTGCCGTTCTGGAAGAATACTGCTTCGCCTGATGTGAACTCAGTTTCAGCGTCTGTACCCTTCTTGCTTGCGAGGTCTGCAGGATCACATGTTGAATCTGTGATGTAGAGATCCCAAATGTTCTTATAGTTTTCAAGGTATTTACCCTCGATAGCGTCTGTTGATTTGATGCCCTTATCCTTGTACTCAAAGTAGATAGGAAGGTTAGCAAGGTGAGTTTTGAATCTCCAGTCAGATGAAGAATCCATACCTGCTGATGTGAACGCACCCTTAACGCCGAGCTTATCCTTATTCTTCTGGATTTCATCGGCAACAGTCTTTAACTTCTCAAAGCTGTTGATGTCCTCAATTTTCTTAACCGAAGCAAAGTCAGAATCGCAATACTTCTGGAGAAGAGTCTTGTTGTAGATAATGCCGTATGTTTCAATTACATAAGCAATACCGTAAACCTTGCCGTCTTCTTCAAGCGCATAATCCTTTGAAGTAAGCTGATTATAAATTTCTGATGAGCTGAGGTCTGCACAATAGTCTTTCCAGTTAGCAAGACCGACAGGACCGTTAACCTGGAAGAGTGTAGGAGCGTTGTCCTTGTCCATCTCTGCTGTAAGTGTTGACTCATAAGTACCCTCGGCAGCTGTCTTAACAGTTACCTCAACACCTGTTTCGTCCGTGTACTTCTTAGCAAGAGCCTGCCAATCCTTGTCCTGCTCAGGCTTAAAGTTAAGATAGTAAACTTTACCGTTTTTTGCGTTGCCTGCTGCATTTTTTGAATCATCTTTTGATGAACCTGATGATGAAGAACCGCCGCAGCCTGCAAGAGCAGTAGCAGTCATCATACCTGCAACTGCAAGAGCTGCAGCTCTTTTGAGTGTTGATTTTTTCATAGCTTTCACCTTAATTAAAAATATTTATCCGCTAAACCCGGATATTGGCGAGAGAACAACATTCTGTGTTCTCTCTATTGCCACAATCATAACACACTATTTATGAAAATACAATAGATTTTTTTAAAAAATTTCTCTGTGATTAGTCAAAACGAAGGTATTGACCAAATGTAATTTCAAAATCAAACAAAAAACAACCGCATATTATCTGAGTTTTTTGACTTATTTGTCAAATAAGAAATATTAAAGCAACATTAAAGTTACAATATTGTAACCTGTCAAATATGGTCATTCTATTGAAAATGACAAGCGTTTTGTGCTAAGATTATGTCAAATTTGTTTTTTAAGAAGGTTAATTTAGCAATTATGAAAAATTTCAATCAATCATCACTTGCACGATTCTTCACCCGATTTCCTAAGCTGTTATTTGCGGGATTGATGTACTCAATTCCGTTTGCTGTATTTTCCGGAATATTCATTCTCATAAGCTTTCTGTCCGGATTCAACAATGTAATATTATGGAGCTTGGGTATAATTCCTGCAATGCCGTTCTATTCCGGACTTGTAATGGTAATCCGCAAAATTTCGGTTGAAAAAGAGGATGTAAATGTTTTCAAAACTTTTGTACAGGCATTTCGTGAAAATCTGAAAAAATCAATCTTCAACGGATTTGTCGCCTACATCATAGTAGCATGTTCGTTTTTTGCAATTCTCTATTACGGAACACTTGCTCAGACAGACATAGTCTACGGCTCTGTCTTTACCATATATATAGTGTTCTCAATTGCAATGCTGATTATGCTGTTCTATGTACCCCTGCTAACAATTACCTATGACCTTAGACTCCGTGACATTTATAAAAATTCACTCCTGTTGATTTTCGGTAAAATTCTCAGAAATATTGTAGCACTTGTGCTTGTCGTAATAGTTTCATTCGCAGTATTCCTCGCAGTAATCTATACAAAGGGCGCAATGCTTGTTGTTGCAGTTGCTCTCTCGGTAATTTTCTACCCGATGATTGCAACCTATATAATAGTATCCGTAATCGCAAAAGGCGTGCAGGAATCTGTCGGTTACTTTACAGGTGATAATGTGCAGTATGTCCTTACTGAAGAAGAAGTTCAGCGTGAAACCGAAGCAGTCGAAAACGCAAACTCCGATGATGACTACATCTTCGTCAACGGCAGAATGATTAAAAATCCGGCTAAAACGAATACGAAAGAGTAATTTTTAAGCACTTTGCAGAATGCAGGGTGCTTTTAGTTTTATATGCATAATGTGTTAGGCATATATGTGTGATTGATGTGATTGCTGCTTTTTTGACTGACATTTGACTAATGTTTAAGCAATATTATGCGATATTTCGCAATATTTTACTGCAAAAATAAACAAATAAAAACCGCACCAAAGAGCCTGAAAACGGCTTTCTGATGCGGTTTTTGTTATGGAGCTGAAGAAGGGACTTGAACCCTCGACCTACTGATTACGAATCAGTTGCGCTACCAACTGCGCTACTCCAGCATTTAATTTTTCGGTTGTTCGGCTGTAATAAAGCAAAAATACAGAACGCAGAAATTGCATAAAATATACACACTAACTTCCGCTACATGATTATACATCAAAAATTTAAAGATTTCAATACCAAATTTGAAAAAGAGGTTTACAAAAACCGGAAGAGAGGCATAAAAGTTTTACGAATCAATAATAATAGATGCAGGTATAATTCATCAAAAAAATATTTATGAATACAAAATAATGCACAAAAATTATGCCGATTTTTGTTTAGTGAAGTGTTATCACATTTGTGGAATATTTTATTTAAAAGTATTATAATTGAATCGCAGTGTGCAAAGCGGAAATACTTTTATGTGATAGGATGTGCAGAAGATGCCCAAAAGAAAGTGCAGTAATATCGACGCTTCGGTAGGACTCAGAATGCGTTATTACAGAATTCAGTGCGGACTTACCCAACAGCAGGTTGCGGACGCATTAAAGATAAACAGAACAACTTATACAAAATATGAAACGGGAGTTTCCGAACCAAGCCACGAGCTTCTCGGAAAAATCGTTAAAATGTTCGGTATCGATTATAACGCAATTCTTGACAACAGAGATTATTTTGAAAGAAGAGTTGCCGACGGTGACATGACGCTCAATGTACTGACTCTTTCCGAAAGAGCAATCATTGCAAGATATCGCTCAATGTCTAAAGAAGATCAGAAGAAAATTTGTGAATATATAGATATGCTCTACAATGAAAAAGCAAAGAAGATTTTGTAAAAAAACACTTTACTTTTGACTTTGATTGTGATAATATAAAAACAGATGACCGTGTCTCGGAACAGGGAGTATGCCGTTTGTCGGATTTTCACAGCCCTGCCCTGAGATGTTGGCGACTATTTTTGAAAGGTGGAATTTTTAATGCTTAAAGAAGAAAAGCAGGCTATCATGGCTGAGTACGCAACTCACGAAGGCGACACAGGTTCTCCGGAGGTTCAGATTGCTCTTCTTACAAAGAGAATCAATGACCTTACCGAGCACCTCAAGGTTCACAAGAAGGATCACCACAGCAGAAGAGGTCTTCTCAAGATGGTTGGTCAGAGAAGAAGCCTTCTCGCTTACCTCACAAAGGTAGACATTGAGAGATATCGTTCTATCATTGCAAGACTCGGTATCCGTAAGTAATTTTTTAAGTACACAAGGGCAAGCGAAAGCTTGCCCTAAATTCGATTTTCTGCGGGATTTTTATTTGCTGTTTTTTAGCGGTAAAACGATTAAATAACATATGCTTTTGTGTGTTTGTCAGTTTTGTTTAATGGTTTTATTGCTAAATCGGCGTAAAATCCGTTTGAATAAATTTGAACTTTATTTAAAATGTGAAACTTATGTTTCGGAAAGGATTTTACTAAAATGAATCGACTTATGACATTCGACAAATACAGAGTATTTGAAACAGAATTTGCCGGCAGACCTTTAAAGGTTGAAACAGGCAAGATGACACAGCTTGCAAACGGTGCGTGTCTTGTTCACTACGGCGACACAACAGTTCATGTTGCTGTTACAGCATCAGAAAAGCCAAGAGAGGGCGTTGATTTCTTCCCGCTTTCGGTTGACTATGAAGAAAAGATGTACGCAGTAGGCAAAATCCCCGGTTCTTACCTCAAGAGAGAGGGCAGACCTTCGGAAAAGGCTATCCTCACAAGCCGTGTAATCGACCGTCCTATCCGTCCTCTTTTTGACAAGAGCATGAGAAACGATGTTTCAATCGTTTGTACGGTAATGAGCGTTGATCCTGACTGTCAACCTGAAATTGTTGCCATGATCGGTGCTTCAATTGCAATTTCAATTTCTGATGTTCCGTGGAACGGACCTATCTCGGGTTGTTCTGTAGGTATGATTGACGGTGAGTACATCATCAACCGACAGAGGAGCAGAGAAAGGTTTCTCAGATGGCAACAACAGTTGCTTCAACAAGCACAAGAATTGCTATGATCGAGGCAGGTGCTAACTGCGTATCTGATGACGATATGTACAACGCTATTATGGCAGGTCACGAGGCTAACCAGAAGATATCAGCTTTATTGAGGAAATCAAGGCTGAAATCGGCAAGCCTAAGTTTGAGTTTGCAAGCCTTGAACCCGACCATGATATGTTTGAGGCAATCAAGGCATTTGCAGAAGAAGATGTTAAGGTTGCTCTTGATACAGATGATAAGAGAATTCGTGACGAAAGACTCAAGCCTATCTATGAGGCAGTTCACGCAAAATTTGACGAGATTATCCCGAAAGCGAAGCTCATTGACGAGTGCCTTTATAAGACACAGAAGTTCATTGTTCGCCGTTGGTTACTCGATGAGCAGAAGCGTGTTGACGGCAGAGGAATGGACGATATCCGTCCTCTCGCATCAGAGGTTGGCGTAATTCCGAGAGTTCACGGTTCGGGTATGTTCACAAGAGGACAGACTCAGTTCGTCACAATCGCAACACTCGGTCCTGTTTCCGACAAACAGCTTCTTGACGGCATTGACGGTGAAACAGAAAAGAGATATATCCACCACTACAACTTCCCAAGCTACTCAGTCGGCGAAACAAAGCCAAGCCGTGGTCCGGGCAGAAGAGAAATCGGTCACGGTGCTCTTGCAGAAAGAGCACTCGTTCCTGTAATTCCTTCGGTAGAAGAATTCCCGTATGCACTTCGCCTTGTTTCGGAAGTTCTTTCTTCAAACGGTTCAACTTCACAGGTTCAATCTGCGGTTCAACTCTTGCTCTTATGGATGCAGGTGTTCCGATTAAGGCTCCTGTTGCAGGTATCTCATGCGGTCTTATCACAGAGGGCGACCGTTGGATGACAATGGTTGATATTCAGGGCCTTGAGGACTTCTTCGGTGATATGGACTTTAAGGTAGCAGGTACACATGACGGTATCACAGCTATTCAGATGGACCTCAAAATCAGCGGTCTTACTCCCGAAATGGTTAAAGAGGCTCTTGCCAAGACTCACAAGCTCGTAACTACATTCTTGATGAAGTAATGCTCAAGGCTATTGCAGAGCCGAGAGAAGAGCTTTCAAAGTATGCTCCCAAGATGTTCACAACAACAATTCCTGCTGACAAAATCAGCGAGGTTATCGGTAAGAGCGGTAAGGTTATCAAGGAAATTCAGGCTGAATGCGAAGTTAAGGTTGACATTGAGGAAGACGGCGAACTCGGACAGGTATTTGTTTCGGGTATTGATTCCGACAAGTGTAAGCGTGCAATCGAAATCATCAACACAATCGCTGTTGATCCTGAGCCGGGTGCAATGTACCTTGGTAAGGTTACCCGTATTATGGACTTTGGTGCTTTCGTTGAAATCGCTCCGGGTAAGGAAGGTCTTGTTCACATTTCTCAGCTTGATGTTAAGCGTACAGAGAATGTAACAGATGTTGTTAATGTAGGCGACATCATCCGTGTTAAGGTAATGGAAATTGACGATAAGGCAGACTTAACCTCTCTCGCCGTCAGGTTCTTATTGATGTTGACGGTCTTGTTCCCGAAAACGACATTGACGCAGAAAGAGCAGCTCGTCCACGCAGACCTCACAATGACCGCAGAGGCGGCTTTAACAGAAACAACAGAAAGTAATTTTTGTAGTCTGAAATCTAATATTTTTTAATATTTATACAAACAGTCCCTTTCAATTTGCAAATGCATTGAAAGGGACTGTTTTGTTAATTGAAAATTGAAAGTGGAAAATTGAAAATTATGTTCGAGCTGATAATTTGATAAAAAAACAAATTAAGTATTTAATATGTGATTTGTATTCAATATAATTATCATCTTGATTTCAACTTGATAACATAGTATAATTGACTTAACAAAAATTTCCGACAAATACGGACACAGATTTATAAAGGAGAGAATACAATGCAGGTTAAAATTTCCGATTCTATAAAATACATTGGCGTTGATGACAAGATAATCGACCTTTTTGAAAGTCAGTATCTTGTTCCCAACGGAATTTCTTACAACTCATATCTTATTGTTGACGAAAAGGTTGCAATTATGGATACAGTTGACAAGAGAAAAACTGACGAATGGCTTGAAAATCTTGACAGAGAGCTTAACGGCAGAACTCCTGATTATCTTGTAATCAGCCACCTTGAACCCGACCATGCGTCAAATATTAAGGTTGTTTCCGAGAAATATCCGTCAATGAAGCTTGTTGGTAATGCAAAGACTTTTTCAATGCTCCCACAGTTTTTTCCGGATTTTGATTTTGCCAATAAAACCGTTACAGTCAAAGAGGGTGACGAACTTGAACTCGGTTCGCACAAGCTTACATTCATAATGGCTCCCATGGTTCATTGGCCTGAGGTTATGGTTTCATATGAAAGCGCAGAAAAGGTTCTTTTCTCTGCGGACGGCTTCGGCACATTCGGCGCACTTGACGCTCAGGAGGACGATTGGGCTTGCGAGGCAAGAAGATATTACTTCAATATCTGCGGTAAGTACGGTGTTCAGGTTCAGAATCTTCTAAAAAAAGCCGCAAAGCTTGATATTCGGAAAATCTGCCCGCTTCACGGTCCTGTACTTGACGAAAATCTTGGTTGGTACATCGGTCTTTACGATACATGGAGCAAGTATGAGCCTGAAACCGACGGTGTGTTCATTGCATATTGTTCGGTTCACGGCAACACAGCCAAGGCTGCCGAAAAGCTTTGTGAAATCATCAAATCAAAAACCGACAAAAAGGTTTCGATTGCTGACCTTTCACGCACAGACCTTGCCGAGGATATTGAGGACGCATTCCGTTTCAGCAGAATGGTTGTTATCGCACCGAGCTATGACGGCGGCGTGTTCCCGATAATGAACGATTTCCTGCACCACCTTAAAATCAAGGGCTACAAGAACAGAAAAGTTGCTATGATTGAAAACGGTTCTTGGGCTCCTTCAGCCGCAAAGACAATGAGAACATATCTTGAAGAAATGAAAAATGTTGAAATTTGTCCTACTGTTGTGACAATCCGTTCTGCCATGAAAGAAGAAAATATTCCTCAGCTTGAACAACTTGCTGATGAAATTCTCGGATAATATCATAATAAATTGATACAAACGCAATAATAAAAGGATATAAATAATATATTTACAGCTTCAATAATTACGCCTAATAGATGGC
>ENA-OQCX01001242-OQCX01001242.1-human-gut-metagenome-genome-assembly--contig:-NODE-1242-length-12135-cov-2.054963_pt1 | contig 12135 bp, 18 predicted proteins | sample MGYA00242762_ERZ504587 | MGnify/ENA primary metagenome ERZ504587 (study PRJEB26092, sample SAMD00036337) | human gut metagenome | host: Homo sapiens | study: EMG produced TPA metagenomics assembly of...
TATAATAAAACTTATGGGCTGATTTTATTCATACAACTTACTACATAAATGGAAATCAGAAATTTAAGAAATCGGACGCTCTCTATATAAGAGTGCGTCTGTTTTTAGTCGGATTATTCCACTATGAGTATTGTAAATAACAAGGGCAAAGACATGCCACAACAAATTTTGGGAACGACGGTTCAAAAGACCGACGACGCCGTAGGCATATTCCGAAATGATCAGGAAAAAAAGCATTGGTATGTGGCTGTTGTAAATAACAGAAGTGAAAAAGCCTGTCAGGATAGATTACGAAAACGTTTGAAAAACGAAACTGATAGTGAGAAAGCTTATGAAGTTTATGTCCCTATCCAACAGGAGATGAGTATTCGTCATGATGGTAAACGTAAAAAAGTGGACCGTATTGTTTTCCCTGCTCTTGTGTTCATTCGCTGTACAGATTCAGTAAGACGGAAAGAAATAGTCTGCCTTCCTTATATAAAACGTTTCATGGTTAACATAGCCGGTTCTTCCCGAAATACTTGCCGTCCCGTAGCTATTATTCCAGATCATCAGATGTACAGCTTGATGCGTATGGTCAATGATGCCGAAGAACACGTCACTATTGAGTCATGCCCTCTGCATTTGGGCGATCGTGTCCGTGTAAACGGTGGCAAACTGGTAGGTTGGAAGGGAATATATGTCGTGAAATAGATGGTTCTACTAGTCTGGTTGTAAAAATTGATATCCTTGGATGTGCTAAAGTTACCATTGCTAGAGAATTGCTGGAACCTATAGCGGAAAAAAACTCAGTTAACATATAATTATATATTGACATACAATGACCATAGCAGTAGACTTTGACGGTACTATTGTTGAGCACAAGTATCCGGCAATCGGCAGGGAGTTGCCGTTTGCCATTGAGACATTGAAAAAATTGCGTGACGAACATCACAGGTTGATTCTATGGACAGTGCGTGAAGGGCGTCTGCTTGACGAGGCTCTTGCCTTTTGCCGTGATCGCGGTCTTGAATTTTATGCCGTGAACCGCGACTATCCGGAGGAGGAGAAAGGGCGTAACAATCATTACTCACGCAAGCTCAAAGCCGATCTTTTTATAGATGACCGCAACTTGGGAGGCCTTCCCGATTGGGGTACTATTTATGGAATGATTCATGACGGAACCACTTTTTCGGATTTGATACGTAATGCCGGTGAATCTCCTGTTTCGGAGAATCACGGCAGAGGTCTTTTTTCGCGCCTGTTTGGCAGATGATTGAATAATAAATGAAAAAACTGATATGAAGACTTTAAAGAAACTATTATTGTTTGTTGTGGCATCCGCCTTGTTGGCAGGCTGCACCTCCTATAAAAATGTACCTTACATGCAGAATCCCGAGGTAGTGAACAGTTACAGGGAAGATCTTCCCCTTTATGATGCAAAGATTATGCCGAAAGATTTGCTGAGTATAACTGTGAACACGAGTGATCCTCAGGCTGCCGCTCCTTTTAACCTGACAGTACAGACTCCTCTGAATGCAGCCCTGACCAATATTAATACTACCACACAACCCACTCTCCAGCAATACCTGGTAAATAACAAGGGTGAGATAGATTTCCCCGTTATCGGTCGTCTGAAGGTAGGCGGCCTTACGAAAAACGAGGCGGAAGATTTGATCCGTGAGCAATTGCAGCCCTATCTGAAAGAGAGTCCTATCGTTACAGTCCGTATGGCAAATTACAAAATTTCGGTATTGGGAGAGGTGAACCGTCCGGGTACTTTTACCGTAGGAAATGAAAAGGTAAATATCCTTGAAGCCCTTGCCATGGCGGGAGATATGACTGTTTATGGCGTCCGTGACAATGTGAAACTGATTCGTGAAGATGCAAAAGGCAAGCGTGAGATTATCAATTTGAATCTTAATAATGCAGAGCTGGTTGTATCTCCCTATTACTACCTGCGCCAGAACGATATCATCTATGTAACGCCCAATAAGACAAAAGCCAAGAACTCGGACATTGGCAGCAGCACCAGCATATGGATCAGTGCTACATCCATTTTGGTATCTCTTGCAAGCTTCTGGCAACCATCTTGAAATAAAACTCATAAATATAATTGTTGATTACAAACTGTTGATATGACTGACGAACAGAAGAACACCCCTTCGGGTACCGAGCAACGTGAGGAGAACGTTGATCTTTATGCCTTGTTTTTTAAATACTTTGCCTATTGGCCGTGGTTTGTAGCCAGTGTGCTGGTTTGTATTATATCTGCTTTCATCTATCTCCGTTATCAAGCTCCTGTCTATAATGTTGATGCGGCCGTACTCATCAAAGAAGGTGACAAGAAAGGTGGAAGCAGTAATAATCCTATGGGAGCCCTTCAGGATCTGGGTATGTTCTCCATGACTAACAATTTTGACAATGAGGTGGAAATCCTGAAGTCAAGAACCTTGATTAAAAAGGTGGTGAATCATTTGAATTTGTATATTTCAGTGGCCGAGGAACGTATGTTCGGCTATAACACTCCTTTATATAAGTCCACTCCGGTAAAAGTTTATATGACTCCTGAAGAGGCAGACAATCTGGAAGAAGGAGCCAAGCTTCATCTAAAATACACCATGAATGGAAAATTGGATGTAAAAGTGGAATATATGTTTGACGAGGAGAAGCAGGAGACTGAGGTAAGTTTTGACAGTATTCCGGCTGTTTTCCCCACTCCAGTAGGAGTTTTCAGTTTTACAAAGAACGACTCGGTCCCACCTTTGGAAGAAGATATGAATCTGGTGGCATACGTTAATTCTCCTACAGATGTGACGGAAAGTTATGTAGAGAATTTGTCAGTGGAACCCACTTCGAAGACTACCACAATTGCTGCCATCAGCTTGCAGAATACGGTAAAGCAGCGCGGTATCGATTTCATCAATTGTTTGGTTGACTTTTATAATCTGGACGCGAATGACGAGAAGAATGAAGTGGCTCAAAAATCCGCAGAGTTTATAGACGAGCGTATTGGCATTATCAATCGGGAGTTAGGTACTGCCGAAACAGAACTTGCCGATTTCAAGCAACGCTCCGGATTGACCGATTTGACCAGCGATGCCCGTCTGGCTTTGGAAGAGAGTTCGAAATATGAACAGCAACTGACCGAGAATGCCACCCAGTTGAGACTGGTGGAGTCCTTGCGTAACTATGTGAACAATCCGAAGAATGCAAACGAGGTGATTCCCGCCAATGTAGGTTGCAGGACCAGAATTTGGGTTCTATTATCAACCAATATAACACGATGCTGATCGAACGCAAGCGTTTGCTCCGTACCTCTTCCGAAAACAATCCTGCGGTAATCAATATCAATACGGGCATCGAGTCCATGCGGCACAATGTGCAGACTACCGTGAACAGTGTACTGAGAGGGTTGCAGATAGCGCAGTCCAACCTTGAACGTCAGGCACGGAAGTTTGAAGGCAGGATCAGCAGTGCGCCGCAGCAGGAGAAAGAATTTCTTACTATCTCCCGCCAGCAGGAAATCAAGGCGACCCTTTACATTATGTTGCTTCAGAAGCGTGAGGAAAACGCAATAACCCTGGCATCCACTGCTAATAACGGACGTATCATCAAAGCTGCTCTTCCTAGTAAAAAGCCGGTTTCTCCTAAGAAGATGGTTGTTATGTTGGTCGCTCTTGTATTGGGTATGGGTATTCCTGTAGGTCTTATTTATTTGAAGGATTTATTAAAATATAAGATAGAGAATGCCGAGGATGTGGAGAAGATAACGGATGTTCCTATTTTGGGTGAGCTTCCTTTAAGTAAGAAGCCCGAAAAAGGTGCCATTGTGGTTCAGGAGAATCAGAATGGTATGATGGAGGAGGCTTTTCGTGGTCTGCGTACCAATATGTTGTTCATGCTTGGTGCCAGTCAGAAGTGGTGCTTTTTACATCCACACAGCCGGGTGAAGGTAAGTCTTTTATTGCTGGAAATACGGCAGTCAGTCTGGCCTATATGGGTAAGAAAGTTGTTATTGTGGGTTTGGATATCCGCAAGCCGGGGCTGAATAAGGTCTTTAATCTGTCCCATCGCACGGAAGGTATTACCAATTATCTGGCTGACCCCGAGCATACCAATCTTTTTGATATGATACAACATTCGGATGTAAGTCCTAATCTTGATATTCTTCCGGGTGGTCCTATTCCTCCCAATCCTACAGAGTTGATGGCGCGTACGGTATTGAAGATGCAATAGAGAAATTGAAAGAGCGTTACGATTACATTATTCTTGATACGGCTCCTATTGCTATTGTGACCGATACTGCTATTGCCAGTCGTGTGGCTGATATGTGCGTGTATGTGTGTCGTGCAGATGTAACTCCGAAGTTGGGGTATCAGTATATTAATGTGCTGCGGGATCAGAAGAAATTCGATAAATTGGCTACGGTTATTAATAGCATTGATTTGAATTCAAGAAAGAGTGGCTATGGGTATAAATATGGTTATGGATATGGACACAAGTATGGGTATGGTTACGTGGCTGAAACAATGTGGAAAAAGGACTGATTTCTTCATGTAAACTGATTTAATAGTTGCTATATAATTTATAATCTTTAATCATTAGCCTAACTTCTCTTGTTTATGGTTGCTTTTTAATATACCAGTAACCGTAAAGATAGCAAAATAGTATATAAATAGAACTAATGATAATGTAATTCAATATGAACTGTTTCCCTTAAAAGAGGGAAGAAGAATATCTTAACCATATGAAATACGAAACAAGCATAAATGACTCATCCAACAACAAACGTATTGCTAAGAATACGTTACTGCTTTATTTCCGTATGCTCTTGATGATGGTTGTAACTCTATATACATCTCGTGTGGTGTTAGCTACTCTGGGGGTGGAGGACTATGGTATTTATAATGTCGTGGGTGGGGTCGTAACTATGTTTGGCTTTATAAGTGGATGTATGTCAACGGCGACACAACGTTATCTAACTTTGAATTAGGAAAAGGAAGAGTTAAACGATTACAGGAAGTATTCAATGTTTCTATTTTGATACATGGAATAGTTGCACTCGTGATACTGGTTGTAGCAGAAACCATAGGGCTATGGTTTTTATGGAATAAAATGCAAATACCTACTGGACGTCTTGATGCTGCTTTCTGGGTTTATCAGTCTTCTGTATTAGCCGCATTAATTATGATAATGAGTATTCCTTATAATGCCACGATTATTGCGCATGAGAGGATGTCGGCTTTTGCTTGTATTTCGGTATTGGAGGTATTGCTGAAACTGGGTATAGTTTACTTACTTTTATTATTGAATGTAGATAAGCTTATTTTATATGCCGTATTAATAGTTGCTGTTCAGTTTGCTGTTAGGATATGTTATGGTTGGTATTGTAAGTGCCATTTTAAGGAAACACGAATCAGATTGACTTGGAATAGGTGCTTAATCAAAGAGATGCTTTCTTTTGCAGGATGGAGTATAGTCGGAAATGCCGCATACGTGGCGTATACGCAAGGGATTAATGTACTGTTGAATATCTTTTTCGGACCAACCGTCAATGCGGCTCGTGCTATTTCTGTTCAAGTACAACATGCTGTTAATATGTTTTCTCAGAATTTTCAGACTGCTATTAATCCGCAGATTACCAAAAGTTATGCAGCATCTGATTATGTGGAAATGTACACACTAATATACCGAAGTAGTAAATTTACATTTTTCCTACTCTTGTTCCTCTCATTACCCGTAATGATAGAAACGGAATATATGTTGAACTTGTGGTTAACTGTTGTTCCAGATGATACGGTAATTTTCACTCGGCTTATATTATGTACGACAATTATTGACTCTATGGCAAATCCGCTCATGGTTGCAGTTACTGCCACAGGCATATAAGACGTTATCATATAATTGTTGGTGGCTGTTTGTTGTCCATTATTCCATTGTCGTATGGAGTGCTTAAACTTGGGTGTTCTCCAGCATCTGTATTGGTTGTTCATTTTCTGCTAAGTGTTGTAGCTTTTGCAATCCGTTTGTGTATTGTGACTAGGATGATAAATATGCCTCTATATATTTACATTAAAGAAGTCATATTGAAAAGTCTCAAAGTTGTCGTATTGTCAGTTCCTGTGCCATTGGTCATCAGTTTTTATCTCCATACCTCTTTTATTGTAACAGGTGTGGTATGCGTGGTAAGTGTTTCTGTCATATCTTATGTGTTCGGACTTGATGAAAACGAGCGTACATTTTGTAGGAAAGAGGCTAAAGGGGGCTTCTGCTGAAGATGGGCTGCTGATTTTTTCGGTTTAGCAATTGTTGGCAATTATTTTATATCTGACTAAATATCTGATGCTACTAAATTTTGATTAGCTACTTATTTTTATGAAATCACTGTTCTATCCTGTTTTATTGTTGTTTCATGCTGTTTTTATTTCATTGGGGAATGATTCAAAGATGATAAAATACATTTGTGTGGTTTTACTCATGGTATACCTTTTTCACAAAAAAAGGTTTATTTTACAGCGCAAGTATCGAACGGTGAACCAAGCCTTACTTTTATTTGGCGGAACTGTGCTTTTCTCATCGATCCATATGCTGACAATCCATTTTCCTCCTGGATTTAAGGAAGTTTCTCCATTAAGTGGAGTTTTATTGGTACTATGTGTAGCTTGTTCTTTCTTTATGATGGAATATGTGAATGAGAAGAATCTTCATCAGTCATTCTTTATTCTTATGTATAGGTTTACTTTAGGTTATTTGTTGGTGAATGACTTATTGTTACTGGCTCAGATGCTTCAGTATCAGGTATGGAGAGTAGTACCATCATTTATTTAATAGGTAACAAGTTTGAGGTGACATATATGCACTTGTTTTTTTCTGCATTATATTATCAGGTCTTTTGCACTGGTATGAAAGTTTATTTGCGACAATACATTATTCTCGTAATGCATTTAGTTTTAACTCTGTTTATCGCGATCGGGGTAGAGTGTTCTACAGGTGTTTTAGGGGTAGTCCTTTTGGCAGTATTTTTATTTCTTTATAAGAAGATACGTTTCATTTTCCGCCCCTTTTTTGCAATAATCTTGATGTTGTTGTTTGGAGCATTTTTTTTTATTGTATGAGACGATCTTGGCTATACCTTCGGTTCAGTATTTAATAGTAGATATATTGAATGAGGATTTGACATTGACAGGACGTACTTATATATATACTAGAATGCTGGATCTAATGGATACTCAACCTTGGTTTGGTTATGGGAATGGAACTGCTACTTTTTTTACAACGTATTACATCCATGAGAAGTTAACGAATACGCAAAATGGATTGCTCAATGATTATATTGATTGGGGAATTATTGGGGTCATTTGCTTGATTATCCTTACATATTCAGTCCTGAGAAGTGCAAGTTCAAGAATTAATCCGTTTATATGTTTAATCTATACATATATAGTGTTGTCTAGCATTGAGATAACATTAGGGTTACGTTTCCTTGCTGTTCTTCCAATGTGTATGTGGGCAAATAAAAAAAATAATTAGGACTATGAAAAATATTTCAGAATTGTCTCATTGTTACGGTTGTTCTCTGTGTGCTGTCATTTGCCCTCAGCAGATTATTACGCTTTGTCAGGATAAGGAAGGGTTCTACCAACCTGTGATTGAAAAAAATGATGAATGTACTGCTTGCGGATTGTGTAGTAAAGTATGTGCTTTCATTAATGATGAAAAATGGCAGAATGAAAATATTAGGTCTTTTGCTTCTTGGAGCAGAGAACCCTCTGTTCGAAAGAAATCTTCCTCAGGCGGTACAGGTTTTGAGATAGCAAGGATGCTATCACGGAAAGGATATAATGTTGTGTCAGTCTGCTATAATGCAGATAAAAAACGGGCAGAGCACTATGTGGCAAGATGCGTAGAAGAAATAATACTCAATGGGGTCGAAATATATTCAGAGCTATTCGTATAAGGCTTTCAAGGAGATAAAGAAAGGCGGCAAATTTTTTAATTACAGGTACACCTTGTCAAATTGCTTCTATGCGGAGATACGTCCGTATGAGGCGGATAGAAGATGATGTGATACTGATGGACTTTTTTTTGTCATGGTGTACCATCTAAATTGGTATGGGACAAGTATGTGTCAGAGATTGAAAATCAAATAGGTAAAGTAACATATGCGTCATGGCGCAACAAACAGTCGGGATGGCATGACTCATGGGGGATGTTCATAAAAGGAAAGAAAAGCTATTATAATAAAAAAAGATCGGAAGGAGATTTGTTTTATAAGTTCTTTCTCGGTAATATGTGTTTGGGACGAGCCTGCTATAAAGATTGTAAATTTAAATATTTAAACTCTGCAGCGGACATTCGTATTGGTGATTTATGGGGAAGTAAATATGTTGACGAGGAGAAAGGAGTGACGGGAATATTAGCTTTCACTGAGAGAGGGCGCATGGTTATAGCTAATTGTCCGGGGATAGAGACTGTCAACGAATCTGTTGAAGTAGTGACAGAGGGACAAATGAAAAGCTGTATCACTAAACCGTATTACTATAGAGGCTTATGGCTTTGTTGAGAACTCCTTTAAAACTGAAATTTATTTATCGTATTATACAGATGTTGCGTATAGGGAACATCCTAAAGGTTAAAATGCATTTATGAAACGAGTAGGAATTGTGACTATGCACAAGGTTGTGAACTATGGGTCGGCTTTACAAGCATGGGCTACACAGGAAGTGATTCGTAGACTGGGGTATGATGTTCTAATCATAGACTATGTTTATCCCAATGCCTTTCACATTAAGGACAAAAAGAGAAATATTGCAAGAAGTGTGTTACAATGGTGTCTTCATTTTTGTCAAGGTTTTCCATGGGAGAAAAAAAGAAAACACTTTGAAAAGTTTTGGAATGATAATTTTAATCTTACGCAAACATATCCTTGTGTAGAGTCAATATATAACAATCCACCAGATTTTGATGTTTATGTGGCTGGAAGTGACCAAATATGGAATCCTACATGCATAAAAGGGGATGGCGTTTTTCTGTTGGATTTTGTTACGAATGGTAAACGTCGTATTAGTTATGCCTCCAGTTTTGCCCAAGCTAAACTAGAAGAAAAGTTTAGGAAGGATATGGCAGATAGTTTAAGGGGATTTTTCTCAATAGCTGTACGTGAGAGTAATGGCGTAAAAATTGTAAAGAAATTGATCGGAAAAGATGTTCCTATTACATTAGATCCTACTCTTCTTTTACGTAAAGACGATTATGGACCGCTTATAAAGCAAAGTTCACTGCATATTCAAAAGCCTTATATGTTGGTTTATATTTTGCAATATGCATATGACCCTTATCCGTATGCTACAGAATTTATTCGTGAAGTATATCAGCAAACAGGATTGCATGTGGTATGTTTGGACTTCTCGGCAAAACAACATCTTGGAATAAAAGATATGATTCATCTACATGATGCTGTGGGACCAGCAGAGTTTTTGAGTTTGTTTGCAAACGCTTCATTTGTGATAACTACGTCTTTTCATGGAACAGCATTTGCTTTGAATTTCGGTGTGCCATTCTATTCATTGCTGAATGATAAAAGCAGTAGTGACGACCGGATGGGCAACTTGTTACGTTTGTGTGGAATGGAAGATAGGGGTATAATAATTAACACAAGGAAAGTGCGAGTCTCTACGTCATTTGATATAAACGGATGTGAGACACGGCTAAGACAAAAGCGTGAAGAATCTATCGCTTATTTGCAGAGAAGTTTAATGTAATAAGATTAATTATATTATGGGTGTTTTCAATCAAATAAAAATGATTTGGCATAAGCGAAGTTCCTCAGCTTACATTAAATATCTTCGTAAAAAAGGAATACATATCGGAGAGCATTGCATAATTCGTGCTCCTCGCACGGCACGGATAGATGTATCACGCCCCTCATTAGTTACCATAGGTAACAATGTGGATATGAATATGAACTTTCAAATATTGACGCATGACTGGGCTTCGCTTGTCTTCCGAACTAAATATAATGACTTTGTGAATTCGTCTGGACATGTGACGATTGGTAATAATATCTATTTTGGAACTAATGTAGTAGTGCTGAAAGGTGTGACGATTGGCGATAATTGTGTAATAGGTGCTTGCTCATTAGTCACAAAGAATATTCCCGCTAATTCAGTGGCAGCCGGTGTACCTTGTCGGGTGATATGCTCAATAGATGAATATTACAGAAAGAGAAAGCAGGTTGCACTTGCAGAAGCAGTGGAGTATGTGCAGAGTATTCAAAAACGTTTTTAAACGCGATCCCTTTAAACGTGAGTTGTATGAAGAGTTTATTTACTTCACCCATAAAGACAATATAGAACAGTATGAGCAAGAAGGTTCTCCTGTAAAGTCCCAACTTGGTATAGCGTATACTGATTTTATCCAGCGTGATGAAGCGAATTTCAAAGATTATGAGGCATTTTTACAGTACGTAAACAAAAAGGGAGTTATATCCAGTGAAAATAACAATATAATCAAAAATGAATAAACCAAAGGTAAGTATTGTAGTTCCTATTTATAATGTGGAAAAATATCTAGATCGCTGCATCCAGTCACTTCTTGCACAGACATTAAAAGAAATAGAAATCATTTTGGTAGATGATGAATCACCGGATAATTGCCCACAGATTTGTGACAGGTATGTAGCAAAGTATACTTATGTTAAAGTGGTGCATAAAAAAAAATGATGGTCTTGGAAAGGCTCGCAACAGCGGTATGGAAGTCGCCACAGGTGAATATATCGCATTTGTTGATAGTGATGATTTTATAGATGCAGACATGATGGAGAGACTTTACGATGAATGTAAGGAACACTCTTTAGATGTAATTTATTCTGAATTTAATGTGGATGAATATCCGGGTTTTCGTATAACTCTCAAACCAGAGCGGCTGTATACAGGCAGAGAAGAGATAGAACAGTTGCGTTTAGACATAGTAGGGGCAGAGCCAAATCATAGATCAAGTGTGAAGTTTCAATGTTCTGCCTGTAAAGGGTTGTATTCTATGAAATTACTTTCAGAACATCACTTGCAATTTCACTCTGAGCGGCAGTATATTTCAGAGGATATGCTGTTTAATTTAGATGTGCTTTACCATGCAATGCAGGTAAAGACTGTTCCTTGGCAGATGTATCATTATTGTTTAAACGGAGCATCGCTTTCACATACATATCGTCCAGATCGTTGGCCAAAGTTGCTTTATATGCTGGAGATACTTGATAAAAAGGGACAGCAGTTTAAGCATCAAGAAGAGTTTCGGTTACGTTTGGCAAGAACAGCGATTTTTTATACTCGTTCAGGTATAGGGCAAGAAATTAGAAGGACAGGATATTTCATTTAAAGAGAAGTTAAGGCGGGTTACTGAAATCATGAAAGATACAACTATTTCTTCTTTAATAAAAGATTATCCGTTTTATAATCTTCCTTTAACATGGAAGATTTATGGATATTTGCTGAAATGTAAATGCAAATGGATAATGTTTATAGTAATGTATATAAATAATAAAAAAAGAAGAATGACGTCAATCAAGATTTGTTGAGGCGTAAAAGTATTAGTGATTTTTGAATATGCAATTAAGAATTATTACATTGTATCGAACCGAAAATTATGGGGCGTTTTACAAATGTTCGTTTTGTCGTTAATTAATCTATAACTTGTATCGTGATAAAAAGATAGATGGTTGTGTACACTTGGGTATAGAAAATACCAGTTGTCTATCTAGTAGCTACATTGTACATTGGCATGATGATGTGATTCGTAGAGAACATTTTAATAGTTAATAAATTATTTGTATCTAATATCCTTATGCTTAAATACTTGAAAAAGTGTCTAAGTAAAAAGTATACTCTAATTTTAGTATTAATATTTATTTTGCAAAATATTAAAGATGAATACTTTTAGCGAATGGAAATATGTGTAAAAGACGGAAAGTCTTTTCTTTTAATTCAGAATTATATAAAGTAACTGGAGTTCAAAAGGTTTTAATGGATATTCACCATGCTGTAAAAGAAGATTATGACGCCATTATTGTGGGGACTGTATCCTATGGCATGGTTGATAAAAGTCATCAAATATTTGAAGATGAATATAAGCAATTTAAAAATCCTTTTATGTTTTATG
>ENA-OQCX01001244-OQCX01001244.1-human-gut-metagenome-genome-assembly--contig:-NODE-1244-length-12127-cov-7.411833_pt1 | contig 12127 bp, 18 predicted proteins | sample MGYA00242762_ERZ504587 | MGnify/ENA primary metagenome ERZ504587 (study PRJEB26092, sample SAMD00036337) | human gut metagenome | host: Homo sapiens | study: EMG produced TPA metagenomics assembly of...
TCATTGACCTCAACAAGACGGTTGCTAAAATTGACGAAGCTGCTGAAGCTTTGAAGCAAATCGCTAAATCAGGAAAGAAAGTCCTGTTTGTTGCTACTAAAAAACAAGCTAAGCAGGTGGTTGCCGATAAGGCTGCATCTGTAAATATGCCTTATGTAATCGAGCGTTGGCCGGGTGGTATGTTGACTAACTTCCCGACTATCCGTAAGGCTGTCAAGAAGATGGCTACCATCGACAAGTTGACAAGCGACGGTACCTATTCAAACCTCTCCAAGAGAGAAATTCTTCAGATTTCACGTCAACGTGCAAAGTTGGACAAGACTTTGGGCTCTATCGCTGACCTGACTCGTCTGCCGTCTGCTCTGTTCGTTATCGACGTAATGAAGGAAAACATCGCAGTTCGTGAAGCTAACCGTCTGGGGATTCCCGTATTCGGTATCGTTGATACAAACTCCGATCCTACGAATATCGATTTCGTAATCCCGGCAAATGATGACGCTACTAAGTCAGTAGAAGTTATTCTTGATGCTTGCTGCGCTGCTATGCAGGAAGGTCTGGAAGAACGTAAGGCCGAAAAGGTAGACATGGAAGCTGCCGGTGAAGCTCCTGCCAACAAAGGCAAGAAGAAAGCTACAAAAGCAAGACTCGACAAGTCCGACGAGGAAGCAATCAATGCCGCTAAGGCTGCTGCTTTCATGAAGGAAGAAGAGGCTTAATCATACTGTTGAGAGTTGAGAATTGAAAGTTGAGAGTTACTTTACGGCAATTCTCAATTCTCTATTCTCAACTCTCAATTACTTTATAAGGATATTATTAACAATTAAAATAAAAAGATATTATGGCTGTAAGTATGGCTGATATAACCAAGCTCCGCAAGATGACCGGTGCTGGTATGATGGATTGCAAAAATGCTTTGACTGAAGCTGAAGGCGATTTCGACAAGGCAATGGAAATTATCCGTAAGAAGGGACAAGCTGTTGCAGCTAAGCGTTCAGACCGCGAGGCTTCTGAAGGCTGTGTGCTGGCTAAGACTACGGGTGACTTTGCCGTTATCATCGCTTTGAAGTGCGAAACTGACTTCGTGGCTCAGAATGCTGATTTCGTGAAACTGACTCAGGATATTCTGGACCTTGCCGTAGCTAACAAGTGCAAGACTCTGGACGAAGTAAAAGCTCTGCCGATGGGCAACGGTACTGTACAGGATGCTGTAACAGACCGTAGCGGTATCACTGGCGAGAAGATGGAGCTGGATGGTTACATGACTGTAGAAGCGCAAGCACTGTGGTTTATAACCACATGAACAGAAATGGCCTCTGCACTATTGTTGCTTTCAACAAGGCTGTTGAAGAAGGACTGGCTAAGCAGATTGCCATGCAGATTGCTGCCATGAACCGATTGCAGTAGACGAAGATGGCGTATCTGAAGAAATCAAGCAGAAGGAAATAGATGTTGCTATCGAGAAGACAAAAGCTGAACAGGTACAGAAGGCTGTTGAGGCTGCTTTGAAGAAGGCTGGTATCAACCGGCTCACGTGGACAGCGAAGACCACATGGAAAGCAACATGGCCAAGGGCTGGATTACTGCTGAAGACGTGGCAAAGGCAAAGGAAATCATTGCTACTGTTTCTGCCGAGAAAGCTGCACATCTGCCTGAACAAATGATTCAGAATATTGCTAAGGGCCGTCTTGGCAAGTTCTTGAAAGAAGTTTGCTTGCTGAACCAGGAAGACATCATGGACGGCAAGAAGACAGTTAGAGAAGTCTTGAAAGAAGCTGATCCTGAATTGAAGGTTGTTGACTTCAAACGTTTTACTTTGCGCGCTGAATAATTCCGCTTAGAAACGATTCTATAAAAAGAAGTGGCCGTATATGGAGTTGAATTCCTAAACGGTCACTTTTTTATGCCTCTACAGTTGCAGTGAGACGGATGATGCGTTTATCCCACGGGCTTGGTTTGCGTGTATCCTTCTGCCTTCAGGAGGTCGATGACACGTTGTTTGAAGTCGCCTTGCACGATGATTTCTCCATCTTTGGCACTTCCGCCTACTCCACATTTACTTTTCAGCAATTTGCCCAGTTCTTTCAGATTATTGTCGGTGCCCACGAAACCTGTGACAAGAGTGACGACTTTGCCACCCCGGTTCTTGCGGTCCAGCTGTACACGCAGGCGTTGTTGTGCAGGGGGGAGGGTAGCTTGCTCCTCATCGTCATTCATCTCATAGTTGTAGTCCGGGTTGGTGGAATAGACTATATTCAACCGTTCTTTCCAATCATTATTCTTCATACTTCTTTCTTTTAAACTTCCCAAAAGTACGATATTATGTGGAATTATGCAATTAGAAATTATGTTAAGCTTTTGTTGCATCCGTGTTACTGATTAGAAAAAAAGCACTACTTTTGCCAATCGCAATATTGAGAACTTAAATAAGAAACTATGAGCAGTCCGTTACAGAAAAAAGAAACCATGAAGGTGCCGGAACCTACCTTGCGCCGGCTTCCGTGGTACCTTTCCAATGTAAAGTTGCTGAAACAAAAGGGGGAACGATTCGTATCATCCACCCAGATTTCCAAGGAAATCAATATTGATGCTTCACAAATTGCCAAAGACCTTTCGTATGTCAATATCTCGGGACGTACGCGTGTAGGCTATGAGGTGGACACACTGATAGCTGTGCTGGAGGATTTCCTGGGATTTACCAATATACACAAAGCCTTTCTGTTCGGTGTCGGAAGCTTGGGAGGTGCCTTGCTGCGCGACTCGGGTCTGAGCCATTTCGGTTTGGAGATAGTAGCTGCTTTCGATGTGAAGCCCGAACTGGTGGGTACGACACTGAGCGGCATCCCCATCTATCACTCGGACAAGTTCAAGCAGAAGATGCAGGAGTACGATGTCAATATAGGCGTGCTGACGGTACCTATCGAAATAGCCCAGCAGATAACGGATTCCATGGTAGAGGGCGGTATCAAGGCCGTATGGAACTTCACCCCGTTCCGTATCCGTGTTCCCGAGAACATTGTCGTGCAGAACACTTCCCTTTATGCCCATCTGGCCGTGATGTTTAACAGACTGAACTTTAATGAGATCAAGTAATGAAGATTATTGCTGTAGGAATGAACTATGCTCTGCACAACAAGGAGCTGGGACATACACACGAGAATAAGGAACCGGTTATTTTCTTGAAACCCGATTCGGCTATACTGAAAGATGGCAAACCTTTCTTTATCCCCGACTTTTCCAACGAGGTGCATTATGAGACGGAAGTAGTTGTGCGTATCTGTCGGCTGGGCAAGAACATTGCACCCCGCTTTGCGCACCGCTATTATGATGCAGTGACGGTAGGCATTGATTTCACTGCGCGTGACCTGCAACGTAAGTTCCGTGAAGCCGGTAATCCGTGGGAACTCTGCAAAGGTTTCGACAATTCGGCAGCCATCGGCACCTTCATCCCGTTGGAGCAGGCGGGTGGAGACGTGCAAAATCTGGACTTCCATCTGACGATTGATGATAAGGAGGTGCAACGCGGTCATACAGCGGACATGCTGTTCCGGGTAGATGAAATCATTGCTTATGTCAGCCGCTTCATGACCTTGAAAATCGGTGATTTGCTGTTTACGGGTACACCTGTGGGAGTAGGCCCTGTCAGCATCGGACAGCACTTGCAGGGCTATCTTGGAGAGGAGAAAGTGCTCGACTTCCATATCCGCTGATTATCTTCGTCTTGTTTTTTCTTGTTACCTCGCTTTTTTTCCGTACTTTCGTATCAACTTAAAGAAGTAATGATATGAAGATACGTGTAGGTTTCGGCTTTGACGTCCACCAGCTGGTGGCAGGACGCGAGCTTTGGCTAGGCGGCATTCGCTTGGGACATGAAAAGGGATTGTTGGGGCATTCGGATGCGGATGTGCTCATTCATACTATCTGTGACGCATTGCTGGGTGCGGCGAATATGCGCGACATCGGCTATCATTTTCCCGATACTGCCGGTGAGTTCAAGAACATAGACAGCAAGATTCTGCTGAAAAAAACAATAGACTGATAGCTACCAAAGGTTATTCGGTGAGCAACATTGATGCCACCGTCTGTGCCGAACGTCCTAAGCTGAAAGCACATATTCCCGAAATGCAGCGCACGCTTGCCACTGTGATGGCATAGACGAGGACGACATCTCCATCAAGGCCACTACCACGGAGAAACTCGGCTTTACGGGCAGAGAAGAAGGTATATCTGCCTATGCCACTGTGCTGATAGTGAAAGAATAATACTATGCTGAAATGATACCGACTAATTTTAATCATCCACTTATATGAAGAAAATCTCCTTAACCTTTTGTCTGGCATTTTTATCCTCCTTGTTCTGCTCGGCACAAGTATCGCCTTTACAGTTCAACAAGAATGGAGAGTTTAAAATCGTCCAGTTTACAGACATCCACTTTAAGTATGGTAATCCGGCTTCAGACATTGCTTTGAAGCGTATTGGCGAGGTGCTCGATGCTGAGCGCCCCGATTTAGTAGTCTTTACCGGCGATGTGGTCTATGCCGCACCTGCCGATACGGCCATGCGCAAGGTGCTTTCCTATGCTACGGACCGTAAGATTCCTTTTGTTGTAACTTTTGGTAACCACGACAACGAGCAGGGAAAAACACGTGCCGAACTTTATGATGTTATCCGTTCCATGCCTTTCAATATCCAGCCAGACCGTGGTGGAGTAGAATCTCCCGACTATGTCCTCACATTGAAATCCTCGGACGGCAAGAAGGATGCAGCCCTGCTTTACTGCATGGATTCTCATTCCTACTCCAAACTACCCGACGTAAAGGGGTACGACTGGCTCACTTTCGACCAGGTGAACTGGTACCGTCGGCAGAGTGCCGCTTATAAAGCAAAGAACGGTGGCCAACCTTTGCCTGCACTGGCATTCTTCCACATCCCTCTGCCGGAATATAACGAAGCCGCTTCCGACGAGAACGCCATACTGATAGGTACCCGCATGGAAAAGGCTTGCGCTCCGGAGCTGAATACGGGCATGTTCACTGCTATGAAAGAGGCCGGTGATGTGATGGGTATGTTTGTCGGACACGACCATGACAACGATTATGCCGTAATGTGGAAAGGCATTCTGCTGGCTTACGGCCGTTTCACCGGTGGCAATACCGAGTACAACCATTTGTCCAACGGTGCCCGTGTCATTGTGATGAAGGAAGGTGCCCGTACTTTCACCACCTGGATTCGTCTGAAAGGTGGCGAAAATCATTGATAAGACGGTCTACCCCGACAGCTATATGAAGGACGATTGGCGTAAGCGTCCGTTGGTGACGGAATAAGGGTGAACTTAAAAAGAACGATATGGACAAGATAAGAACTGGATTAGCCGCTTACGGAATGTCAGGACGTGTTTTCCATGCTCCCTTCATCTCCACCAACCCTCATTTTGAATTGACTGCCGTTACGGAGCGCAGTAAGGAACTCTCCCGGGAAAAGTATCCCGACGCTTGTATTGTGCGGAGTTTTGAGGAACTTATCGGACTGGAAGGGTTGGATTTGGTTGTCATCAACACACCGGACAGCACTCATTATGAGTATGCCCGCCGCGCCCTCGAAGCTGGCAAGCATGTGGTTGTGGAGAAGCCTTTCACTACCACCGTGCAGAAGCTGAGGAGCTGGTGGCACTTGCCGCAAGCCGGGGGCTGACCTTGAGCGTTTACCAGAATCGCCGGTGGGACGGAGATTTTCTGACGGTCAAGGAAATACTGTCCAAAGGCCTGCTGGGACATCTGGTGGAGTTTGAATCCACCTTCCCCCGTTATCGTAATTTTATCAAGCCGAATACTTGGAAGGAAACCGGACAAGATGGCGGTGGCTTGATCTATAACCTGGGCGCCCACGTCATAGACCAGGCTGTGCAGCTGTTCGGTATGCCCGAAGCCGTCTTTGCAGATATTGCCACGTTGCGCAAGGACAGCAAGGTAGACGACTACTTCATCATTCATTTGCTACGCCCCTCAAAGGCACCCGAAGTAAAGATAACGCTGAAATCCAGCTATCTGATGTGTGCGAGCGAACCCCGTTTCGTCCTCCACGGCAGGGAAGGTTCTTACGTGAAATATGGTTTCGACCCGCAGGAAGCCGCCTTGAACGAAGGCGTATTGCCCGTCACTCCGCACTGGGGCGAGGAGGACAAATCCTCTTGGGGGATACTTCATACGGAAAAGGGCGGTAGAATCGTGCATGAACCTTATCCAAGCCTTCCCGGTGATTATGCAGCTTTTTACGAGAATATCTATCGGCATATTTGTCACGGCGAACCTTTGCAGAGCGATGCCCGCGAGGTGGTCGGAGTCATCCGCTTGATAGAGGCAGGCTGGGAAAGCAGCCGTATGCAGCGTGTGGTTCGTATCTGATAGAAAATCTTTTACCCGGTAGGGATGTGCAGCTTCACATGTGTCAACCGGGTGTATTTCGTACTTCCTATTATATAGGTACGCGCGATGCGTGCCGATGCTATCTCCATCAGTTCCCCTACCTGGTAGGCATGTTCCACGGCGGGCAGCTGGCATGATTTCCGGCTTGCCGTGCGTGCATTCAGCCGGATGCTGACGAAGTTGCCGATGAAGTCTTTCAGCTTCAGCACCTGGCGCACATAGAAATAAGGAGTGGTCCCTTTGAGCTGCGTCTTGTAGGGGTTGTCCTCCAGTCGCACGCTGAGCACCGTCAGCGTCAGGTTCTCCACTTTTTCGCCTTCCTTCCCCAGAAAACGTCCGCCGGTGGTCTGGTACGTTTTTCTCCGTTGTATGTCGAGATGGACCGAATGGTAAATCTTGGCAATCTGTACAAAACGTTCCTGCTTGGGGATGCGTGGTTGGAATTTGAAAGCTATCCACGTAAGATAGGCAGGGTCTATACGGAGGATTTCGTGCAGGAAGTGTCCGTGGTATTTGCCTACGGAGATAATGTCGTCCCCTTTGCTCTGCATTCTTTTGGCATTGTACTCCACAAGCAACAGGCTGCGCGGTGAGTAGAAGCATAGCGTGCTTGCCATCCGCAGCGTTTCGTGAATGTCGGTGGAAAGGTCGCAAATGTAGAAGATGGACTGTCTTCCGGGCAGTGGAGAGTAAATCCATAAAGTATATTGGAGATGCTCCGGTCGGGGCAGTACGACAAGATAGGCGCCCACTTCCTTATAAGAGGCTCTCCCTTGATTGTATGCATTCAGCTTACTATACAATAAGTCTTGTTCAGTCTGCGGTATGCCGGGTATGATTGGATTTGCCATAGCTCGGAATAATTTATTCCAAATATACCTTTTTGGAATGAAAAAAGCAAGGGGAAGTCAGGAAATATCAGAAGCGTACCATCAATTCCAATACCACCTTGTCTTGTTCCGACTCTTTCGCTATGCTGTTTTTGGCATAGAAGTATTTCTCGTAGTTCAGCCGGAGGTCTGTGCGGAATGCCTTGCTGAGGCTGAAGGTGATGCCGCCCGTCAGGCGTTGGCGTTTGTAGTCGGTCACTGTCAATCTGCCGGTTTCCTCATCGGCGGTTTTGGCGTCGCTCTGGTCGGTCATCATGTCGTAGCGTAGCAGGAAAGACATCTTGTTGAATACTTTTCGTAGAGGCAGGTCGTAGTTGATGAAGGTGTTGACGGCGTGTACATCTTTGAAAGCGTTGTCGGAATATTGCTTGTACAAGTATTCGCCTTCGATATGGAAACGGCCGGTTTCGTAGTAAGCGCCGATGTCATAGGACTGCATGCGTACTTCTTCCGGTTGGATACTCTGCACGCTTAGTGTCAGGTTCAGTCCTTTGGTGAAGAGAAACTGGGCTTTGGCGGAGTAGTTCACTTCCTTGTGCCATTCTTTCTGGTTGTCAGTCCGGAACCGTTGAAAAGTCCTCCTTCCACGGTGATAGGTACATCGGTAGGCAGGGTATATCCTACTGTGAATCCCACGTCCCGTACATTGCCCACTTGCTTGGCGATGAACGAGCGGTTGGGAAAGTATTGCTGGTGCGGCGAGCGGTGGGCGTCGATGGTGAAGGGGACGCGCATTTGTCCGGCGGTGACTGTCAGTCCTTTTGTCGGGAAAAGCCGGGCGTAGGCATCCAGCATCTTGATTTGCCTTCGTCGGAGAGGTCTATCTCGGCTTTGTAGGCTACGCTGGGCAATACGTTGCCCGTCACGCTGACGCGGGCATTGCGTACTTCGAAACGTCCTGCACCCATGGTGGTCTGATATTCGTATTTGGCGCGGATGGTTCCGTGGACTTCCGGCAGGTAGTCTTTGGTTTCCATCTTCTCCTTTTCAATCTTTTTTCCGTCCTCGTTGATGGAGGGCGTTTGGGCAATTGCGGCCAACGGCAGCAGGGCAATCAGTACTGTCAATGCACTTTTTTCATAATCTGTTGTTGTCGAATGATTTGTCGGCGACAAAGTTCGGACATACGTGTTGTGTTTTTGTGTCATATATGTTGCATTGTTGTTACAAAAAACTGTTGGAGGGAAGAACTGCGATGGGTGCCGTTTTAATCTTTTTATGGCTTGATTTAGTTTCTTGTTTTTATTAAAACGTTGGTTGTTAGGATTGTATGTGTACTGCCACAAATGTTTCAGTCTGAAATATCAATGAAATATTCTTATCTTTGAAGGAAATATCAAGAACGTTTGTTTTAGAACCCTGATGCTTATGAAAAGACAGTTGTTTTTAGCAGGAATAAGTTTGATACTGGGCGGCATGCCGATGCTTGCTCAAGATATATCTTCGGTGAATTCCGTTTCTTACGAATGGAAGAGCGTACCGATAGTGGGAGGAGGCTTTGTGGACGGTATCGTTTTTCACCCAGAAGCTCCTGGTGTCCGTTATTGCCGCACCGATATGGGAGGAGCCTACCGGTGGGACGCTGCTTCCAACCAGTGGACGCCCTTGCTGGACTGGATAAGTCTGGATGAAAGTAATCTGCAGGGGGTGGAGAGCATTGCCATCGACCCGCAGAATCCGCAGAACGTGTATATTGCCTGCGGTACGTATACCAGTAGCTCCAATGGGGCATACTTTGTTCTTATGATGGCGGCAGAACCTTTGCCCGTGTCGATGTGCCCTTTACGATGGGTGGCAACGAGAACGGGCGTGGTAATGGGGAACGGATGATGGTGGACCCGCAGAATGGGAATATCATTTATATGGGAACCCGTTTGCATGGTTTGTGGCGCAGTATGGATAAGGGGCAGAGCTGGGCACGGGTGGTGTCTTTCCCGGATGTCTCCGAGAAGTTCAATCCTGCCGACCGTGCTGCATGGGGGAATCGCGGTAGTGGCATTGTCTGCATAGTCTACGATGTACAAGGTACTCAAGATGGGCGTGGTACCCGTGACATTTATGTGGCGGCTTCATTGATGGGAAGGGAAAATCTGTTCGTGAGCCACGACTATGGTGAAAGCTGGCAGCCGGTTGAGGGCAGCCGGTGCAGTATCGTCCCACACATATGGTTTTGACCGGTGACGGCCAATTAGTATTGACGTACGGAGATACTCCCGGTCCGAGTCAGATGGAGGACGGTGGAGTTTGGAAGTACGATATACGTAAAGACAAATGGACGGACATTTCGCCCGTCCGACTGTCCGATGGCGGAAAAGCGGGATTTGGCTATGCAGCCGTATCAGTGGATGCCCGTAATCCGAAACATCTGATTGCCAGTACACACAGCTTGGGAGGCAAACACGGTTATAAGAGTGATGAGATGTTCCGTACGACCGACGGTGGCAAAAGCTGGAAACCGATTTTCAAGACGGGATATGAGTATGATTATTCTAAAGCTCCCTATACAGAGGTGGCGCCCCTGCACTGGATGTTCGACATTGAGATAGACCCTGCCGACGCCGAACATGCCATGTTTACCACTGGTTTCGGTGGTTGGGAAACTTTCAATCTATCGGCCGTGGAACGCGGGGAACCGGTGAAATGGAGCATCATGTCTGCCGGTATTGAAGAGACCGTGCCCCTCGAACTTTATGCTCCCGAAAAGGCGCGCGCCTGATTTCCGGTATCGGTGACTATGGTGGCTTTACGCATTTCGACCTCAATCGGCCCGATCCGTTGGGCAGTCATGCCAATCCTCATTTCGGTAATACGAATGGAGTGACGGGTGCCTGGTTGAAGCAGGATTTGATAGTCAGAGTGGGAACTTTGTTCGGCCACCAGCCGGGTGCACGCACCATCTCCTATTCAGAAGACGGAGGCAGGAGTTGGAACATGTGTGCTACTGTTCCCGTAGAGAAGGCGCGCAACGGGCATATTGCCGTTTCGGCCGACGGCTCTTCCTGGATTTGGACACCCGACCGTTCCACCGCTTTTCTGACCCGCGACAAAGGGAATTCGTGGATGTCTTGTCAAGGCCTGCCGGAGAATATCCGTGTCATAGCCGACAAAGTGAATCCCAAACGTTTTTATGCCGTGGATGCTGTTGCCGGACTTCTATACAGCAGCGAAGATGGCGGGGCGACCTTCCATACCGATACTCTGCAACTGGCTGTAAAAACACTCCGGCGGGGCAATGCCTCTCTGACGAATCGCAGGGGTGACCCGCGCGGAGGGCAAGACCGTATTTATTCGACTCCCGGTCGTGAGGGAGATTTGTGGATTGCCGCTTACGATGGCCTGTACCATTCCACTACCGTACGGGATTTGATTTTCGTGCGCTGGACAAAGTCCGTACTATCTATGCCTTCGGTTTTGGCAAGGCAAAGCCGGGCAGTAACTATCCGGCCCTTTATCTGATTGGCGTTGTCAACGGTCAGTACGGCTTTTTCCGCTCAGACGATGCTGCCGTTTCCTGGATGCGTATTAACGATGATGCTCATCAATACGGGTTGGTTCTGCATATCTGTGGGGATATGCAGGAGTATGGCAGGGTCTATATAGGGACACATGGACGGGGGATTGTGACGGGAGTGCCCTCTTCCGATTGACAAGTTCTTTATGTGAAGGCATGCTAAAAAGGCATGCCTTTTCTCTATCTTCTGCTCGAAATCATGTATTTTTGCAGACTAATTCATTGGTTTCTGATATGAGTACACCTGAAAAGCGAGTATTGGTCGGTATGAGCGGTGGTATAGACAGTACTGCCACTTGCCTGATGTTGAAGGAGCAGGGCTATGAGATAGTCGGTCTCACCATGTGGGTGTGGGGAGACGAACCGGTAGAAGCCCACCAACTGGCAGACAGCATGGGGATTGAACATCATGTGGCAGATGAGCGCGAAGCCTTCCGACAGATAATCGTACAGAATTTTATAGATGAATATTGTCAGGGTCGGACTCCGAACCTTGTGTGATGTGTAATCCGCTGTTCAAGTTCCGTATTCTTGAGGAGTGGGCAGACAAGCTGGGGTGTGCCTATATTGCTACCGGACATTACACCCGTCTGGAGGAACGGAACGGTAAGGTTTATATCATAGCCGGGGATGATGACAAGAAAGACCAGTCCTACTTTTTGTGGAGACTGGGGCAGGAGTTGCTGAAGCGTTGTATCTTCCCCTTAGGCACCTATACCAAGCAGCAAGTCCGCGAATACCTCCGCGACAAAGGTTATACCGTCAAGGCGGAAGAAGGCGAGAGCATGGAGGTCTGCTTCATTAAAGGTGATTACCGTGATTTCCTGCGCGAACACTCTCCGGAGATAGACCGCGAGGTGGGACCGGGATGGTTTGTCAATTCGGAAGGCGTTAAGCTGGGTGAACACAAAGGCTTTCCCTATTACACCATCGGGCAGCGCAAGGGACTCGAAATAGCCTTGGGCAAACCTGCCTACGTCTTGAAAATCAATCCTCAGAAGAATACGGTGATGCTGGGAGACGCCGAACAGCTGAAGACGGGATATATGCTTGCCGAACATGAGAATTTGGTGGATGAGGGAGAGTTTTTTGAAAGCAAGGAGCTAACCGTACGTATCCGTTACCGCAGTAAACCGATTCCTTGCGACGTGAAGCGCCTGGAGGACGGTCGTCTGCTGGTACACTTCCAGACGGAAGCCTCTGCCATAGCTCCGGGACAGTCTGCCGTATTCTATATAGGCCGAAGGGTAGTGGGCGGTTCCTTTATCGCTTCCCAAAGAGGCATCGGGATGTTCCTTTAATTTTTA
>ENA-OQCX01001245-OQCX01001245.1-human-gut-metagenome-genome-assembly--contig:-NODE-1245-length-12123-cov-1.709153_pt1 | contig 12123 bp, 14 predicted proteins | sample MGYA00242762_ERZ504587 | MGnify/ENA primary metagenome ERZ504587 (study PRJEB26092, sample SAMD00036337) | human gut metagenome | host: Homo sapiens | study: EMG produced TPA metagenomics assembly of...
CAAAAACACCGACAAGTTTAGTTACTGCTTGTCGGTGTTTTTATGTTTATGAAGTTTTAATTCTGTCAAATTTAAAAGCACGGTTATAATACTAATCAAAAATATTATTGTCAGCCACAGTGACGCTGTAAATGTTCTTGAGAACAGATTTACAAGCATTTGATTTCCTGTTAGGCTTTGTGAGTTTAGTGTTTGTGCATTATCGACAAGCACATTCAGGTAATTTGAAAGGTCAAAAATGTTATCATTCGGTATATATTTTGAGGGGATAAAAATGCTGAAATCACAAATATTAAACACAATCAAAAGCACGGCAGGTATTCCTGCAAAAGCAAGCACAAGTGCAACATATTTTAGCGGAATATTTTTTAGCGATTTCAGAAAGTAGTTTAATTTGAGATTTTCTTTTATCTCCTCAAAAAATTTTCTGCTGAACCTATACCACAACTTCAATGCAATAATGCTAAATCCGATAAATATTGCAAGGTATAAAATATGTTCAAATGACGAGAGCGTTTGATTTTTATCATTCAGATTAACCGAATAATACTGCGGCAAATCCATTTGCTCAACAATTGCTCCCGTATATACCGAGTTATCGTAAACAATCATATCAACCGTTCTGTCACCATAATTTTCGGCTGTTGTATATGGAACATACACCCTCTGTTTGTCATCAGCAGAAAACTTATTTATTAAGCTTTCGTTTTCACATATCACACCGCAAATTGTATATTGATTTCCGTCAATGCAAATCTTTTTACCGACTGCATCTGTTGTAAAAAACAGTTTGAGAGCAAGAGAACTTCCAATTATTGCAACCTTATCTCTGTTATCTATGTTTTTGGACGAAATATTTTCGCCGTTAATTTCGGTCTTATAATCCGAAAACCAGTTTTCATTCACAAGTACCATAGTTACGGTTTCTTCCTTAACTTTTGTTTCTTTACCCTCGGAACAAAAAGCTATGCCTTTGTCAGTAATCCGTTCAAACAGCTTTTCAAGTTCAGAAACCGTTTTTGGAGCAGTTTCGGAATTTTTATCATAAGTTAATTGAGTAACATCAGGCAATTGTCCTTTTGCATTTTCAATGATTATAATATTCGCAATAAAAACGCTCACAGTCAGCAACAGCAGTAACAGAAACGAAACAATTTTTCTTTTGCTCACACTGTTTCCTCCTCAATATAAACACTTGAACCGTTTTCTATACTCTTGGTTGTTTTATATACAACTTGACTGTCGCCAAAAAGTGAGTCCGATGTCACCTCGCAATACAGCTCGTCACTGTTACATATATCTACCGAAACCTCTTCAACTGTTGCATCACCGTTTTCGGTTTTATTTATAACAAATACTATTCCCGTATTGCCTGCCCCATCCACCGATGAAACAGGCAAAAGATAATGTGTTTTCATATCATTTGAACCTGCGGTATCGTCAATAACACCTGTTTGAACCGAAACCACTTTGACCTTTGGAAGAAGCATATTATTGATTGTTTTTGAAAAATATGTAAGTAATGCAATCACAATAAAAAATACAATTGAAAATTTCAACACTACGCTTTTTAGCTTATCTTTTTTCATAAAAGTCTCTCTCCTATCCCTTATCAGTTCCGACAAACGGCGAATCAATATCCCTGTGTCCGTAAAGATAAATAAGCAATGCAGGAATCATAAATATAACTCCGCAGGCAAATATTATGCCGTAATCCGAACTTCCGACATCAGTAAGCGTTACGGAAAGCGGATACATACCCTCATTATCAAAATAAATCAGCGGTTGTTCAACTACATTCCAATTATCAATAAAGCAGAGCAACGCAAGTGTTATGAGTCCGCCCTTAATCTGCGGAAGAATAATATTAGTAAATATCTTCAAATATGACGCACCGTCAACTCTTGCCGCCTCAATTGCGGAATCTGGAATGTATTTTATACTTTGCCTCAAAAGACAAATTCCGAATGCAGAAAAAGTTCCGGGTAAAATTACCGCAAGAAAATTATTCAGCAAATTCATATTTTCAAGAATCATATAATCAGGCACAAGTGTTACCTGCAACGGCAAAATGAGCAAAATTATGTATATGAAAAATAGCTTGTCCCTGAACGGGAATTTCAATTTTGCAAAAGCAAAAGCCGCCAATGATGATACTGCAACCTGACCGATTACTGTCGGAAAAGTACAAATAACCGAATTCCAGAATTTCAACAAATATTCGGGTTTTCTGAAAAGAGTCTGATAAAACTGCTCCAAAGTTGCCATATTCGGAATCATATTGAGTTCTTTATATTTTCCGTCAGAAAAATTAAGCATTTCACTTACCTGTGAACCTGTCATAAATGAACAAGCAAGCATATAAATGACAGGAAACAAAAACAGCACAGTTACAGCAATCAGCAAAATATATTTTAGTATTTTCATAACCGTATCTTTCATAACAAACCTCTCAAGAATAGCTGTGTTTCCTTTCAAAGCAGAAGAAAATAAACAGCACAATAATTATAAACAGCGATAAGACAATTGATGCCGCTGACAATCTTGGATAGTTGAGATTGTAATAATTGTTGTTGATGAAATTCTGCAAAAAATACACATTGGTGTTTGGATAATCACCAAACAAAGCAAATACCTCACGGAAAATTTTAAATGAATAAATAAGCTCCATTAGAAAAACAAAAAATGTAGTTGGCGCAATCATAGGTATAGTAATTTTAGTCACAAGCTGATGTGATTTTGCACCGTCAAGCCTTGCGCTTTCGTAGAGAGATTGCGAAACATTGGCAATGCCTGCCGTAAAAAGAATCACACAAAATCCGCAGTACTTCCACACATAAATAAAAACGATCATCACCATAGACCATTCCGAATTAAAAAATTCAACAGTATTAAATCCAAGTGAATTAAGTAATCCGTTGATTGCACCGTAATCATCAAAAACTAATTGCCACACGCAAATCAGAGATGCAATCGGAACTACAACAGGAATAAGCAATGCACTTCTGAAAAAGGAAGATATTTTATTAAAAGAATTAAGGAACAACGCTATCAAAAACGAAATCACCATTAACAACGGTATCGCCGTAACTGTAAATATACCCGTGTTTTTAAGTGCAAGCAAAAATGTGTTGTTTTGAAAAAGCTGTATGTAATTTTCTATTCCTACAAAAGTGCCTCCAACGTATAGGCTTTTTATAAAACAAATTATGTACGGCACAACGTAAAAAACTGCTATCCCTAAAAATGATGGCAATATAAACAGATATGCCGCTATATGTTCCTTTCTTTTTCTTGTCAATAATTTTCTTTTCATAATATCATTTCTAAATATTGTTCTTATCTTGTCCATTCCAAAGTTGATAATAATACCCCCTTTGCTTTAGTAATCTCTATGATTTCCGGTTTCAACTATCTGACCGTCTTTGAACACAAAAATCTTGTCACAATCCTTAATGGTGCTAAGTCTATGAGCTATGATTATTGTTGTCATATTTTTCGAAAACTTATTAATTGTATTTTCGATAGTTTTTTCAGTAATATAATCCAGGTTACTCGTAGCCTCATCCATAATTAAAATTTTCGGATTTTTTAATAAAGCTCTTGCTATTGCTAAACGTTGTTTTTGACCGCCTGACAAATTTTTGCCGTTTTCCTCTATTCTGGTGTTATACTTTAACGGTAGACTGTTAATATATTCTTCAAGTTCACATATTTTACAAACTCTTAATATATCATTATCACTTGCATCAGAATTACCAAACAACAAATTTTCTTTTATTGTTCCGCTAAAAAGAAAAGCATTTTGCGATATGTAAGAAAAATTATTTCTTATCTGACTTATTGGAAAATCCCTTATATCAACGGAATCAAGTTTAATATTTCCTTTTTCCTGCTCATATAACCTTACCAATAATTTAGCCAAAGTAGTTTTTCCTGAACCGCTTTCGCCAACAAATGCTATTTTTTCTCCATGATTAATTTCTAAATTAATATCTTTTAATACAAGGTCTCGTGTTCCATATCGGAAATTCAGATTCGAGATTATAAGATTGTCAAACTTGATTTCACTATCATAAGCTGTGCACATATCATTGTTTTCGTATTCCGGAGATATATCAAGAATTTCCCCTAATCTATCGGCCGCTACAACTGCCGTTTGTATTTGCGGTTGAAGATTAATTAAATTTTTTATTGGTTCGATAAAATATCCTAATAACGCATTAAAAGTTATTAGCTCACCAATCGTCAGTTCTCCTTTAATAACATAAGTAGCGCCAATCCATAAGATGACAAGTTCTCCTACAACTGCAACAAACATAGTTACAGTCTGCTGGCTAAGAGATAATACGCCTCCGTTAAATACCCTTTTTAAAAATTTCCTATACAATTTGTCCGTTTTTTCTTTTTCGTTATCTTCCTGATTAAAAGCTTTAATAATTTCAATACCATTTACAGTTTCAATAAATTGAGAGGTAACCTTAGAATTCATTTCCATTATTTTTCTGTTGTTTTTTTTAATTGGTTTATTATATACAAAAACTATTATCCCATATAAAAAAGCATAACTACAGATATCAAGAATAATAGCCTGTTGCTGTTAAATAAAACTACTGCACCTACGACTGCCATAATAGTATCCATCATAATTGTTAATGACGCTTCCGATACAATATCTCTTATACTTGAAGCGTCATTAAATCTAGATATGATTTCGCCGGTATCACGCATAGAATAAAACTTCATGGGTAAAATCAAAGCGTGGTTATAATATCCCAGCATAATAGGAATATCAATATTCTGCTCTAATTTTACAATTAAAAATCCTCTTAAAAAATTCAGTCCTATCTGCACAAAGAATAAACACAAAGTAATAACTGACACATAGTTCAGCATTTCTAAAGAAGAGCTTGGAACTATATTATCCATTAAAACCTGATAATAAAAAGAAGTAATAATTCCTATTGAGGTCAGTATCATAGACAGAATAAAAATCCTCAGCAATAACCATTTTTGAGAAATAAGCAGGCAAAAAAAACTTAGTAACGTGCTTTGTTTTTTATTACCCTTTTGAGATTTATTTGTTGGTGCAATTAGAATTAAAATATTAGTCCAGATTTTAAGGAAATCTTCTTTTTTATATTTTACAATTCCTTTTGCAGGGTCGGAAACTACTACAGTATCACCCTTAACTTTAGTTATAACTACATAATGCAATAAGGAATCGTCAATTATCACGTGTGCAATTGCAGGCAAAGGCAATTTATTAGTTAACACACTTTTATCCGCTTCAACAACTTTTTGCTGAAAACCAAAATGCTCAATTACCTTTACTAGTCCGTGTGCATTGGTACCTTGGCGGTCAGTACCTGCAATATCACGAATTTTTGCTATTGTAACTTTTAAACCGTATTTTCTAAAAATTGCGGCCAGGCAAGCCGGACCGCAATCTGTTTCATCATTTTGTAATATACATTTGAATCTAATCATAATATACCAGTTCATTCTGTTAAATAAATTTCCGTTGCCGCTGTGAGTTGACGTATAAACTTTTCCTTTGAAATATCCCCGTTTAAGTAATCGTTCACAATATCTCCGATAACCGAGGAGTTGTAATAAGTATTTTCAAATTCCAGATAATCATATAAAGTACAACTGCTTATACTGTTAATCATATCTAAATATTCATTAAAAAACTTAGTTTTTATTTCATCTGAATATTCTTCCTCAGATTTCTCATACTCTCCATCATCATTAATATCATATACACGTTTTGACGTATGGTCAATTACATATTCAAAAGCAGCTTTATTTACAGGCAGTGCCCTTACCACTATTGATGATGATGAGCTGCTTTCACTCCATAATTTTTGAATATCATAACTTAAAACATATTGAATAAAAGCCAATGCTTTTTCTTTGTTATTTGAATTATTATTCAATGCAATACCACATTGAACAAATGCTGATACTGCATTCGCCTTTTTATTGTAGTTTGGAATAATAACCGGCGTGCTGTTATTATTATAAATATAAAAATAAGAATTTAGCGTACTCATCATAGAACCGTCGAAAGATAATTGTGAAGTACGAAACAAATAATTACCTATTATATCCCATGTAGTTCCTTTTTTTCTTGAATTATCATTCCTAATCATTTTTCCAATATAATCTAAGCTCTCGGTAAATTCATCGCTTGAAAATTCTGTAGTTTTATTATAAAAATCCACATATTCATTAACATAGGAAAGGAAGAACTTATATGTTTCATCTTTATTTCCAAAAAGCGCATAACTATGGTCTTTGTCAGATAACCGTATCTCTAACTCTTTAAATAAAAAGTTTAGTATTTTCCAGATTATATTTATCTAATATTTCCTGAGTTGTTATAAGTATATTGGGGCAATAAGTTATAGGTATAATATATCGCTTTCCATTGTAAATTCCGCAATCCATTATTGTTGAATTATAGTCATCAAAATCTATATCGGATTTGTATAATTCCGCAAGCTCATCTATATCCGCAAATGAACCGTTATCAATCAGCTTTTCAAAAGGTAATTTTTGATTCAATGAAATTATGTCGGGTCCTTTCCCCGCCATTATCTCCGTTGATATTTTTGTAAGCATAGTATCTTCCGAATCAAATTCCACAATTTCAATTTGATATGACTCATCAAGTTTTTTAAGACAATAATTATTATATTTTTGTATCAATTCTACACAAACCGAATCTTCATTGTTTATGGTATAATATTTTAATTTTTGACCGTCTTCATTATTCTTTGAACAGGATGCAAAACATAATAATATTGCCAGCAATAAAAATATTGATGTCAATTTAATATACAACTGATATTTCACCTCAAATCTTAATCAAGAAAAAACAGTTAATTCATACGGATAAGCGAAAAAGTTTATTTACTAAACGCAATACTTTTAAATTTTAATAACTGCGTTTTTTACCGTATTTGCCGGGTTTGAGATTCTCATTATTCATAGAGTATGTAATTGCTTCAGCTATGTGGTTAACATAATTACTACATCTGTTTGTTAATGATACAACATAATACGAACCATCTTTGAGACAACGTCCTATTTGGATTGTACAACCACCATTTATTTTTTTCATAGTTTCTTCTGATGATTCAACAATATTAAGCTCATTTAAACATTCATTAATATTTATTTTTTTCATGATTTCACCTCCTCTACTAGTTATTCTTATCCGTATGAATAACATATAGAAAAACCTATAAGCATTATTAGGTATTTCTATCTTAACAAATAACTATACAAGAAACATCTCTTGTAAATTCATATATTGGTAAACTCATTACATCTGCATTACCTAATGCAAAAACTTTGAAAATAACATTACCATCATTAATACTTACTATATGTAAAAAATCAAGTGCATTTGATTGTGTATTGTTAATTATAGCAATTGCAGGTGTTTTCATATCTTTTCCATTGTATATTTTGTATAAAGATATGTTGTCATCAAATTTCTTAAGATAGTTTAATATACCTTCTACTATATTGTCATATTTCGCGATATAATTGTTCACTTCAGAATAATTAACAATTACATTTCTTGCATTTAAAAAGCTCATGACAGCCCACACTGCCAGAGGTGTATTTTCATAACTATTAATTTCAAAAGCAAAGTCAATAAGTTTACTATACACCACGCTAGATTTGTTTTTTATCTTATTAACAAACGACATGCTTAGCTTGTTTAACTCAAGCTTTATTTTGCACATTTTATCAATTGGATTATAAAAATCACTATTTTTCAGATATGCATTTACATAACATTCTCCACCGCAAACGCTTTTAATCTCGCAATTTTTACACTGCATTACACTTTCAATAGTAACACATTCAAATTTTGACTGACTTTCTTTATTTATACCGCTATATATACTACCAATCCTATAATCATTGTTTCCATACATAACGCTGCAAGCAAAAATATCTCCTGCATTATTAACCGTTATTCTACTTTTGCCAGCATCACATCTGTAAATTTTATATGTGCCTTTAAAAAGATTCCCATAAATAAATCCACCAAAATAATCGCCGCCTTTGAGGAGCTTTTTTAAGTATTCAAAGTTGCCTTTTTCTAACTCTATAAGGACATTGCAACACAACCTATCATATCTACTAATTAAACATGAAATGTCAAAATTATCAAAATCATACTTTGATCCGTCATAACACCTAATAAATTTCATGCTAACACAATCAACATTTGGTAAATGATAAAGACAGTCATAAATCAAATCAACATCCTGATTTAAAGGAGTAATAGTAACAGCAAGTCCTAATTTTTTGTTTTTAAACATTTTTAGGCCTTTTACTATGTCTGCATATGTACCTTTTCCGTTAGCATATACTCTATTGTTATCATTAGTAATCTGATCCCCGTCAATGCTTGTTCCAAGAATGATAGCAGGCTCATTATCCAAATATTCAACTATTTCCGGTGTAAGCAGAGTAAGGTTTGTACAGAACATTACTTCAATGTTTTTGCAAATCTTGTTACGCTTCTTTTTACAATATTCTACAATTTGTTTTATTAAATCAATTTGTAGTAAAGGTTCACCAGAACCTGATAAATCTACAACATATTTACTTGCGCAAGGAGCGTATTTATCAACTAAAAAATCTATCGCATCTTTAGCAACCTCAAAGGTAAGCTGTTGTTCTCCAAGATATTCTGATTCCCTAAAACAATATTTACAATTTAAGTTACATTTTCGAGACGGATGCAAACATAAAGTAAATTGCCCATAAGATGATTGTTCTTTTATCTCTTCAATATCATAAGTTTTTATCTTATTCAAGCGTTCTTCTATACTTGTGCTTACAAATACTTCATACTCTTCAGGATCATTTTCTTTTGCAATAGCTAAAATCTGATCTTTACTAAGTTCATAATCCCCAAGCTTTAATATTAAAATCATTTTTTATTCCAAAATAGTAATTAACTCTTGAACAATACATAACCTTTTGATTAAGATATTCAAAAACAGATAACTTTTAACTTCAATTTTCTCGCCCCCTTTTACTAACATCCTCACAAATAATCTGAAATTTTCTCATCAATAAAACAATTGCGCTCATTATTATGGCACATATCATTGAAAGCCCTATATTTCTACAACCAGTAAAAACACATAGTGTTGATATAGTAAATATGCAAGTAGAAATTAAAGCCGCTAACATTTTATACGATTTTTTCTCGCGGCTGTTTAAGGGATTATTTTCTGTATCAAGAGGGGATATTAGTAATATCAACACAACAGAAAATAATTCAAGCACTATAAGTACATAAGTAAAAATAAAACAAACACTATTTGACAATTTAATTAAGCACAACACTATTATGCTTGAAATAACAGAAAACGCATAACACCTGACCGGCGTTTTAGCGTGATAGCCGCCTGCAAACTTACGAATAACTATAAAAGACAAGTAAAACACTAAACTTTCAGTCAATAGATTGAAAACCAATCCTAAAACTATGACTGTCGCCATATGAAATGCAGAGGACAAAATTATGTATATGGCATATTCATATAACTCATAATTATCTGTATGCTTTTCATCTTTGCATAAGATACGGGCGACTTTGCTTGAAATCAATTTGATCATTTGATGTTTTTAAACTTTTCAAAACCCTTTGGCGTTTTAGGCTGATAGATTATATAACACCCTGAAGAATTTGCGTTAACTTTCAATGTAGCAAACAATCCTTTTTTGACTCCGTCTTTAATTTTAGTTGATAATAGTTTTTCGTTTTTCATAGTAATCAACCTCCTTGTTATAAATTTTATCAAAAATTATTTGTAAATGTTGATTTTTACAAAAATGGCAATAAATTCGACAAAAATTGCACTTTTCATCTGTTATAACGATTTATCTTTACAACTCTATAAAAACTTTTAAATTATTTTTTGAATATTACAATCGTATAAGTATATTACCTTCTTAATTTGTTAACAATCTTGCCGATAATTGATAACATTTTATTGGGTGATATTTATGTATGTTGACTACAAAAAAATAGGCGTTCGTATAGCACAGCGTAGAAAAGAAATTAAAATGGAACAGAATACTTTAGCAGAAAAAACAAACCTCTCAAACAATCACATTTCTAATATTGAGAATGGTTATTCTGTTCCAAGTATTGAAACATTTGCAAAAATTTGCAATGTATTAAATATCACTCCTGATTATCTTTTATTAGGGACATTAAAAAGTAACAATATCTCACAAAATATCGTAGATAAATTAAATCTCTGCGATGACAAATCACTTAAACTTATATCTAAAATAATTGATGCAATTTTATCTGAACAGGAACAAAGCAGATGACAAATCTATTGTTTTGAGTTATAATCCTAATTAGGGAGGTATAGCTCTATGAATGTACTGATATGTGATGATGATTTGAAAATCGTTCAGCAAATCAAAAATTTTCTCCTTAAATTATCAAAACAGTCAACCTATAAATTTGATATTACCTGCTTTTCAAATGGGGATTCTATATTGGATAAACAAATTAAAACTGATTTTGCTGATTTATTATAGAATAACTGGTCCGGTTGTAATGGACTTTCTGTTACAAAAACATCTTCAAACACTAAATCCGAATATTATTGTCTTTATAGTTACATCTTTTCAAGGATACCTTGACGATGCGATGGATTTAAAGGTTTTCAGATTTTTATCTAAACCCATTGATGAAAATAGATTTTTTAAAAGCATGGATGTTGCTTTAAATCTGTATAAACAAAGCACAGAAAAAAATTATCTTAGACTATTTCGATGAATGTCACAATATATTTACAATTGACATATTGTATTTAACTATAGAAAATCGCAAAACTAAATTAGTTACGAAAACACAAGAGTTCATTTCAAATAAAAAAGTTTGATTATTGGAAAAATCGCCTAAAATCATACGGTTATTTTGCGCAATCACACTATAGTTACATAATTAATTTAAAGAATGTAACAGACTTTAATAAAAACGAAATCACGTTATCGTTTAATTCTAAAAAAACAACAGTACCTATATCTCGTAGTTTTTATGCATCATTCAAAAAAGCCTTTTATGAATATATGGGAGGCACAATATGATTTCAAATATATGCTATGCTGTGGTTTTCCTAATTGAATCACTCATATCTTTTTATTATTTTAGTTTTAAATTTGAACGAAAAATATCCCGAAATCTTATTCCAATATTTATACTTTTATCAGGTTTGATTCTTTATGCGATAAACTTTATCGAAGCCCCACCAATAAATGCTGTTTGTTTTTATGCTTGCAACTTTATTGTCCTGAAAATTTGCTATAACACAAACATAAAATCTGCTATATTTGCAAATTTCATCTTGTGTTGTCCTTTCTTGAAAGAAATCTCCGATTTTCTTTCCTTTTCTATTTCTATTTTTATCTCTATGAATCCTCTTTAAAACTCTAATAATTCCCATCCGCCTATCACTCTGTCAAATGACTTATTCAACCAGCTCCACCCAATCATATCGAACTGCCCTCGCTGAATCTTATCAATCCAGCTTTGCATCATCAGGCTATATAAGTATTAATTATAGTACATGGATATGGGAAAGTAAAGGGAGGATAACAGCTCTCGACAGCTACCCGATAGGCATTCAACACATTCGGCAGACGTCCAGCAAGCATTCAAGCGTCTATAACTTTTCAAAAATGTTGTAAAAACAACGGACTTTTCTGTGCCGGACGATTATACTTATCATGTACTTAAGAAAACAAAAAAATCAAAAAACTGTTGCAAATTATTATAATGCGACATATTTCGATATGTAATAAGCTTTTCGTTTTTGAAAAAGACTTGATGATTATATTTCATCAAGTCTTTTTTTATAGCTACGTATTTTTTTAAGAAATAACCTGATTACGGGAAAATGTATATGGGAAGTCCGGACTGCTTTATTTCTGAATCATAATCCGAGATAATCAAATGTAATGAATTCTTATTATGAATGCTAAGCTATGATTGAATCAAATTAATAATGGGAACCAGAAAGGTAAAAAATATTATGGTGCAGCAAATCGTACTCCCAA
>ENA-OQCX01001246-OQCX01001246.1-human-gut-metagenome-genome-assembly--contig:-NODE-1246-length-12120-cov-2.447511_pt1 | contig 12120 bp, 16 predicted proteins | sample MGYA00242762_ERZ504587 | MGnify/ENA primary metagenome ERZ504587 (study PRJEB26092, sample SAMD00036337) | human gut metagenome | host: Homo sapiens | study: EMG produced TPA metagenomics assembly of...
TATGGCAATAAGATACGGGGATTCCATTATAAAAAAAAACTCTTATTTTATTATGTCATTATGTTATTCTGAAATTGGGGCGGGCCGTTCGTGTACCGGTGGGACGATCCGTTTCCGTAATGGCGGCACATTCCGTACTGGTATCATTATCCTCCGGCAATGCCGTTTCCCGGTCTTTTCGGAGTGACCTTATGCCGGCCGGTGACAACCGCATGTCCGTGTGTAAACATGGCGGCGCATAAAAACAGGCACATCCTCCGGGCTCCTGTCCCGTCGGATGCACCTGTCTCCGTCATGTCATATACAGCCGGACTCCTCCGGCCCATGCCTCTATCTGAGTATCGGATTCGAGAGCAGTATCTTGTAATAGGCCACTCCGCCAATCTCTACCGGCATCCTCGCATCATGAACTGCACGCTCTTCCTCTCCACCTTCGCCTGCCGCATGAGTCTCTGCACGATAAACCCCGCCGAGAACCTTGCGCATCTTTTATCCTTCCAGACAATGAACCCCTCGCTGTCATCGGCCCGGCAGATGTACCAGTCATCCGTCTCGTCGTCGTGGGCGAAGTTCACCCGTCCGCCACCGAGGATTCCCAATTCGATTGACATCGTCTTTGACAGATAGACGGTCCCCCTGCTGTCAAGGTTGATGGTCCGCTTTCCCTTGTATGTGACTTCCTGCGGACGGGAGTTTTCCCTGTTGTATACTATCAGTGCCATAACTTTCTTACTTTTCCGTTAAACAATTTTTTCAATACATGAAGCTTTCCACCGCCAGCATCTGACTTCTCCATGCGAAACCGCTGTGGGTACGTACCGCGTCCACTATCCTGCATACTTTCTGCGATATGGCCGATGCCGAGATACCCATGCATTCCGCCAGTGCCTTGAACGAGAACTGCGCCTCATAGAACCTGAGCATGAACATCCGGTACTCCTCGTAGGAGAACTTCTGCCTTACGAAACGCAGTATGTCTCTTACCAGCCGCTCGCACCCGTTCAGGTCGTCCTCGGAAAGGAATTTTGCCTCTTCGCCACATCGGAGGAAGAAATCATCTTCAGGGTGTGCATACCGATTCTCCCTTTTAATCTTTACCAGGCCGCCTTTTTGTAGCATCCGATGAAATACGTGTCATAGTCCGTTATGTCCTTTCCGGGAACCAGCACCTGCCTTCTTACAAAAAGGTAGGTGTCATGGAAATTGTCCTCGTCCAGCATTCCGTACCGGCGTAACGTCCCTCTCAACCTGTCATAGGATGCAGTGAACCACTCGTTGAACAGTCTTTCCTTTTCTGCGCTCTTGTCTGCCATAGCTTTATATTTTTTTGAGTTATACATGGCCTACACGTAGGCATTCTTATTTCTTGTGCTTCCTCCAGTTTGTTTTTCGGCGGTCTCCGGCAAGGCTTGCGTGAAAAAAATACGCTCACGCGAAGCGTGAGGAAGATTTTCACGTGCAACCAGCCCGAAGGGCCGCCTTGCGGGACCGGCCTGAAAAACAACTATTTTTGCCGCAAGAAATGAGGATGATGGATTCCTTCCTTCTATCTATTGTCTGTCCGGTGAGAATTTAGATTCCATGCAGCTTTTCTGTCTTTGGTATGTTTGGAGAAATATTCAAGGATATGAAATGAGAACGGCAATACGTGATGTTGCGGAAGGAGCAGATATGGGATTGGAAACAGGAAGCGTGCCCGGGCTTTCATGCAGTTTATACGGCGGTGTTGATTTTGGGGAGGATTACAGGGAAGTGACAGGAAAGTCGGCCGTTCCGGAGAAATTGTATGTGTACGTTGTTCCTTCCGAAATACGGAGTCTTTTAAAATCATGGAAGACCTCATTCGGGAGTGTGTCTCGATATTTGCCTAAGACAAAATTATAAGTCGCCTATTCATGGATAAGTATTTGGAATATATCAACGACATGCTACGATGCAATAAAGAGAATCGGAACGGCAGACTGAAACTCGCAATCTGCTGATAATGCGGACTATTCTAAAACAAGTGTGGAAAACTTGAAGACATCCGACGGAAAACCTTGGAAAAAGAAGAACCGGACAAAGTCTCCGCCTTCAAAATAATGCTCTATTATGCCACAGGTGCGGCATTACTTGTCATTCCGGATTGGCTTCCCATGAAATCCACCGCCCGCATCAAGAAAACGGCCGGTGCCATATGGCAGGTAATCGTAGCGACAGCCTGTCTTTGGAACCCGTTGTCACCCTAAAGGATTTTACTGATATATTATTATGTCAGTCCTTTTTCAAATCAAAATACAGCAAACGGGTTTTCAAAGGTTCATCTTGCGGAATATCATAATATTGCTTTTCTATCACGTCTGTTTTATAGAGTGGAACGAAACCGTTTCTTTCATAATACCTGAGAATCTTTTCCTCATTGTATGCATCCACCACGATAAAACGGCATCCTGTCTTGTTGTCCTCATGACGGAACCAGTCTTTTATGAAAGCCATCAGTTGCCGTCCTACGTGGCTTGATGTACCCTGATATTCCAGGTTGACCCCCAGTCTTCCTATCAGCACGGCCGGATAGCTGCGTCCACGTTTAGGATTTACAATATTGCGTTGCAGCCTGTTTTTATCATTGGGGGATATTAATCTGGTCTTGATACTGTCATTGGACAAGGTAAACAAGGCCACAATACGATGCGGGATTTCAGTCGTCACCCAACAATATGTTTTCCCAAGGAGTTCATCCGCATACAGATCGGCATCATTGAGAAAAAAATCATCAAGGTCATTCTCGCCACAAGTGAAAGGAAGGCAATTCCTCCGTACTTCCTTGTTATAGGCAAGCATGACACAATCATCATATAAAGAAATACCGTCCATTGCTGTTAATTGAACCGGAATGAACGGGATTTCTCCAATACTTTTCGCAACCGTTTCTTTGCCTCCACTGATAACCGGGGTGTTACCTTTGCGGCGTTCTTGTCTGCACTGCGTACGAAATCTTCCGCCGTAACGCCCTCCAAAACCGGAATGTTCTTGATAGTTATAGCCATAATATTATTTTTTGCAAAAATACAACTTTGTTGTTATACAGCCAAATAATAGCCCGTCTTCCACTCTTTTTTCCGGAATGTTCCTCCATATCCGGAAAAGTCTGTGTCACGCCACCCGTTGCGGTAAGCCGTTTTTCTCAAGGAAAGGGCAGGCAATACCGGCGGACGTGGATATGGGCAAAACAACCCGCATATGCAATGCAGAGGGAGCAGGAGAGCCTTCACCACAGCCGGAGAGAAAAGTGGTTTCATGCCGGGGTACGGCATGAAAAGGGGGCTCCCGGACAGTTCTTTTCCTTGTCGCACATGCACTACGTCGGTCGCAGTTTTCGCCTTCTGAATCCCTCTTACGTCCGTCCCTGCGCTTTCGGAGCGTTTTTCCGGCAGAAAATTTCGCCGTACGGAAATTTCTGCGGAAACCGAAGGGAAAACGCGGAGTCCCGCAGGGACGGACGAACTTTGATGAGGAAGGGGAAAATCATCCGTTTCATAAATACCATTTCCTCAGATGGCATCGCATATTTCCTTCTCCATCTTTTCCAGCTTATGGGACAGGATTTCCATGTCGCTGCTGATCTTCTGGTTGGTTATCCGGGCATATATCTGGGTGGTTTTCAAATCCGTATGCCCCAAAAGACGGCTTACGGTCTCGATGGGTACACCGTGCGAGAGCAGCACGGTGGTGGCGTTCGTATGCCGGGCCACATGATAGGTCAGCCGTATCTTGAAACCGCACTGCCTGCCAAGTTCCTTCAATATGGTGTTGCATCTGCCGTTGCTCGGTACCGGAAATACATGACCGTCCTTGGACAGTCCCTTATACTTCTCTATGATGCGCTTGGGCACGTCCAGCAGGCGGATGTTGGACTCGGTGTTTGTCTTGCGACGGCGGGTGATGATCCAGAGGTTGCCGTCGAAGAAGGTCTGGAGCCGGTCGGTCGTCAGTGCCTTCACGTCCGCGTATGCCAGTCCGGTGAACACAGAGAAGATGAAGAGGTCGCGTACCAGTCGCAGGTCCGCTTTTCACCGGGGTCTCCATCAACGTCTGTATCTCACGCTCCGTCAGGTAGCCTCGGTCAACGCTCTCGGGGGAATTGATGTACCCGGCGAAAGGTTGAAGGGAAGCGCACCGCTGTTGCGGGCGATGGAGATGACGTGCTTGAGCCCGATCATGTAACCCCATACGGTATTGGTGCGGCATTTCTTCTCCGTACGCAGGAAATACTCGAAGTTGTTGATGAAGGTCAGGTTGAGTTCCTTCAGGGGGATGTCGTCACGGCGGTATACTTTCGGGACGAACTCGCAAAGGTGCCTGTATATGGTACGGTAGCGGTTGTATGTTCCCTGCACGCGGCTGTGTCCCACTTTCTTGATGAACTCCTCGTTGTGCTGCTCGAAGAGCTTCAGCAGCGTCTCGCGTTTCACGCCCAGCCCGAGGCAGGCGTCCCTCAGCCTGGCGGCGGTGACATAGCCGTCGGACTGCATCAGTTCCTGGTAACGGCGGTTCACGTCCACGCGTATCCGGTCAACCGCCGCATTGATTTTCTGCGCCTCGGCGCTCTTGCCCGTGGCACGTGCCGTTTTCACGTCCCAAAGTTTCGGGGGCACGTCCAGCTTGCAGCTGAACTGCTTGATTTCGCCGTCTACCGTAAGACGGCACATCAGGGGGAGATAGCCGTTGGCTCTCTCGCTGCCCTTCTTCACGTAGAAGAGGATTTTGAAGGTCGATCTGCTCATACTCGTTTTCATACTTTTTTGATCGTTACAAAGTTAATATCAAGCGAGTTGTCCTCAGGTATGAAAAACTGTGCAAATTACTGAAATAGAATCTGTTGTGCCGTTTCTTGTTCCTGTTATATCAGTAACGATATGGGAACTGAAGTCTTTCGCAGCTTTTATTCGGACCTCCTTTTCAACTTATGCAGTATTATGAGTTAAACACCTAACCACTTAATAGACTGCATTTTTGCTGTATTATCATCAACCTTGCTTTTTCTTTCTGCGTTTACTTTATACTTCATTCTCTTTCAAAGTTTGCTTCTCACCGCTTCAACCAATTCCTGATATTCGACATCCGTCAGATACACCTTTCCCGGATTCATCTGGAAAGTACCACCATAATCGGGACCATCTACATATTTCGGCGCCAAATGAAAATGAAGATGAGATAATTTGTCTGAATACGCACCATAATTAATCTTTTCCGGATTAAAAGCTTTTTGCATGGCACGAGTCACACGGGCAACATCAGCCATGAAAGCATTGCGTTCCTCATCCGTTAGTTCATTCAAGTCATTGACATGGTCTTTGTAAGCCACAAGGCAGCGCCCGCGATAAGTTTGTCCTTAAAAAGGAAGACACGTGACACACTAAGCTGCGCAATCTCAATCATCAGATTATGCAACGTTTCATTATTCTGACAGTACAGACAGTCTTTCGGATCACTTTTCATGATATTTCTTTTTTAAAGTTTATGTTCGTAAAGCAAAGATAACCGTTATTCCAATATCACAGGTCGACATTCTCATCATTTTCACCGACCAATTTGTACACATCGACATTCTCACCGACAATCCATACTACATCCTCCTCGACAAAAGGCTCGTGCACGTCAGGAGCATGCAAAGTTTCCCCTCCTCGCTCCACTCCAACAATCAGGCAGTGGTATTTCTCGCGTATGCCTGCATCTTTCAATGTTTTACCAAGAACGGGGAATTTGCATCGATACGCAACTGACGCAGTATCATCTCACTTTTTTCCACGGCGTCCGCAGCTATCGTTGAAAGCTTATTCATTTCCTCACCAAACACATTCAATTCTTCATCAGTAGCAATAACCTGTATCTTATCTAAAGGAAAAAGACGCACAGAAGCACCGGGAATATTTATCCGCCTGCGTCCACGAAGAATAGAAACGACATGCACCCCATAACGCTTGCCAAAATTCAACTCCGCCAGCGTCTTGCCTGCCCAAGCCGATTCCCCGGGAATCTCATAATCCGTCAAATGCAAATCACGCGAAAGCAGACGGCCTGCATATTCAGGCTTCTTCTCGCCCAAATATTCCGCACGCATATCCCGCGACCGCAAATTCTGAAAAAAAGTACGTTCAATCATTATAGACTGCCGCTTCAACTGTCTGGAAAGTATCATCACTATAACCAGCAGTACCGCAACTCCAAAGACAAGACCAACCGACAGTTTAAACAGTCCGGCTATTACAAACATCACAAAAGAAACTGCCAACAGAATTCGCAGCACGATAGTAGCTACCAGCGGAGCGCGATTTCCCCGACTGTCGCGCCACAATGTTACGAATTCTACCGAATGGTTTTTCTTAATCATGATGGCTCGCAGAAAAGGAGAAATAAACAGAACAATGACCAAAGCAGACAATAAAGAGCCCCAAATCCCAGGCAAGTTTCCCTTGAAAAACGGTACCAGGAAGCGGAATGCGATAGCAATCACCGCCACACTTACAATGGAATAAACCACCGTAATACGCAACAAAGCAAATATCAGTTTCTTCCATAAACTCTCATGATTCACAGTCTGCGAACCGGAAGCATAATGCAGCAAAAATTTCTGCCACCGTTCCGGCAAATGCGTATCGACAAAATTGGAAGCCGGTTCTGCAAAACGAATCATATAAGGGGTAAGAAAGGTAGTAATGACAGATACAGCCACCACTATAGGATACAGAAAATGACTTGTTACATGCAAAGACACTCCCAAAGAAGCGATGATAAAAGCAAATTCTCCAATCTGCGTCAAACTGAATCCGCATTGCATAGCCGTCTTAAGCGGCTGCCCTGCAAGCAATACTCCAATGTGCCGAACAACGATTGCCCGACAATAACCGCCAATGTGATGACAACAATAGGACCCGCATATTCTACTATCATCAAAGGGTCTACCATCATACCTACAGATACAAAGAATATGGCGCCGAATAAATCTTTTACCGGCTTAACCAGACGTTCAATACTTTCCGCCTCTACCGTTTCAGCCAGAATAGACCCCATGATAAAAGCGCCGAACGCTGCTGAAAATCCCGTATGGGCAGCAAGCACAACCATACCGAAACAAAGCCCGAGCGATACAATCAGCAAAGTCTCCTCACTCATCAGCTTCCGACATTTTTTCAACAGAACAGGAATCAAATAGATGCCGACCACAAACCACAATATAAGAAAGAATAACAGTTTTGCTATACTGCCCAGCATTTCCGTCCCTTCAAAATTATGACTGACTGCATGGTAGACAGCATAACCATCAGGACAATGGCAAGAATATCTTCCAAAATCAACACACTGAGCACCAGCCCGGTAAACTTTTTCTTGCGCATGCCCAAATCATCAAATGCCTTATAGATAATAGTAGTGGAAGACATGGCTATCATACCGCCCAAGAAAATGCAGTCCATCCGTTTCCATCCGAAAGCCGTGCCAACTGCCACGCCCAACAATATCATACAGAATATAATTGTACAAGCAGCGATTATAGCGGCTCCCCCCACCTTGACTATTTTCTTAAAGCTAAACTCCAGCCCCAAAGCAAACAGCAAGAAAATAACGCCGATGTCCGCCCAAGTCTGTATGTTTGCCGTATCCATCACCGAAGGGTATAAGCCATGTGAGGACTGGCCAAGAAGCCTGCAACGACATACCCCAAGACTAACGGTTGTTTCAGTTTTTTAAATAATAGCGTCATTATTCCGGCGCAAATCAGTATCAATGCCAAATCGGCGATCAAGGGAGCTAAATGTGACATAATATTTGTCCGATTGAAATTCTACTGACAAAGATATAACAAAAAAAGCTTTTGAATCTCTTTTATAACAAAAAACGAGTACCATCAATAGATAAAACAACGACCGGTTGTCTCAATTATAAAATCATTTTAAGAAGAAATACCTTTATAATTAATTGGCGAAAAATTTCTTTATTCAAGTAGAAATATCTTTCTTTGTACTGCTGATTTTAAAAATTTGGAATTGAATACCAACATTAATAAAAACTGTTATGAAAATTTCGCACATTGAACATTTAGGCATTGCTGTAAAAAGCATTGAAGAAGCCCTTCCGTACTACGAAAATGTATTAGGTTTAAAATGCTACAACATTGAAACCGTAGAAGATCAAAAGGTAAGAACCGCTTTCTTGAAAGTAGGTGACGTGAAAATTGAGTTGCTCGAACCCACTTCTCCCGAAAGCACCATTGCCAAATTCATCGAAAAGAACAACGGTAACGGCGGTATGCACCATTTAGCATTTGCTGTGGAAGACGGAGTGGCAAACGCTCTCGCAGAAGTTGAAGGAAAAGGTATCCGCCTGATTGACAAAGCTCCCCGTAAAGGTGCGGAAGGCTTGAACATCTCATTCCTGCATCCGAAATCCACACTCGGCGTATTGACGGAACTTTGCGAAAAAGGAGAATAAAGATTTATGGTTTGAAATCATAAATCCGAAAACATAAATCTGAAATCATAAATCATAAATAAAGAATATGAGTAATCAACTTGAGAAAATTAAAGAGCTTATTGACCGCCGTACGGCTGCGCGTCTTGGTGGTGGTGAAAAAGCGATTGCAAAGCAACATGAGAAAGGGAAATATACAGCTCGCGAGCGTATAGCAATGTTACTCGATGAAGGAAGTTTCGAAGAAATGGACATGTTTGTTGAGCACAGATGTACGAATTTCGGTATGGAAAAGAAACACTACCCCGGCGACGGTGTGGTTACCGGTTGCGGTACCATCGACGGTCGCTTGGTCTACATTTTCGCACAGGATTTCACTGTTTCTGCCGGTTCATTGTCGGAAACCATGTCTTTGAAGATTTGCAAAATCATGGATCAAGCAATGAAGATGGGTGCTCCCTGTATCGGTATCAATGACTCGGGTGGTGCACGTATTCAAGAAGGTATCAATGCTTTAGCCGGATATGCCGAGATTTTCCAACGCAATATTCTTGCTTCTGGCGTTATTCCCCAAATTTCCGGTATCTTCGGTCCTTGTGCCGGTGGTGCGGTTTATTCTCCTGCCCTGACTGACTTTACACTAATGATGGAAGGAACGTCCTACATGTTCCTTACTGGTCCGAAAGTGGTAAAGACCGTAACCGGAGAAGATGTCAGCCAGGAAAATTTGGTGGTGCAAGCGTACACTCTACCAAATCCGGTGTAACTCACTTCACTGCAAAGACCGAAGAGGAAGGTCTTGCACTTATCCGCAAGCTACTGAGCTACATCCCTCAAAATAATTTGGAAGAAGCTCCTTACACAGATTGTACAGATCCCATCGACCGTCTGGAAGATTCTCTGAACGATATTATCCCTGACAATCCGAACAAGCCTTACGATATGTACGAAGTTATCGGTGCTATCGTTGACAACGGAGAGTTCCTTGAAATTCAGAAAGACTATTCCAAGAATATCATTATTGGTTTTGCCCGTTTCAACGGACAATCAGTCGGCATTGTAGCCAACCAGCCCAAATATCTGGCAGGTGTACTTGATAGCAACGCTTCTCGTAAGGGTGCACGTTTCGTCCGTTTCTGCGATGCTTTCAATATTCCTATCGTATCTTTGGTAGATGTACCGGGCTTCCTTCCCGGAACCGGTCAGGAGTACAACGGTGTTATCCTGCACGGTGCCAAATTACTGTATGCCTACGGTGAAGCTACCGTACCTAAAGTTACTATCACCCTACGCAAATCCTATGGCGGTTCGCACATCGTAATGAGCTGTAAGCAACTTCGTGGTGACATGAACTATGCATGGCCTACTGCTGAAATCGCAGTTATGGGTGGTGCAGGTGCAGTAGAAGTTCTGTATGCACGCGAGGCTAAAGAGCAAGAAAATCCGGCTCAGTTCCTGGCTGAAAAAGAAGCTGAATATACCAAACTGTTTGCCAATCCTTACAATGCAGCCAAGTATGGCTATATCGATGATGTTATCGAACCGCGCAACACGCGTTTCCGCATTATCCGCGCCCTGCAACAACTGCAAACCAAGAAATTGACCAACCCGGCCAAGAAACATGGTAATATTCCTCTTTAAGAATTGAGAATTAACAGTTGAGAATTAAAAAATAAAAACTCAAATTTATGAATAAAACAAAAATCGGAATATTCCTTTCATTGATGCTGGTGCTGGGGTTCTGTTCTTCTTGTGGAGAAAAGGAGTCAAACTCTAAACTGTTGCTGAATGAAGTGCTTATCACCAACGAAAGCAACTTTCAGGATGATTACGGTGTTCACAGCGCATGGATTGAGATATTCAACAAATCATATGGCAGCGCGACCTTGCAGGTTGCTATCTGAAATTCAGCAGCCAACCGGGTGACACCGCTACCTATTTCATCCCGAAAGGTGATGTCCTGACTTTGGTAAAACCTCGTCAGCACGCGCTGTTTTGGGCAGACGGAGAACCTAATCGCGGTACTTTCCATACCAACTTTAAGTTAGACAGCCAGAACGCCAATTGGATCGGCTTATACGATTCCGGCAAGAAATTACTGGACCAGATTGTGGTACCCGCCGGAACATTACAAGCCAACCAATCTTATGCACGTGTCAGTGATGCCACTCCGGAATGGGAAGTAAAAGGAGATGCGTCCGATAAGTATGTAACTCCAAGCACCAATAACAAAACCATTGACAGCAATGCTAAAATGGAGAAGTTTGAAGAGCATGACAGTATAGGTATCGGTATGGCTATTTCCGCCATGAGTGTAGTATTTTCCGGATTACTCCTTCTTTATATCTCTTTCAAGATTATAGGCAAGATTTCTGTAAACCTCAGCAAACGTAACGCAATGCGCGCTAAGGGCATTACCGATAAAAAAGAGGCTAAAGAAAAACAACTGGGAGAAGCACCGGGTGAAGTATTCGCAGCCATTTCCCTGGCATTGCACGAAATGCAGAGTGATGTACACGATGTGGAAGACACCGTACTCACCATTACCCGCGTAAAACGCAGCTATTCACCTTGGAGTTCAAAGATTTACACGTTGCGTGAAACCCCTCAGAGAAAGTAAAGTCACCTTTAATAAAGATAAAACGATGAAAGAATATAAATACAAAATCAACGGTAACGCATATAAAGTTACTATTGGAGATATTGAAGACAACATCGCTCACGTAGAAGTGAACGGTACTCCCTACAAAGTAGAAATGGAAAAAGCTCCGAAAGTTGCAGTCAAACCGGTAGTACGCCCTGTTAGTGCAGCCCCAGCTGCCCCGACTGCTCCAGTTGTAAAACCGGCTGCTGCTTCAACCGACAAGTCAGGTGTAAAATCTCCGCTGCCAGGTGTTATCCTTGACATCAAAGTCAATGTGGGTGATACCGTGAAGAAAGGCCAGGTTATCATTATCCTGGAGGCCATGAAAATGGAGAACAATATCAATGCCGACAAAGACGGTAAAATTACCGCTATTAATGTTAGTAAAGGAGAATCCGTACTCGAAGGTACTGACCTTGTAATTATTGAATAATATGGGAGAATTTATCACATTTTTAGGAAATAACCTTGCAGACTTCTGGACTTATACAGGTTTTGCCAATGCAACAGGCGGACATCTGGTAATGATTCTGGTAGGTTTATTCTTCATATACTTGGCTGTTGCCAAGGAATTTGAGCCGATGTTGCTGATTCCTATCGGTTTCGGTATGCTGATCGGTAATATCCCTTTCAATATGGAAGCCGGATTAAAAGTCGGTATCTATGAGGAAGGGTCTGTACTTAACATTCTGTATCAAGGGGTAACTTCCGGTTGGTATCCGCCACTTATTTTCTTGGGTATCGGAGCTATGACGGATTTCTCCGCTCTAATCTCTAACCCGAAGTTGATGCTAGTCGGTGCTGCCGCACAATTCGGTATTTTCGGTGCATACATGACTGCTTTGGCTATCGGATTCGATCCGATGCAAGCTGGTGCTATCGGTATCATCGGTGGTGCCGACGGTCCGACAGCCATTTTCCTTTCGTCCAAACTGGCTCCCAACCTGATGGGTGCAATTGCCGTGTCCGCCTATTCCTATATGGCATTAGTACCGGTAATCCAACCGCCTATCATGCGTCTGCTGACCAGC
>ENA-OQCX01001247-OQCX01001247.1-human-gut-metagenome-genome-assembly--contig:-NODE-1247-length-12120-cov-2.438089_pt1 | contig 12120 bp, 16 predicted proteins | sample MGYA00242762_ERZ504587 | MGnify/ENA primary metagenome ERZ504587 (study PRJEB26092, sample SAMD00036337) | human gut metagenome | host: Homo sapiens | study: EMG produced TPA metagenomics assembly of...
TTTTTTCGGGGAACTTTGCGACACAATGGCATAAAGTTGGGACAAATTGCAGGAAAGGAGACACCGTATTGAGCAATCGTGCAATTTCCACAGAACTTATTGAATTGGGAGAACGGATCAGAAAACGCAGGCAGGAAATGAAGTTGTCACAGGAATCTTTTGCGGAAAAAGCAGGTATCAGTGTCAATACGGTCAGCAGGATAGAAGGAGGGCAAACGGCAATGTCTGTTGAGATTTTCAGGAAGATGATTGAGATCCTGGAAACAGATGCCAATATCCTGATGGGAAAAGAGAGGGACGATGCAGAAAAAAGAAAGCAGTTTGAGGAAGTATTTTATCGTATTCAGAAGATGGAATGGAAAGAGCAGAAAATTATCATGCAGACAATAGATTCACTGATAGAAAGTTTTAATGAGTACAGGTGAAATTTCACCATATATGGGGTGTAAAACAAAAAAACTCCCCATATATGCTAAGGATAATAGTTTTTTGTGCTGTTAAAATAGCAAACAGAGAGAAAGAGACAGAAACAAGGAAGGGAGACAGGATTGATGACCAGACAAGAAAATTTAATCTATCGGAAGCAGTGTCCCTATGATGCAATGGGAGACTATTCTGTTTTGATGGAAAATGAAAAGAACATAAAAACGGAAAGAAATGCAAAGAAGTCTGACCGGGACATCAGACGGAAAATAAAATAGAGGATGCTGTAAATTAGCAGAAAGGGCAGTAAGGAAGTTTCAGGCTCTCGTTAAAAAAAACGGGTGTGCCGGAAGCTGTTTTTACTGCCTTTTGCCAGTAGATCAGTAATAATCCTATCCTTTCTGCTGATGGGCACCTGTTGCCAGCAGGCAGAAGGGTGGTAATCATGCTGACATTGCAGGAATTGAAACAGGTTGTAGGTAACAGGGAAGAAAGAAGAAAGGTTCCGTCCGCCAGGTATTTAAGAGAAAACGATGTGGCAGTTGTAAAGCAGAGACTGATAGATGGTGCGGAAATTATTGCGTATCAGACAGGATATGTTTTCTATTGTGCAGGTGATTATGGAACGGTTTTTCCTTTATTTACCTGTCGAGATTATGTATATGAAGCAGGAAGAAAAATAACAGTTGTTAAGGAAGATTTTTTTGATAATCAGCCCTGGTATGTGCGGTTGATATTAGAAGGTGAAGATCGGCTGTGCAGGAACAGGGAGGTACGAGAACATAATAATTGCATTTCATATAGCCATATTTCAGAAGGCTGGTGCGAATTGGTGGACAAAAGGCAGAATGTACTTGAAAAACTGATTATAGAAGAAGCTATTGGAGAATTCATGGATCTGCTGACTGACCGGCAGAGACAGGTAATCCATCAAATTTATTTTCAGCAGCGGACACAAAGAGAAGTGTCACGGGTGTTTGGAATTACAGAACCAGCAGTATCAAAATGTATTTCACAGGCAAAGCAGAAAATGAGAAGAAATGCAGGCAGACTGATCGGAGTGCTTCAGAAGGGAGAATAAAAGATGCGTGGTAAAAAACCAAAGGAAAGACAACGGTATGTGCTGCGTGTAAATGAAACTCTCATAGAAGTTACCAGAGACGTATATCTGGCATGGTACCAGTCAAGAAGAAAAGAAAGATACCAGCTTGAAAAAATGCAGAAAAATGGTGTATGCGGAATAGAAAAAGTAGGGGAAACGAGTTACAACAGTTATTTGCATATATTATCACCAGAAGAAATAGTCATCAGGCTGTCAGAAATACAAGAGCTGCAGGAAGCTCTGAAATATTTGTCTGAAGAAGAAATGGAATTGATAAGACTATTATTTTTTGAAGAGTACACAGTTAAAAAAACAGCACAGTATTTCGGGTGTTGTACAAAGACAATCAGAAACAGGAAAAACAAAGTATTGCAGAAACTAAAAGACAGGCTGGAAACTTTGTAAGTTTTTGCTGTTTCAAAAAAATTTTATAAAAAAATTTCAAACAGGTTAATTTTTGCCCTTTCACACATGCGGTTAGTGGAGGGGCAAATGTCTATTTTAATTCAAAACAATAAATTCCCCTAAAAGTGAACCTTGACAATTTCATATCAGCAGCAAGAGGATACCTGAATTTCCCAGCTACGCATCTGGCGGCGGGCATTCGGTGACAACGTGAAGGGCAATGGATGAGAGGCACCCTTGGCAGGAATGATTACGAATTACCTCTTGCGGCTTAAATAGCTCAATCCTGTTTTTATTTAAAAGTCAATCCAAGACATAAGGGAGGTGGTTCCTATGATTGATTCATGCGGGTGTAAGCCTGAACGAAAGTGGAGTAAATTATCGAAGAAAGAGAGGACTCAGTCAAAATGAAAATGCGATTTAAAAGATTCTTGTCAGGATTTATGGCAGTTGCAACTTTGGCGTCTGTTATCGTTCAACCAGTCACGGTTTCTGCTTCTGAATTAGAACCAGAGCCAACTTCATTTGAACAGCAATATCCGGAACTGCAGGATGTGCAGGATACTCTTGATAAAGATGAAATTGTGGAAGCAAGGATATTGAGATTCCCTATGGAGAAGAATTTGAGGTGGAAGTCGATCTGTCCGGTATAGAGGGCGTGAATGAAAAAAAGGTGAAAGTTTTATTCCATGAAGCAAAGAGTGAAGCCGGTACAGATTTTGACGCACATACACCGGATACCTACAAAGCTGTCTATGCAGTAGAGCCAGTCAGCGGTCACCCAGCTACAGAGTAAGCAGAAACATTACGGTAAAAGAGCCAGAAACAGAAGAACAGACAAAGAGTTCTTCTGAAAATACAGCTGGTGAAGGAAATGCCGGTGAAACAGAAGATTCCGGTAATGCGGATGAAGATGCTGATTCGGACGGGTCAAAAGAAATTGTAACTGATCTTACAGATGAGCAGGAAGTGACGACAGATGAAGAATCCGGTCTGGCTGTTTCAGAAGTAATGGATCAGGCAGCGGAGAACGGTATCGACCTTTATTCTATGGAAGAAGGAGAAGCGGTTACTTTCATGGCAACAGACATTGCAACACAGAGTACCAAGAAAGTTACAGTAACAAGAGGAACCTGTTATCAGTATTCGGATTACGGGTATGGAAGTTATCTGACTTACAAATATACGGTTCAGTTTGGTAATGTTTCTGCAACAGCATATTGCGTGGAGCCTTCTAAATCCAGTCCGGGAAGTGGTACTTATGATATTACAAAGCTCAGTGATGGTAAGAAGCTGGCAAAGGTTTGTTACTATGGCACAAAGGCTTCCGGTGATGAAGGATTTTTCACAGAGGAAAATGGATATGGAAACCTAAGTGCAGGTGCCAGATTTATTCTGGTACATCTGGCAGCATCTTATGCTAATGGTGGAGATTCTGCCTTTTCCGGTGCAAGCGGTACAGCAAAGACACTTGCAATGAAACTGTATAATTACTGTATTTCACAGCCGGAGATTCCAGATGTAGATATGAGTTTTTCTGATGCAGATGTGACAGCTATGTAGATGGCAACAGCCAGAGAACAAAGGAAATCATTTTTAAAGCAGATGAACTGCAGAGTATCACAATGAAACTTCCAAGTGGTGTGAAACTTCACAACGTGACAACCGGAAAGACAAGCAAAGCTGGCGAAGCAGTGGAAATCAGTGGTGGAACCAAGTTTTACTTATCTGCACCTCTTACACAGGTACAGGATGTCGCAGGAAACTGGTCTGCAACGATGAAAGGCAGTGTAACAAAAGATTATTCTGCGTATAAGATCAGTACCGGATCTGGTTCACAGGACCTGGCACTGGTATTTGGTGAAGGTGTTGATGATGAAAAATATGTGGACTTCAAAGTAACATGGGTACAGTACGCAAGTGTTAAGGTGATTAAAAGAGATGCAAAAGCAGACGCAAAGCTGGCAGGTGCCGTGTTTGGTTTATACAGTGATGCAAACTGTACAAATTTGATCACAAAGTTACCGGCAACTGATGCGAATGGGGAAGCGTCCGTACAGATCATTAAGACACAGAATACCGTATATCTGAAAGAGATTACAGCTCCGACAGGATACCGTATCAATGCAACTGCCTACAACGTAAAACTGGAAGTCAGCAAAACAGCAACTGTGACTGTTCCGGATGAAGAACAGATGGGCCAGCTGACTGTTTATAAAGAAGGTCAGGTTCTGACAGGTGCAGATGTCACCGAGAATGGAACAACATTTAAGTATGAGAAACGCAGACAGAAAGGTGCGATTTATGATGTGTATGCCGGGGCAGATATTAAAACTGCTTATGGTGCCAAGGTTTACAGCAAGGGTGATCTGGTCAAAGAGAATCTGACAACAGACTCGAATGGGGCAGTCATTCTGAAAAACCTGCATCTTGGTACATATATCGTCAAAGAAAAACAGGCTCCGACCGGATTTTATAATGCCGGGGAAGAAAAGTCTGTCACTCTTTCTTATGCAGGACAGAATGTAGATGTTGTTTTTTCTGAGACAACCTTTACGAATGACAGACAGAAAGCAGAAGTGATTGTGACAAAGCAGGATAAGGATACAGAAAATCCTCTGGATGGAGGAATTTTTGGACTTTATGCAGCCAGTGACATTAAAAATGCAGATGGAACGGTTGTTGTAAAGAAAGGCACTCTGATTGAGAAAGTGACAACTGGAAATGATGGAATGGCGAAGTTTACCGCAGACCTGCCGCTGGGATTTTCCTATGATGTAAAGGAAGTACAGGCTCCGGAAGGCTATCTGAGAAATGCGGATGATGTCTATACGTTTACTTTTTCTTATACAAACGATAAGGAAGCGAAACTGACATTTAAGCATACCTTCAGAAACGAGCGTGTGACAGCGAAAATTTCCTTACAAAAACAGGACAAAGAAACAAAGAAGGCTGTTCCACAGGGAGATGCTACTTTAGAAAAGGCAGTCTATGGATGTATGCCCGTGAGGATATTGTCCATCCGGATGGAGCAACTGGTGTGATCTACAAAGCAGGCGAGCAGGTTGCCACTCTCACAACAGATAAGAATGGACAGGCTTCCGTAGATGGATTATACCTTGGTAATTACTATGTAAAAGAGATTACTCCGCCAACGGGTTACCTGGCAGATGAAGAAGAACATGGTCTGGTCTGCAACTACGAGGGTGATCTTGTAGCGGAAGTGAAGCGTGACTGTCTGTCTCTGGAACAGGTGATGAAGCAGCCATTTGAGATTATCAAGGCAGCGAACAACGGAAAGACAGATGCCGATTTACTGAAAGGTGCAGGATTTACCGCTTATCTGGTATCATCCCTGACAGTAAAAGAAGATGGCAGCTATGACTTTGATTCTGTCAAGCCGGTAGTGATAGGGGAAAATGGTGCAACAGAGATCTTTACGGATGAGAAAGGGTATGCCCGCAGTATTGCACTTCCTTATGGAACTTACATCGTCCGTGAAACAACCACGCCACATAATTACACTCCGGTCAATGATTTCATCGTGCAGATTACGGAAAATCATCCGACTACACCGCAGGTATGGAGAGTGCTGCTTGACAAAGAGTTTGAAGCAAAGCTGAAGATCATCAAACAGGACGATGAGACAAAGAAAGCAGTGCTTCAAAAGAATACAGAGTTTAAGATTTTTAACCTGGATACAGAAAAGTATGTGGAACAGGTAACAACCTATCCGACGACGGTAAAACACAAATCTTATTTTACAGATGAGCAGGGATACTTAATCCTTCCACAGAATCTGAAAATTGGATATTACCGTATTGAGGAAGTGAACGCACCTTATGGATATACGCTCAATGAGAATTACTATGAGGTGAATGTAGATTCCAATACAGCATATCAGATGGACGGAACTTCCGGCGATGTGATCATCGAGATTGCATACGAGAATCATCCGGTTAAGGGAGAACTGAACATCGTAAAACAGGGTAAGGTCTTAAATGGTTATAAAGATGACTTTACTTATCAGAAAGAAACTCTGGAGGGAGCAGTCTTTGAGATGTATGCTGCAGAAGATATTTATACAGCAGACTTCCAGAAAGATGATAACGGAAACCGTATCCTGGAGTATGCTTCCGGGGAACTGGTAGGAACTGTTACCACGGATAAGGATGGAAAGGCACAGATCACCGACCTTCCACTTGGAACCTATAAGATTGTTGAAAAGACAGCACCAGAGGCTTTGTGTTAAACGAAGAAGCACAGACAGTAACATTTGAATACAAAGACCAGAAAACACCAGTCATCGAGCAGACAGCAACTTTTGAGAATGACCGTCAGAAAGTGGAAGTGTCCGTAGTAAAACAGGATGCAGAGACAGAAACGGTTGTGCAGGTGCAGAGTTTGGCATCTATGCAAAAGAAGATATTCTGACACATGAAGAAGTGATTGTGAAGGCAGATACCTTACTTGGAAAAGCAGTCAGTGGGGAAGATGGAAGGGCAGTATTTGACGTTGACCTTCCATTTGGTACTTACTATATCAAAGAACTTGCAGCTCCGGCAGGGTATGTCTCTTCTTTTGAGACTTTGGAAGTGACTGCCAAATATCAGGGACAGGATGTGAAAGTGGTAGAGCTGGAATCTGTATTTAAGAACCAGCCGACAAAAGTAACCTTTACGAAGTCCGATATTACGACAGGCGTGGAACTTTCAGGGGCAACGCTTACGGTGCTTGATAAGGATGGAAATGTGGTAGATACATGGAAGTCTGTAAAGGGTGAGGAACATCTGATTGAAAGACTCACAGCCGGGGAGACGTATACCCTTCGTGAAGAAATGGCTCCTTATGGCTATCTGATGGCGGAAGAAGTTTCTTTTACTGTGGACGATACTGCCGAGATCCAGAAGGTAGAGATGAAAGATGCAGTGCCAACCGGAACACTTATCATCAATAAAAAAGGTGAGTTCCTGGAGAAAGTATCTGCACTGGATTCCATTGGCGGATGGATGAAGCATCTGTTTGAATATCTTTCCGGTTCCCTGAAAGAGGTTACTTTTGAGGTTTATGCCTTAGAAGATATAAAAGCAGCGGATGGCGAGAGTGAAGATTACTACAAGAAAGATGCACTGGTAGCAACGATCACGACGGATGAAACAGGCGTGGCAAAACTGACAGACCTTCCTCTTGGCAAATACTATGTCAAAGAGAAAGAGACAGCAAGTGGATATGTCTTGGATGGAGAAACTCGTGAAGTAGATTTGACTTACCGTGACCAGAATACCGCAGTTGTTACTTATTCCGCTGACTGGCAGAACAAACGTCAGAAGGCAGAAGTGAACGTGCTAAAGAAAGAAAAAGATTCCGACCGTGTACTGGAAGGGGCTGTATTTGCCCTGTGCAATAAAGAAAATATTGTCAATGCAAAGGGCGATGTGATCTTGAAAGCGGATACGGTTATTGAGGAGCAGGCTACGGATAAGGAAGGAAAACTGACCTTTACGGCAGATCTGCCACTTGGCTATACCTACTATGTGAAAGAAACTTCTCCGGCACCGGGATTTGCGACAACAGACCAGGTACAGGAATTTACTTTTGAATATGGTGGGGCAGATAAGGAAACACTGTCTTATGTGTTTACTTTTGAAGATGAGCGACAACCGTAGAGTTTACCAAAACATCCCTGACAGACGGAAAGGAGATTGAGGGAGCAAAACTGAAAGTTACAGATGAGAGTGGAAACACTGTGGATGAATGGACTTCTGGTAAAGAACCACATATCATCAAAGAACTGACCGCTGGCAAGAAGTACACCATGACAGAAACACTTCCTGCGGACGGTTATGTGACAGCAGAGAGCATCACTTTTACGGTGGAAGATACCGGTGAAGTACAGAAAGTGGAAATGAAGGATGATGTGACAAAAGTGCAGATTTCCAAGACCGATATTTCCGGTAAGGAGCTGCCAGGAGCGAAACTGACGATCCTTGATAAAGATGGAAAGACCGTAGAAAGCTGGACATCTGAGAAAAAACCACACTATATTGAGATGCTTCCAATCGGGGAATATATCCTCCGTGAAGAAACTGCACCGGACGGTTATCTGGTTGCAGAAGATGTGAAGTTTACGGTCAAAGATACTGGAGAAATCCAGAAGGTTGTGATGAAGGATGAGGCGAAACCGGAGGAAACTCCAACAGAGACACCGACGGAAACACCAGAAACCACATCAACACCGGAGACGAAAACCACAGAAGAAACAAAGAAATCGACATTCACCAAAGACAGGAGATAATACTCCGATTCTGTTCTGGATTCTGCTTGCAGGGGCTGGAATGGCTGGTCTTGGTGGAACAGTGATTCTTCGCAAAAAGAAGAAATAAGAAAGCATAAGATTTCTTAGTAATGGATGAGGGCATTTATGGACACAGGATTCATAGATGCCCTCTTATAAAATTTCAAGAGAAGTGAAGGGAGAAAAGAAGATGACAAAAACAGTATTGATCGTTGCTGCAGCTGCAGTATTTCTGGTATATGGATTTGTCCTTTGGTGCTGTATCAAAGTGGGGGCGGAATCAGAAAAAGAATATATGAAACTGGCAGAAAAGAGAGGAAAGGAGCAGCAATGTGATAAATGAGGATAAGACAGCAGTGAGAGAAGAAAGGGCGTGGTGTGATTGCAGGATGAAGTGAATGAGAAAACAGTCTCACTTTGTATCCGCTGTGGCAAGGTCACTGCCAACTTGCTGAAAGCTGCCATGGTAAAGGCTCTTGCAAAGATGGAGCAGGAGAAAAAACAGCAGGGACAGAAAACAAACCAGAAGCAGCCCCAGAAGGAAAAGGAGGATAAGACCTACAAGGGAAAACAGAGCCTTGATAAGCTGATGAAGCAGAATGTACAGCTGTCCAACATTGAGATCACAGATGGAAACATCAAGTCTTTTGAACGGGTAGCAAAGAAGTACAGCATTGATTTCAGTCTGAAAAAAGATGTGACTGCTGACCCGCCAAGATACTATGTGTTCTTTAAGGCAAGGGATGCCGATGTGATGACTGCCGCTTTTAAGGAATACACGGGCAAGTCTCTCAATAAGGACAAAAAACCATCCGTGAGGAAGAAGTTACAGCAGGCAATCACCAAATCGCTTGCAAAGCACAGAGAACTGGAGAAAACAAAAGGAAAGGAGAAGGAGCCGTCATTATGAGCAGATTACAGAAATTGCTTGGTGTAGGAAAAGGATACCTGGAGAGATTACCGCCGGTGGATGTACATAAGCTGCTTCGGATTGTTCTGATGAATCTTCCATATATCGTGATCTTTTATGTGGGAAATAAGCTGGCATGGTTATATCAATACTGTGTAGGTGATTCCATGATAGAAAGACTGATGGTACTGGTCTTAAATTTCCAGATGGCATTCAGCAGGATTCTTCCAAGTATGCATAAAAATGAATTGCTGGTTGGGATTACAGGAGCCGTGGCGGTGAAGCTCTTGGTCTATATGAAAGGGAAAAATGCCAAAAAGTTCCGGCAGGGAGTGGAGTATGGTTCGGCAAGATGGGGGACGGCAAAAGACATTGCACCCTTTATCGACCCGGTATTTGAGAACAATATCCTGCTGACTATGACGGAACGGCTGACCATGAATGGCAGACCAAAGAATCCGAAATTTGCGAGGAACAAGAACGTGATCGTGATTGGCGGATCTGGCTCAGGAAAGACACGTTTTTATGTAAAGCCCAACTTGATGCAGATGGGAAAATACATCAGTTATGTGGTCACGGACCCGAAAGACGATCATCATTGAGTGCGGAAAGATGCTGGTACGGCATGGATATAAAGTGAAAGTATTGAATACGATCAATTTTTCCAAGAGTATGCATTATAACCCCTTCCACTATATCCATTCGGAAAAGGATATTTTGAAACTGGTAAATACGATCATGGTGAACACGAAAGGGGAAGGCGAGAAGTCCAGTGAGGATTTCTGGACGAAAGCAGAGAGGCTTCTGTACTGTGCCCTGATCGGCTATATCTGGTATGAAGCACCGGAAGAAGAACAGAACTTTGCGACCCTGCTTGAGTTTATCAACGCTTCGGAAACAAGGGAAGATGATGAGACATTTAAAAATGCAGTAGATATGCTGTTTGAGGAACTGGAAAAGGAAGAACCGGAGCATTTTGCAGTGCGTCAGTATAAGAAATATAAACTGGCGGCAGGAAAAACAGCAAAGAGTATTTTGATTTCCTGTGGTGCAAGGCTTGCACCGTTCGACATTGCAGAGCTTCGTGAGATCATGAGCTATGATGAGATGGAACTGGATATGGTAGGTGACCAGAGGACAGCACTGTTTATTATCATTTCCGATACGGATGATACCTTTAACTTTGTTGTGGCGATGATGTACAGCCAGTTATTCAACCTGTTATGTGACAGGGCGGACGATGTACATCATGGAAGATTGCCATATCATGTCAGAATCCTCTGTGACGAGTTCGCAAATATCGGTCAGATTCCAAAGTTTGACAAGCTGATCGCCACCATCCGTAGCAGGGAAATCTCTGCATCCATTATCCTCCAGTCGCAGTCCCAGTTAAAGACGATCTACAAAGATGCAGCTGAGACAATCTTAGGTAACTGCGACACGATGTTATTCCTTGGCGGTAAGGAAAGTTCGACCTTAAAGGAGATTTCCGAGACGCTGGGAAAAGAAACGATTGATTTATATAACACTTCGGACACCCGTGGACAGAGCCGTTCTTACGGGATGAACTATCAGAAAACAGGAAAGGAATTGATGAGCCGGGACGAACTTGCGGTCATGGATGGCAGCAAATGTATCTTGCAGCTTCGGGGTGTAAGACCATTTTTCAGTGACAAGTTCGATATTACCAGACACAAACGGTATAAGGAGCTGTCAGACTACGATAAGAAAAATGAGTTTGATGTGGAAGCGTATATGCGGCATCGGATGGAAGTGAAACTGACGAGGACACAGGAATTTGACCTGTATGAGTTTTCGGAAGAGAGTCTGGCAGGAGAATTAAATACAGAAAACAAGGAAGCAGAGCATGTGAAAGATTCGGACACATAGCTCTTTTTTCTTTGCTCTTTTGGGAGGTGATGGATTTGAGAGATCATGAAAGGCCACCCGTAAGGGCAGAGCCGGAAAAGACTTCTTAAAGATAGAAACCAGAGAAATACAGAGATTTGAAAGGAGACAACGAATATGGCGTTTTTTAATCAGGCAGTCAATATTTTGCAGACACTTGTGGTGGCGATTGGAGCCGGACTTGCAGTATGGGGTGTTATTAACCTGTTAGAAGGATATGGAAACGACAACCCAGGTGCAAAGTCCCAGGGGATCAAGCAGCTGATGGCAGGAGGCGGTGTCGTTCTGATCGGCACCCAGCTGGTACCGTTACTGTCCGGATTGTTCAGCTGAGAGAAGCAGGAGGGAGATGACTCATGGATCGGATATTTGAAGCGATTGAAGAATGGATGAGGAATCTTCTGACAGGCATGGTAAGTTCCAACCTGACAACAATGTATACCGATGTCAATGAAAAGACCGGTCAGATTGCTGCTCAGGTTGGGCAGACACCGCAGGGCTGGAATGGCAGCATTTACAGCATGATACAGAATCTTTCCGAGTCGGTCATTGTACCGATTGCCGGTATGATTATCACATTTGTACTTTGTTATGAGCTGATCTCCATGTTGACGGAAAAGAACAACATGCACGACATCGACACCTGGATGTTCTTTAAATACTTTTTCAAGATGTGGGTGGCAGTCTGGATCGTCAGCCATACCTTTACGATCACGATGGCGGTATTTGATGTCGGGCAGTCCGTAGTCAGCCGGGCAGCTGGGGTTATCAGTTCTGATACAGCGATCAATATAGATACGATGATCTCCACGATGGAGACGGCGATGGAATCCATGGAGATCGGTGAACTTGTCATACTGGCACTGGAAACGATGCTTGTAAGCCTGTGTATGAAGATTATCTCAGTCTTTATTACAGTGATTTTGTATGGACGTATGATTGAGATTTATCGCGCGTCCAGAAGCGCCGCTTTTCATCCAAAGGCGGTGTGCGGGCATTTTGGGAACCCGGCTTTAGCAAGCCGGTAAAGAAAAGTATCAAAGACGTGAAAAGCGTCACTTTAGCGTCATCCGATTT
>ENA-OQCX01001248-OQCX01001248.1-human-gut-metagenome-genome-assembly--contig:-NODE-1248-length-12112-cov-1.807760_pt1 | contig 12112 bp, 15 predicted proteins | sample MGYA00242762_ERZ504587 | MGnify/ENA primary metagenome ERZ504587 (study PRJEB26092, sample SAMD00036337) | human gut metagenome | host: Homo sapiens | study: EMG produced TPA metagenomics assembly of...
GAGCTTAGCATGATACGTAATATTGTTTTTGATTTTGGCAATGTGATTGGGCGCTACAATTCGGAGGAACTGATTGGCCGGTTTTGCCAAGCGCAGGCAGATCGCCAGGCGTTCCGTCAGGCCATTTTTTATGATTGGGCTTCATTAGATGCAGGCCGAATCTCCTATGAGGTTTATACCGCACAGGCGCTGGAACGGCTGCCCAGCCGACTGCATACGGCTGCCCGCGCTTTTTTTCGTGATTGGTACCGCTATCTGCCCTATATGGACGGTATTCCAGAACTGATAGCGGATTTAAAGGATCAAAATGTGCCGCGCTATCTTTTATCAAACGCATCTGTTTTTTTTGCACAGCATCTGGATTTTTATGACGCTGTACAGGGCTTTGACGGAATTGTCATTTCAGGCGAAGTGCAAATGGCAAAACCGGAGCCGGGGATTTACACCTATCTGCTGACGAAATATGCGCTTCGCCCAGAGGAATGCTTTTTTATTGACGATCTGGAGGAGAATATTAGGGCCGCCCGGCAGTGCGGGATGGAGGGCTACGTTTTTGACGGCGATACGCCCCGGCTGAGAAAAGCTATATTCTCCCGCTTAGGCGGTAGCCTGCCCTTGCAAAACGGCGCAAAATGGCTACGATTAACACATGATGTAAAAAGGGGGACTTGCCATGAAAATACAGGAATCGGGCGAAAATTATCTTGAGATGATTCTTATGCTAAAAAAAGAAAAAGGGCAGCGTGCGGTCAATTGACGTGGCGCATGCCCTTTCCGTTACCAAGCCCAGCGTTTCAAGGGCAATGTCCATTTTGCGCCAGGCGGGTCATATCACGATGGATGGGGAGGGTTTTCTGAGCCTGACGGCCTCTGGACGCGAGATTGCGGAGCGGATTTATGAGCGCCATCGGCTTTTAACAGAGTATTTAACGGCGCTCGGCGTCAGCCCTGAAATAGCGGCGCAGGATGCCTGCCGGATGGAGCATGTGATCAGCAGGAGTCGTTTGATAAAATCCGCGCGCATGTTTCAGGCGGGAAATTGTGATCGAGAATGAAACAGAATTTATATGGAAAAAACGCCGCCCAGATGCTGAGCCTACGTTTTCAGGCGCAGCATCCAGTGGTCGCACTTTTGTATTATTGTGAAATGTTTGCTGCGCTGTTTCTTTTGATAGCTTGTTCTACACCGCTGTGATTTTGATCTGGATGATGCCGCTTGCCTGCCGGACGGCGGGTATACAGAAAACACTGCGCCTTTTGGGCGGTGCGGTTTTGCTGGGCGGGCTGCTTTTGGTGTTGAATCCGCTTTTGAATAGTGATGGAATTCATATCCTGTTTTATCTCGGGGAACGTCCGGTAACGATGGAATCGCTGCTCTACGGCGCGCATAATCTGCTGCTGATTGCGGCGCTGCTAATGGTGTTCCCCTCGTTGAATGTGCTGCTGGACAGCGAGCGCATTTTATTCCTCTTTTCCCGCCTGATGCAGACGAGCGCGCTGATTTTGAGCATGTCCATGCGTTTTGTTCCGCTGCTTACCCGCCGTGCGCGGGAATTGCGGCAGCTGCACCGGCAGGATGGAGAAGGCCTGCCTGCACGATTGAGCCATGCAGGGAAGTTGCTCGGCGCGCTGCTGGATTGGACGATGGAGGAGGGCATGCAATCCTCCCGAACACTCCGGGCGCGTGGATACGGCGCGCAGAGCCGAAGCTTTTATGGAGTATTCCGCTTTACCGCCCGCGATGCAGGAGCAAGCTGCTTGTTGTTGACAAGCTTGGGCTTGATGATTGGCCTGCGCATCCTTGGCGCGGGGAAATGGCTTTATTTTCCCGCCTTTGAGGCGCCGCATATGGATTTTCTCCAGGCGGCGGGCCTTACCGTGCTATGCCTTACGTGCGGTTATCCGTTCCTACTGGAGGCTGGAAGCCGGACGCTATGCTGGATTGCCGCGCACAGAAGGAGGGAGCTTCTTGTCTGATCAACAGCAGATGATTGCGCTGCGGGACTATAGCTTTACCTATGCGATGGGGATAAAGCCTGCCCTGCGGCATATTTCCCTGGAAATCCAGGAGGGGGATTTTATCGTCCTCTGCGGTGCGTCCGGCAGTGGAAAAAGCACTTTGCTCGAAGTGCTGAAGCCGGATATTACCCCCTGTGGGGCCTCAGAAGGGGCGATTGAAACAGCACTTTCACCGCAGGAGGCAGCAATCGTTTTTCAAGATCCGGAATCGCAGTTGCTGACAGCTAGCGTGCTGAGCGATTTGGCGCTTCCAATGGAAAACTGCGGCTTGCCTCCTCAGATCATGCGCCGCCGTATGGCGGAAACGGTGAGCTTTTTCGGGCTCGAACATTTGCTGCACAAAGGGCCGGAGCTTCTCTCCGGCGGGGAGAAGCAGCTAGTTTCCCTTTGCGCTGCGCTCATGATGCAGCCGAGGCTGCTGCTACTTGATGAGCCTACCGCGCAGCTCGACCCGATTGCGGCGCGCGCTTTTTTTGATATGCTCCGCCGTGTGCATGAGGAGCTGGGGATTACCGTTGTGCTGGCGGAGCACCGGCTCGATGAGGCAGCGGCGCTTTGCAGCAGCCTAATGCTCCTGCAAAAACGGCGAAATACGATATAGTGGAGCGCCGGAAAAGGTCTTTCGACGGATTTGGCGCGAGCAGGATGCAGCGTTTCTTCCGTTTGTGCCGCAGCTGCCGCTGTGTTCTTTGGCGCTGGATGCGGAAAAACCGCTCGCCCTGACGCCGCCTGCGCTGCGGGAACGCATCCGTCCTCTTTTGCCGGGGGGCTGGAAAAAGGAGGCGTCTGGGACGGAACCGTCCTATGGGAAACCGGTGCTTTTCTTTCGAGATGTGTGCTTTGCCTATGAGAAGGGGGAACCAGTGCTGCAAAATCTGCGCATGGAGCTTAGAGAATGGGAGCTCCTTTGCCTGCTCGGCGGAAACGGCAGCGGGAAGAGCACGCTTTTGAAGCTTGCTGCGGGAATTTTGACGCCGCATGCAGGGTGGGTTCAACGGAGAAAAGGCTTGCGGATCGGTTATTTGCCGCAAAGCTTGCAGGCGTGTTTCCTGGCCGATACGCTGGCGGAAGCGCTTGCTGACAGCCGCCGGCGGGGAGGCTGCTCCGTAGAGGAGCAGGAGCGCATGGTGGCCGCCTTTGAGCTGGAGGCGCTACTCGGCCGCCACCCTTATGATCTCAGCGGTGGAGAGCAGCAGCGGGCGGCCTTTGCTTCACTTTTGCTTCGCCGCCCGGATGTGCTGTTGCTCGATGAACCCACGAAAGGGCTTGACCCAGCGGCGAAATCTTTTTTGGGAGAGATGCTGCACCGGCTGCACATGCCGGTTTTGCTTGCTACACATGATATCGCCTTCGCGGCAGCCTTTGCGGACCGCTGCGCCATGCTCTTTGATGGCGCGCTGGCAGATGCTTCTCAGCCGCGCAGATTTTTTCAAGGAAGCCGGTATTATACCACTGTGATTGGCCAAGCGCTTTCTCCTCTTGGCTGCGATGCGATTTTATATGAGGATGTGCTTTCGTTATGCGGGCGAAAAGAGCGGGAATGACACTGGGCGGCGGTTGCCTTGCGGCGGCGCTGCTGGCGGCGTTTTTGCAGAAAGGGGAGGGCTCCTTTTTGCCCGCGCTGCTGCTTGCGGTGAGCGGTGTGCTGCTGGTGCTCTTTGCGGGCTTTGAGCGTAGCCGTGCAGGAGCGCAGGCGGTGGTGCTGATCGCTCTGCTGTCGGCCGTTTCCTGTGCGGGCCGGGTTTTATTCGCGGGCCTTCCAAGCGTGCAACCTTCCTCGAGCCTGATTTATTTTGACGGGGATCGTATTCGGCCCGCAGGCGGGGTTTATGACGGGCGCGATGACGGCTCTAACCTCTAATATGCTCTTGGGGCAAGGGCCGTGGACGGTTTGGCAGATGTCGGCTTGGGGGATGATGGGGCTATCCTCCGGCTTGCTTCAGCGACTGCTAAAACGGCACGGGCTCCTGCTTTCGCTGTATGGATGCGTATGGGGCTTTTTATTCGGCTGGTTTATGAATCTCTGGACGGTATCCGGTGGCTTTTTCGGGCCGTTTTCCCTGCGGGCGGTGGTGGCGGCATGCGCGGCCTCTCTTCCGCTTGATTTGGCTCATGCGGCCTGTAATTTGCTGCTTCTCCTTTTGTTCGCAAAGCCGTTTTTGCGGAAAATGGAACGGATTGCCGTAAAATATGGGCTTAAACAGCAAATTTAAAGCTGTTTTGAAAAGGAGAAAACAAAAAGGTGGGAACCGCCAGTGCGGCTCCCACCTTTTGTGATATGAATTTATTGGCGTGAAAGCGTCAAACGCTGATCTCCACCTCAAGCCCTAGCTCATCTGCACAGCGGTCGAGAATCGGGCGGATGTGTTCCGTTATAAATTCCTCCGTTTGCTGCGGGGCGCGGCCGACAAAATTCGCCGGATGCATGAGGCCTTCAGCTCCTCAAGCGTGGTGCCAAAGAGCGGATCGTTTGCAATGCGTGCGAGCAAGTCGTTTTCACCGCCCTGCTCTTTGACGACTTTCCCGGCCGCCATGGAGTGCACACGGATTGCCTCGTGCAGCTCCTGCCGGTCGCCGCCGCGCTTGACGCGTCCATCATAATGTTTCCGTCGCCATGAATGGTCACTCGGCCATCAGCCGCTTCTCGATGACCTTTGGATAGACTACCAGCCCGCTGACCACGTTGATATACAGCTCCAGTATCGCATCTGTTGCCAGGAATCCCTCCGCCACGCTGATGCGTTTGTTTGCGGAATCGTCAAGCGTGCGCTCAAACCATTGGGTAGAGGCGGTCATTGCCGGGTTCAGCGTATCCGCGACCACATAGCGGGCGAGGGAGGCAATGCGCTCGCTGCGCATGGGGTTGCGCTTATAAGCCATAGCAGAGGAACCAATCTGGTTCTTTTCAAATGGCTCCTCCACCTCCTTGAGATGCTGCAAAAGCCTTAAATCGCTCGAAAATTTGGCTGCGGATTGTGCAATGCCGCTCAGGACGGAAAGAACCTGGCTATCCACCTTGCGGGGATAGGTTTGGCCGGAAACCGGGAAACAGGCCGCAAAGCCCATTTTCTCCGCAATTTTTTGATCAAGCTGTTTTACCTTGCTGTGATCGCCATTGAACAGCTCCAAGAAACTTGCCTGCGTGCCCGTGGTGCCCTTGGAGCCGAGCAGCTTCATCTGCGAAAGTTGGAATTCAAGCGATTCAAAATCAAGCAGCAAATCTTCCAGCCACAGGGAAGCGCGCTTGCCGACGGTGGTCGGCTGAGCGGGCTGGAAGTGAGTAAAGGCGAGGCAGGGCAGGTCTTTATACGCCAGCGCAAACTGCGCGAGCTTATCCATGAGGTTCACAAGCTTTTTGTGAATCAGACGCAGGCCCTCGGCCATTGTGATGATATCCGTATTGTCGCCCACATAGCAGGATGTGGCGCCTAAATGGATGATTGGCTTTGCCTTGGGGCACTGCACGCCATAGGCATAAACGTGGGACATCACATCGTGCCGCACCAGCCTTTCACGCTCCTGGGCAATTTCGTAGTTGACGTCATCCTGATGTGCTTTCAGCTCGGCGATCTGCTCATTTGTGATCTCCAGGCCGAGCTCTTGCTCACTTTCAGCGAGCGCAATCCAGAGCCGCCGCCAAGTGCGGAATTTGAAATCCGGGGAGAAGATATATTGCATCTCCCTGCTGGCATAGCGGGAGTTGAGGGGGGATTCGTAACGATCTTTCATTCAATGCCTTCCTTTCCTAAAACGGGTGCGTTTAGAGATGAATTATGTCCGGCGGCATGCTTCGTGTTTTTCGTGATCCTACCAGCCGGCTGCTTTGAGAGGAAATTGCCGTTGATTTCATCCAGCGGAATGGGGTATTCCCCTGTAAAGCATGCGTCGCAGAAGGTGCGTTCCTCCGTGCCGACGAGTGCATACAGGCTTTCGCAGCTTAGAAAGCCTAGGCTATCTGCCCCAATGGCTCGACAAAGCTCATCCACCGTGTGGCGGTTGGAGGTTAGCTCTTCGCGCGTAGGAATGTCCGTGCCGAAATAGCAGGGCCAATGGAGCGTTGGGGAAGAAATGCGCACATGCACCTCTTTTGCCCCCGCGTTCTTCAGCGCGCGGATAATGTTCGCGCTCGTTGAGCCGCGCACAATGGAGTCATCCACCATGACGATGCGTTTGCCTGCCACGCTTTGCCGCAGGACGTTTAATTTGATGTTGATGCTGGCCTCCCGCTCGCCCTGCTCCGGCTTGATGAAGGTGCGGCCCACGTAATTGTTGCGCACGAAGCCAGCCTCATAGCGAATGCCACTCTCCTGTGCATAGCCGATGGCGGCATCCAGGCCGGAATCTGGCACGCCGATCACGATATCAGCCTCCACGGGATGCTCCTGTGCCAGCAACGCCCCCGCGCGCAGCCTTGCTGCGTGGACGCGCACGCCGTCGAGCGTAGAGTCGGGCCGCGCGAAATAGATATATTCAAACACACACATGCGCCGAGGTTGCTCTGCGCAATGGGTGCGTATACTGCGCAACCCACCGGCATCCACGACGACGACTTCGCCGGGCTCTACATCGCGGATAAACTCTGCATTGACAGCATCAAGCGCACAGGTTTCGGATGCAATCACGTAGGAACTGCCTAGGCTGCCGATTACAAGCGGTCGGAAACCGAACGGATCCCGGGCTGCAACCAGCTTTTGCGGCTCATCACCAACAGGGAATAAGCACCCCGGATGCGCCCCATCATGCGCACTACAGCCTGCTCGACGCTTCCCGCCGCAATGCGCTCCTGCGCGATCACATGGGCGATCACTTCAGAGTCAATTGTCGTCTGGAAGATCGCGCCTCCCCCTGCAAGCTCCTCCCGCACGGTTTCGGCATTCGTCAGATTGCCGTTGTGTGCGATAGCAAGGCGGCCTTTTACATAGCGCATCAGAAGCGGTTGGCAATTTTGCACGAGGCTCCCGCCCGCTGTGGAGTAGCGGACGTGGCCGATTGCGGCCTGCCCTGGCAGAGAGGCAAGCACGCTTCATCGAACACCTCGCTGACCAGACCCATAGCCCGATGAACGCTCAGCACGCCCTGGTCGCTGACCGCGATGCCGCAGCTTTCCTGCCCGCGATGCTGTAGGGCGTAGAGGCCGTAATAAACGGCCTGCGCCGGGGGCGTTTCCAGATCGCCGTAAATGCCAAATACGCCGCACTCCTCGTGCAGCGTGTCAAAGGGCGGCCGGTTTCTCAAATGCGTTTCCTCCAAACAGTATCGATCACAGATGCGCGCGCCGGCATCTGTGATTTAAAATTTGATTTATTTCAGGCCCAAGCGTTTCGCCATCTCATCATAGGCCTCTTCTACACTGCCCATATCGCGGCGAAAACGGTCCTTATCGAGCTTTTCATGTGTGGTCATATCCCAAAAACGGCAGGTGTCGGGGGAGATTTCGTCCGCTAAGATGATCTGGTCATGATAACGGCCGAACTCGAGCTTGAAGTCGATCAGCTCCACGTTGACGCTGGCAAAGTAGTTGCACATGATTTCATTGATTTTGAGCGCCATGGAGCGGATGGCATCGATATCCTCCTGCGTTGCAAAGCCGCATGCGATCGCGTGGGAATCATTGATCATCGGGTCGCCGAGCGCATCGTCCTTATAGCTGAACTCGAGAACGGGGCAGAGAAGCTGCGTGCCCTCTTCCAGGCCGAGCCGCTTTGCCATGGAGCCAGCCGCCTTGTTGCGGATGATAACCTCTAGAGGGACGATCGTAACACGCTTGACCGCAGTTTCACGATCGCTGAGCTCCTCGACGAAATGCGTGGGAATCCCTTCCTTTTCGAGCATCTTGCACATGAAGTTGGACATTTTGTTGTTGATGACGCCTTTGCCGGTGATCGTCCCCTTCTTTAACCCGTTAAAGGCGGTTGCGTCGTCTTTATAGTCGACGATCAGGATATCCGGGTCCTGCGTCGCATACACCTTTTTGGCCTTGCCCTCGTAAAGCATCTCTTTCTTCTCCATGAATACATCCTCCGTTTGATATAAAATATTTTGGATCAGCAGGATTAAAAATGAGAAAACCGGAAACCGCAGCGCTGGAAAGCGATACGGTTCCCAGATTCTTGTTTAAAAAAACGCTGGCAATGCGTTCGATTGCTTCCACAGTGCGCGCCGCGTCGCCGAATGCAGTTAGGCGGAAATAGCCCTCGCCTGCCGGGCCGAATCCGGAGCCCGGCGTGCCGACAACCTGCGCCTTTTCAAGCAACTGATCAAAAAATGCCCAGGAGGTGAGGTCATCCGGTGTTTTGAGCCAGATATAGGGGGAGTTCACTCCGCCCCAAGCTTGGAAGCCTGCGCCGCGCAGCCCCTCCGCAATCACGCGGGCATTTCGCTGATAATAACCAATGATTTTGCGCACCTCGCGCCGGCCTGCATCAGAATAAACCGCCTGTGCCGCGCGCTGGGTAACATAAGAGACGCCATTGAACTTGGTTGCTTGCCTGCGCGCCCAGAGGTTGTTGAGAGAAACGCCGTTTCTCTTCAGCTCTTTGGGGACAACCGTGTAGGCACAGCGTACGCCCGTAAAGCCGGCAGTTTTGGAATAGCTTCGGAATTCAATCGCACAGTTTTTTGCACCCTCGATTTGATAAATACTGTGGGGAATACCCTCCTGTGTGATATAGGCTTCGTAGGCGGCGTCGTAGAGGATCACGCTGCCTTCGCGGTTTGCATAATCGACCCACTGCTTCAGGCCGTCAAAGTCAATGGCCATACCGGTGGGATTATTAGGAAAGCAGAGATAAATCAAATCCGCATGCTCCGTGGGGAGCTCCGGCAAAAAATGATGCTCTGCCGTGCAGGTAGATAGACAAAATTGCTCCACCGGCCGTTTGCCAATAGATCTCCGGCTCGCCCCGCCATTACATTCGTATCCACATAGACCGGATAGATCGGGTCGCACACCGCGACGGTATTCTCCACCCCGAAGATATCTCCGATGTTTCCAGTGTCGCTCTTCGCGCCGTCGCTGACGAAGATTTCATCCGCGGCAAGGGAAACGCCGTAGGCGGCAAAATCATATTTTAAAATTTTATCCAAAAGGAAATCCTGCCCATACTCCGGCGGGTAACCGTGGAAGCTTTCCTCCTGCGCCATTTCGTCAACAGCCTTGTGCATCGCATCAATGACAGCCGGAGGCAAGGGGCGGGTGACGTCGCCGATACCCAGGCGAATGATATCCGCCTGGGGGTGCGCCTGCTGATAAGCCGCTATTTTTTGAGCGATGGTGGAGAAAAGATAGCTACTTGGAAGCTTCAGGAAATTTTCATTGATTTTCATCGGTCCGATCACCCTTTCTTTAAATTGTTACAAAGTGGAAAACGGGCTATTGCCCGAACTCCTTCGGATTGCATTCGCAGTCGCAAACGAACGCGGCGGGGCCAGTCATCCAAACGGTATCGGCGCGTTCATCCCACTCAATCTCGAGGTCTCCGCCGCGCAGATGGACGAGCACCCGCCGGCCTGTCCGGCCGTTCAGAACGCAGGCGACTGCCACAGCGCACGCGCCCGTGCCGCAGGCCCAGGTTTCACCGCTGCCGCGCTCCCACACACGCATTTTGACCTCGTGGTCATTGATGACGTTGACAAACTCCGTGTTGACCCCCTCCGGGAAGAGCGGGTCACGCTCAAATTTCGGGCCGAAGTCCTCCAGTGGGAATTTGCCCACGTCGAGAAAATCCTCAAACACCACACAGTGCGGGTTTCCCATCGAAACGCAGGTGATATGTGCATGGATGGGCTTTGCGGCGCGTTCATTCTCTATTTTAACCCGTTGGTTGACAATTTTGTCCCCCGGCAGCCTGACCGGGATTTCGGCGGGCGTAAGGATTGGCCTGCCCATATCGACGCGCACGGTTTTGACGGCGCCGCCTTCGATGTTGAGATAGAGTGTTTTGATTCCGCTGAGGGTTTCAACGGTAATCACATCTTTTTTGACGAGCCCACGGTCATAGACGTATTTGCCCACGCAGCGGATTCCGTTTCCGCACATCTTGCCGCGCGAGCCGTCGGCGTTGTAAATATCCATTTTGCAGTCGGCAATTTCGCTCGGCTCGATGAGGATGATGCCGTCGGAGCCGACGCCGAAGTGGACATCGCTGAGCCGGACGGACAGTTCCGCCGGATTCAGAACAGGGTCTTCGAAGCAGTTGAAATATAGGTAGCAGTTGCCGATGCCGTGCATCTTTGTGAATTTCATCGAATCACCCTTTCTCATATCGCCTTCACGCCGTGGAAGAGCACGTTGCGTGCGGTATCCGCCATGCGCATACCGGTCGCCATGCTTCGCTTCTGGAGCAGACGGTAGCCTCGGGTTCAGAGAGCGAAAGCTCCCGCATGAGCAGCGCTTTAGCCCGAGCTACCAGCTCCTTTTCGCCGCTGGAGCGGCCCTGCTCGCCATGCGTGCCGCAGGCAATGCCCGATGCACATGCAAGCGTTTGTACCATGCCGATGAATTCCAAGCGGTTGAGCGGCAGGTGAAGGCTCACCACATTGCTGTAGCCCTGCACAGGGATCTGGCCGGAGGAAACTAGCTCAATCAGATCAAACCCATCCGGCAGCATTTGGGCGAGCTGCGCAGGGGAAAGATCGGGCAGCCGCGCGCAGATTACCACGCCATTTGGTAGGGCGCTCACGGCCGTAAGCACCTCCGCGCCTGAGGAATAGACGCCCGCTACGGAAAACGATGCATTCAAAAGCACTTTTTCATCTGAGAGGCGGCCTGTGCACGCGGAAGGGCGAGAAGGATAGATTTCACGGTGCCTCACCTTCCCCTTCTCCGCCGCCTATTTTTATAACCTATATTATATAGCCTGCCCTGATAGAAATCAATTGTCAGATTGCGCGGGATCGGCTTTCCATGCATTTCAAAAATGGGCATGTTGTCAGAGAGGGAGGCAGGCTTCTTCCTGCTTCAGAAGCGGGTGGTATGGGCACAAATGCTTACGCTTCCGGCAAGCCATGGATGATACTGCCGCGTGGTGCTGAGGCAGCCGGTAGGGGCGCAGGATTTCAAGAGAGATAGAAGCCTTTTCTAGAATGCTGATCCCTGCCGCAATGGGTATGGAGCAACGCCCTGGTTGTTTATTTATGCAACTGAATGCATAAACTTGCATATTTTTTCTGTGTATTGCGGCAAGATAGAATAATCTATGTATAATGGCGAGAAGCAAGCAATTAGAGAGGTATAATTTGTGCGCAATGCCGTTCTTTCACCTGCCCGCCTGTTTTATGTGGATTCCTGTTGAATTTTGAAAAGAAACATGCTAATATTAACGTTTAGAGGAAGGGGATAGGCCAAGCTCTGCCCCTTTTACGCACGGCGTTATGCTTCCCTTCGCGGGAAACAGCGGGGACCGGCAGACGCGCCGAACCCGCTTCTTTTTTTGCCCGTTTGGGCGCAATGAATTTATCAGGAAGGCACGGTGAAGCCAGTGAGAGCTTATCTGGTTCTGGAAGATGGTTCCATCTATGAGGCGAGGCCCGCGGCGCATTCCGCGAGATGGCATGCGAGGTCGTTTTCAACACCTCTATGACCGGGTACCTTGAAATTTTGACCGATCCGTCCTATGCCGGCAGGGCGTGGTGATGACGTACCCGATGATCGGCAACTACGGCGTTAGCCGCGAGGATTTTGAATCCATCCGTTTGCAGCCGTGCGCATTCTTTTTGCACGAGCTGTGCGACACGCCTTCCAATTTCCGCAGTACCGCTTCTCTGGAATCGGTGCTCAACGAATTTGATATTCCCTGCATCGTCGGCCTTGATACGCGCGCGATTGTCAAAAAACTCCGGGAAAGCGGCACCATGCGCGGTATGATGACCGACGATATTTCTAATATGAAGCACTGCATGGAGGTGATCGGGCGTTCCGCCAGGTTGGCCTTGTGGAATCCGTGAGCATTACAAAGCCTGAGATCGTGGGCGAAGGCAACACCGGCCCCAAGATCGCACTGATGGATTTCGGCGTGAAGCGCAATATCGCGCGGAGCTGGCAAGCCGCGGCTGTGAGGTCACCATCTACCCCTGCTTCGCCACAGCGGAGGAG
>ENA-OQCX01001249-OQCX01001249.1-human-gut-metagenome-genome-assembly--contig:-NODE-1249-length-12097-cov-1.682206_pt1 | contig 12097 bp, 16 predicted proteins | sample MGYA00242762_ERZ504587 | MGnify/ENA primary metagenome ERZ504587 (study PRJEB26092, sample SAMD00036337) | human gut metagenome | host: Homo sapiens | study: EMG produced TPA metagenomics assembly of...
TATTCCCCAGACGCTCTCGCAAAAGCTCTTCATATACCGCCCGGAAATGGGATCTCCTCCCTGTTCCAGGATCAGATCCCAGCTGTGTTTTGCTGCCTCAAAATCATCCAGCATCATCTCTGCCTCGGCCCGATAAGAAAGAACGTCGATATTAAAGGTTTTGCTTTTATCTCCCGCCGCTGCTAAGGCCTCATCAAACGCAGAAACGGCGCCGCCTGCATCTCCTCCCCTTAAAAGCTCAATACCCTGACGCTCTGAGCTTCTTTTCTTTGAAAAATGAAAGGAGCCTGCCAGACGGCTTACGCCAAAGGCGATTCCTCCTGTGAGAATAAGGCAGAACGCTGCTGTGAGAATCCGTTTCATCAGGCGCTTTCTCCTTCTCCGCCTGCGGTTTCCCCCATTTCTCCGGCCGATGAAGAGCCGGCCCTTACCGGCCGCCGGCCTGCATCACCGGGACGGCCTGCTCCCAGCGGACGGCTCCCCCCTGGATAGGAGCTTCTTCTCCTTCTGCCTTCCATGATCAGTTCCTTCCTTTATCTGTGCTTCCAAAGCCGCCGTTTCTCTGTCCGCTGCTGGCGTCATCTAAGGTGATGCCGAAAGGCAGGAAAATCCCCTGGACAACGCCTGCGCCCTTTGGCAGTTCCAGCGTTTTATCTTCATTGGAATCATTCGTTATCTTAATAAACATATGGCCTTCATTATCTGAGTAAAAATAATCGCTGTCAATAATCCCTACCGTATTATTCAGCTGCAGACGGAATTTAAATCCCAGGCCGCTTCTTGGATAGCATTTCAGCACCCACTCCTGATCCATCTCCACACGGATCCCGGTCGGAATCTTGATGGTCTCTCCTGGCTTAATGGTAAATCAGCCGGGGAAAAGAAATCATAGCCTGCGCTTCCGGCAGTAGCTCGTCTTGGAAGACGGATTCCCTCATAAATCTTCTCTGCCTCATCAGCAGACACGCCCTCAAAAGTATCCCATCCAGTCTGCCACAAAGCGCTCTTTACTTACTTTATGAAATTTTGCAATTCTTTTCATGTTTCCTCCTGTTTGTCCCGTGCAGACGCCTTTTCCAAAGCTCCGACTCTGCAGCGGATATAAAGAATGCCGGGCACATCTGTCCGGCATCCCCCAAGCTGTCACTGTGCTTTTCATACACAGTGGCCTTGCATTTTATTCTTATTTTGCCTCTGCCGGAACATCCTTGATGCTGAAGCTCATTCTTCCCATCTTGTCTTTTCCAAGGCATACAACAGTTACCTTATCTCCAAGTGTAAGAACATCCTCTACGCGGTTGATTCTCTCCTTGCAGATCTTGGAAATGTGAACCATTCCCTCTTTGCCAGGTGCGAACTCAACAAATGCGCCAAACTCCTTGATGCTTACAACCTGTCCGGTAAGGATCTGTCCCTGCTCGAAGTCAGAAGCAATGATCTCAACCATGCGCTTTGCTTCCTGCATGTTCTTATCATCTACGCCGCAGATAGATACAGCACCCTCATCTGTGATATCGATTTTAACGCCTGTGCGCTCGATGATGGTGTTGATGGTCTTACCTCTCTGGCCAACAACATCACCGATCTTCTGAGGATCGATCTGGATCTGGATGATCTTCGGAGCATATTTTCCAACAGTTGTACGAGGTGCAGGGATACATTTCTCAATAACTTCGTTAAGGATGTACTCTCTTGCTTCCTTAGTACGTCTGATTGCTTCTTCTACGATCTGTCTTGTAAGACCGTGGATCTTAATATCCATCTGAATCGCTGTGATACCGTCATGAGTTCCGGCTACCTTGAAGTCCATGTCGCCAAAGAAGTCCTCAAGACCCTGGATATCAGTAAGAACGATATAATCATCATCTGTGTCACCTGTTACAAGACCACAGGAAATACCTGCAACCGGCTTCTTAATCGGTACACCGGCAGCCTCAAGAGACATGGTGGATGCACAGATACTTGCCTGGGAGGTAGATCCGTTTGACTCAAAGGTCTCAGATACAGTACGGATTGCATATGGGAATTCTTCTACGCTTGGAAGAACCGGTACAAGTGCTCTCTCAGCAAGTGCTCCATGACCGATCTCACGGCGTCCCGGTCCTCTGGATGGCTTTGTCTCACCTACAGAATAGGACGGGAAATTGTAGTGATGCATATATCTCTTGCTTGTCTCAAACTCGTCAAGTCCGTCAATTCTCTGTGCCTCTGCAAGAGGTGCCAGAGTAGTAATCGTACAGATCTGAGTCTGTCCACGGGTGAACATAGCGGAGCCATGTACTCTCGGGATGATATCAACCTCTGCTGCCAGAGGACGGATCTGTGTGATCGCACGGCCGTCCGGACGTTTGTGATCTTTCAGGATCATCTTACGAACGGTCTTCTTCTGATACTGGTAAACAGCCTCACCAAGAACAGCAAGCCACTCCTCTTTCTCTGCGAAAGCTTCTTTCAGCTTGTCTGTAATCTCTGCAATGTTGTTCTCTCTTGTCTGCTTGTCATCAGAGAATACGGCAACTTCCATTTCTTCCGGAGGAACGATCTCCTTGATGGCATCAAACAGCTCCTGCGGAACTGCACAGGACTCATAGCTGTGTTTCTCTTTCCCGCACTCAGCATGATCTGATCGAAGAATCTGATGATTTCCTGGTTTACTTCATGTGCTTTATAAATAGCTCGATCATCTGATCCTCCGGAACCTCGTTGGCACCGGCCTCGATCATGATAACCTTATCTCTTGTGGAAGCTACTGTCAGCTGAAGGTCAGAAATATCCTTCTGAGCCAGTGTAGGGTTCACAACATACTCTCCATTGATCAGACCAATCTGTGTCGTTGCACATGGACCATCAAATGGAATATCAGAAATACAGGTAGCAAGGGAAGAACCAAGCATAGCCGGGATCTCCGGGTTGCACTCCGGATCTACAGACATAACCATGTTTACCAGAGTTACGTCATTTCTGTAGTCCTTCGGGAACAGAGGACGCATAGGTCTGTCGATAACACGGGAGGTAAGGATTGCGTGCTCGCTTGCCTTTCCCTCTCTCTTATTGAAACCGCCCGGAATCTTTCCTACGGCGTACATTTTCTCTTCATATTCAACGCTTAACGGGAAGAAATCGATTCCTTCTCTTGGCTCCTTGGATGCAGTTGCTGTAGCAAGTACAGTGGTATCACCATAATGCATAAGTGCTGCGCCATTGGCCTGTTTCGCAACACGTCCGATATCTACGGTAAGTGTTCTTCCAGCTAATTCCATGGAATAACTTTTGTACATGTCTTCTCTCCTTTTTCATATAAAATATTGATCTGAAGCCACCCTACACTTCTGCAGAAACTGTGAAAACCAGTTCTGACCAACGTATATTGCAGCTCTCTTTGCCTCTGTCACAACAGAAGTCCGAAACGACTGAAAAACACATTTGATATTGCTGTAGACAGGTTTCTTCAAATGTCCTTTTCAGAAGTCTCGGAAATCTTTATCTGTCAGGTCGCCCTTACAGACAATAGTGCCTCTATTGTGACACTTGTCACTATCCACAAAAGCTCCGGTAGGAAGCTTGTCTGTGAACAATCATAACTTTCCTTACATCTTAAAATAGGGCGGATGGATATCCGCCCCTTCCGCATACTAATTATTTTCTTAAACCTAATTTCTCAATCAGTGCACGGTATCTTTCGATGTCTGTTTTCTTTAAGTAAGCTAACAGTCCACGTCTCTGACCTACCATTTTCAGCAGACCACGTCTGGAATGATGATCCTTGTGGTTGTTCTGTAAATGCTCAGTAAGCTCCTGGATTCTTGCAGTAAGAACAGCTACCTGTACCTCTGGTGAACCAGTATCTCCCTCACATCTTGCATACTCTTTCATAATTGCTGTTTTCTTTTCTTTTGAAATCATCTTGATTTCCTCCTTATTATTCTTAATGGTCTCCCATGCAGGTATTCCTGTGGGGACGTAATCGCCGCATATTAAGAGACGGTCGGAGTGTCCAACCCCTGAATATGGCTGTCTGATATGTGAACGCAGGAAGTAAACCTACTCACACCTTGCCTAGTATAGCATACCCGCCAGATTCTGTAAACTGTTTTTTTCGTTTTTCTTCCCGATATTATTTCTCAGTTTTCTCAAAATATCTCCGGCCATCCTCTGCATCCGCCAGAAGTCTGCTCTTCAGCGCCTCAAGAGAGGGAAATTTCCGTTCCGGCCTCAAAAACTTTTTGAAATCCACCCGGCATTCCTCTCCGTAGAGATCTTCCTTACAGTCAAAAAGATAGGTTTCCACCCCTATAAAGCTCTCACCAACCGTAGGCTTACAGCCAATGTTGGTAATTCCGTGGTATATCTTATCCCCGAAATAAGAGCTTGTCACATACACACCGTTTGGCGGCAGGATCTTGGTCCTGGGAGGCACGAGATTGGTAGTGGGAAGCAGAACCTTATGTCCCATTCCCCTGCCATGTACCACCTGGCCTTCCACAAAATAATCCCTTCCCATAAGGGAAGTGACTTTCTCCATATTTCCTTTTTTCAGTTCTTCTCTGATATAGGTACTGCTGATCTTCCTGTGCCCATCCATTTCTTTGGAAAGGATTTCCACATCAAAGCCATACTTTTCTCCAAATTCCATAAGAAGCCGGGGCGTACCCTTCCGCTCGAAGCCAAACCGGTTGTCCTCTCCCACTACTACGTAGGATGCCCCAAGATCTCCCATAAGAATCTCTTTTATAAAATTCTCAGCCTTCATATGCCGGATCCTGTCATTTAACTGGCATTCTACCAGCACATCCACGCCAAGCTTTTCAAGAAGGGAAGCCCGTTCCTGGCTGGTAAGGATCATATTGCTGGAAGCATCAATGGCAAAAAGGACAGCCTGTTCTCCAAGTGTCTTCCGCTCCCTGATCTTCTCAACCAGTTTCCTGTGGCCACGGTGGATCCCGTCAAATTTTCCCATTGTTACTGCACAGTTGGCAAGTTTTGGAAACTCACCCTCTATCTTCAGGTATTCCATAATCTCTCCTGTCAAACCAGTTTATGCCTGATTGGTAACTGTTCAGCACCTGCTGAATCGTCACTTTATTATTCAGAACATTTTCACCGGATAATATTTCTTCTTCCCTGCATCCCACTGAAAAATACCTGTAAAAGTTCCGTCACTGGCGTACATGCGCACCCAGCCTCTTTGTGCTGGGGACGAACCAGATTGTCGGACAGCGGATTTCCATTTGCCAGAAGCCTGTCCCCGTAAGAATCCGCATAAAGAGCGGGATAATCAGCCAGAACCTTCTCCACCGGATCGATCATATCCTGGACGTTCCATCTGCACAGCAGCTTCCACCTGGCAAGTGTATGACTCTCAGAGAGAGAATACCGGCCTACCCTTGACCGGAGCAGTTCTTCCATACAGCCGCCACAGCCAAGCTTCTCGCCAATATCATGGCACAAGGTGCGGATATAGGTTCCCTTACTGCAGGTCACTCTTATTTTCACCAGCGGAAGATGAAATTCCAGAGGCTCTATCTCGTAGAAACACACTGGCCTGGCTTTTCGCTCAACCGTTTTGCCCTCTCTAGCCAGCTCGTAAAGTTTCTTTCCATTTACCTTCAGAGCAGAATACATAGGCGGAACCTGAAGCTGCTCCCCTACAAAGCTTTTCAGTACCTTTCGCACTTCCTCCTCGGTCACATTCACCGGCTTCTCTTCCAGAACTGTTCCAGACATATCCTGGGTATCCGTGTCGATTCCCAGATGAAGCACTGCCTCATACGTTTTTTCCTTATCTGTAAGAAGATCCACCAGCTTGGTGCCTTTTCCAAGAGCTACCGGCAAAACACCGGTAGCATCCGGGTCAAGAGTACCTGTGTGCCCTATTTTTTTCATATGGAGAATTCCCCGAAGCTTGGCTACCACATCATGGGAGGTAAAGCCTTTTTCCTTGTGAATTACAATGATTCCCTGAAAATCTGCCATTACTTATCCTGTCCTAAAAGCTGTTTTTCGATCTGCTCTGAAATATTATTGATAACGTCGTACATGGAACCGGCCAGATCGCAGCCTGCTGCTTTCACATGTCCGCCTCCTCCGAAATAGGAAGCGATCTTGCTTACATCTACAGAACCGTTGGAACGGAGTGATACCTTGAATACCTGGCTTCATGCTCGTAAATAAACATTGCCACTTCCACACCTTTCGTAAGACGGAGCTGGCTTACGATTCCATCCAGTCTGACGGCTTTACCCCATAGAAATCCATGTCTCTCAGCTTCATGTAGCCAACGATACATTTGCCATCCAGAAGCATAATGCTCTCTGCCAGAACACGTCCCATGACCTGATTCTGAATGTAGCTTTTCTGATAGAAGGATTCGTCAATAATATTGGAAAAATCAACGCCTTTTTCCATCAGGTCACCGGCAATACGCATGGTGTCCGGAGATGTGGAGGAATACTGGAATACACCTGTATCGTGGATCATTCCGGTATAAATAGCAGTTGCAATATCCAGATTGATTTTTTCTTTGTCAAGAAGCTTATACAGAACCTCGCTGGCAGAGCTGATCTCACCATGTACGTGGTTCACATCTGCAAATCCCGGATTGCTCACATGATGGTCAATGCAGACGGTCTTTTTCGCAGAAGCAAAATAATCAGCCGCCACTGCCAGACGGTCAGGAGCGCTTACATCACAGGTCACAAAAAGATCATACTCTCTGGGCTCACCTGCTTCATAATGTACCTCATCCATGCATGCAATATGTCCGAATACCGGCTTCGGCTTCTCCAGATAGATATCTGCCTTGATTTCAGGATACCATTTCTTTATATACAGATAAAGTGCCATGCAGGAACCTACACAGTCACCATCCGGGCGAACATGTCCCCCAATTCCCATGGTCTTTACGCCATCCAGAATTTCTTCGATTCTCTCCATTCCCTTCACCTCGATTTTTACTCTTCGTCTTCAGTTTCTGCTGTATCCTGTTTTTCCCCGTCCTCACTCTCAGTGCCCTTCGAATGGTCGTGTTCGATCACGTCATCAATGAGTCTGGACATATTTACGCCATATTCAATGGACTCATCCAGAATGAAGCGGATTTCCGGCGTATTGCGAAGATTTAGGTTCTTCGCAAGCTGACGGCGGATATAGCCTTCTGCACTTTTCAGCCCTTTAATTGTGGACTGCTTGGATTCCTCGCTGCCAAGGACACTGATAAATGCCTTGCAGGTCTTAAGATCCGGTGCAACCTCCACAGCCATGACAGATGTCATGGGATGGATGCGGGGATCCTTGATCTCACCGCGGATAATGTTGCTCAGTTCTTTCTGAACTTCTGCATTGATCCTTGTATTTTTAATGCTGTTTTTTCTCATTTTTTGGTCTCCTATATGAGTGCAGGCTCTGGACAACGGAAAATTGGGGGCAATGAGCTTGCCCCCAACTGACACCTGCGATTACTACGCTCTAGCGCGGCACCTCAACCATAATATATGCTTCAACTTTATCTTCTTCTTTAACGTCATTGAAATCCTGGAATACAAGACCACACTCATAGCCTGCACGAACTTCTTTGACATCATCTTTAAATCTCTTAAGGGAAGCCAGCTCACCTTCGTAGATCTGCTCCTCGTCTCTGGTGATGCGTACCTTGCATCCTCTCTGGAAGGTACCGTCAAGCACATAGCTTCCTGCGATAGTACCGATACCGGAAGCCTTGAACAGCTGACGAACCTCTGCATGACCGATTACCTTCTCCTCAAATACCGGATCCAGCATACCCTTCATGGCAGCTTCCACGTCCTCAATTGCCTGGTAGATAACACGGTACAGACGAAGGTCAACGCCTTCCTGCTCTGCCAGCTGTTTCGCTGTGGTATCAGGACGAACGTTAAATCCGATGATGATCGCATTTGATGTAGCAGCAAGGCTGACATCAGACTCATTGACAGCACCAACGCCGCCATGGATCACTCTTACAACAACCTCATCATTGGAAAGTTTTACAAGACTCTGTTTTACAGCCTCTACAGAACCCTGCACATCGGCTTTGACAATAATCGGGAGCTCCTTAAGGTCGCTTGCCTGAATCTGGTCAAACAGATTATCCAGGGAAAGTTTACCCTTAGTTTCCTCAAGAAGACGGTTCTTGTTCTCGGAAACAAATGCTGCTGCAAAATTCTTAGCCTCTTTATCATTCTCAAAGGACATAAGAACCTCTCCGGCATTCGGAACATCGCCAAGACCAAGGATCTCTACAGGAGTAGACGGACCAGCCTGTTTTACACGGCGTCCCTTATCATCCATCATGGCACGTACTTTACCATTGCATGCTCCGGCTGCGATAAAATCTCCAACATGAAGAGTACCCTTCTGTACAAGGATCGTAGCAACCGGTCCTTTGCCTTTATCCAGCTGAGCCTCGATCACAAGACCTCTTGCTGCACGGTTCGGGTTTGCCTTCAGCTCAGAAACCTCTGCTGTTAAAAGGATCATTTCAAGAAGATCATCAATGCCCTCTCCTGTCTTGGCAGATACCGGAACGAACGGAGTTGTACCGCCCCAGTCCTCAGGAATCAGCTCATACTCGGAAAGCTCCTGTTTTACACGTTCAATGTTTGCACTTGGCTTATCGATCTTGTTGATGGCAACGATGATCTCAACGCCAGCAGCCTTTGCATGGCTGATAGCTTCTACTGTCTGCGGCATAACACCATCGTCAGCTGCAACTACAAGAACAGCGATATCTGTGGAGTTTGCTCCACGCATACGCATGGCAGTGAATGCCTCATGTCCCGGTGTATCAAGAAAAGTGATCTTCTGCCCGTTAATATCAACTACATAAGCACCGATATGCTGTGTGATTCCACCAGCCTCGCCTCTTGTTACGTTTGTCTTACGGATTGCATCCAGAAGAGAAGTTTTACCATGGTCAACGTGTCCCATTACACAGACTACCGGTGGTCTTGAAACCATTGTGGATTCGTCTTCCTCTTCCTCTTTCAGAAGCTCCTCAATTACATCTACTTTTTCTTCTTTTTCTGCAATAATGTCAAATCCAAGAGCAATCTCTTCTGCCTGCTCGAAATCGATCTCGTGGTTTACCGTTACCATCTGACCTTCCATGAACAGCTTCTTAACAATTGCAGATGGCTGCATCTTCATCGCTTCTGCAAGCTCGCGGATGGTAAGCTTCTCCGGAATTGTGATCTCCTTGATCTCCGGTTTCTTCTCTTCCTGTTTCTGCTGCGGAGCAGGCTTCTGAAGTGCTTTCGGGATTCTGGACATCTGGTTTCTGCCGCCCTGGTTTGGTCTGTGTCCGCCACCTGATGTCTTATCGAAATCTTTCTTTTTATTCTTGTTCTCTCTGTCACGCTCACGCTTGCTGTCCTTGGATGTCTTGGTCAGCTCTGGTGTAAAGATTGCGTCAGATCCGCCGCTTCTTCTTGCACCGCCGGAGCGCTGTCCACCCTGGTGGTTCTGTCCGCCAAAGCGTCCTTCACTACGGTTATCTCCGTCTTTTCCTCCGAAACGTCCCTGACCGCCCTGTGGTCTTCCCTGGCCAAATCTGCTGCCATTTCCGTTTCCATTTCTATTGTCTCTGTTGTCACCGCCCTGACGGAATCCACGTCCGTTTCCATCACCCTGGCGCGGTCCTTCTGTTCTGGGAGTCTCCCTGTCTTACAGGTCTTCCCTGACCATCATTATTTCTGTTTCCGCGGAATCCGCCCTGGCCGCCATTGCCGCCCTGTGGTCTTCCCTGGCCAAATCTGCCTCCGTTTCCATTTCTGTCCCCGCGATTATTGTCGCGGCCTTCGCCCTGACGGAAATTACGGTTGCCCTGGCCATTTCCCTGACGCTGCTGGCCGTCGTTTCTGTTCTGCTGTGCAGCTGGTCTCTGGGATTCTGTCCTTGGAGCTTCTGCTTTCGGTGCAGCCTGAACCGGTTTTGCAGGCTCTGTCTTCGGTGCACTTACCGGTGCGCTCTTTGGTGCTGTCTCAGCTTTTGGTGCTTCTGCCTTTGGTGCTTCTGTCTTAGGAGCTTCAGCCTTCGGTGCACTTACCGGCTTCGGTGCTTCTGTCTTAGGAGCTTCTGGCTTCGGTGCTGCCTTTACAGGTGCCTCTGCTTTCGCTGCCGGCTGTGCCTGTGCTGCAGGACGTGTGCCCTGTGGACGTGGCTTTCTCTCTCCAGCTGGTTTCTTTCTGTTCTTCCCGCCGTCACTTGCATTCTGTGCATGATATACGCGGATAATATTTTTTTTCTTCTTCGGTGCCTCTGCACCGTCGCCTTCTTTCTTTACTGACACTTTCTGCTCTTCTGTCTTAGGAGTCTCCAATGTTATTCCTTTCTCCTTTCCCGTATCTATAACTTTTTTCACTCTGTTTTTATTCTCTCTGTTTTGCTTATTTCTGTCTTTGGCAGGCTCATGTGAATTTATCACCATATGCCATTCTCCCTTCACCAGTACGAGTCAGGATACGCTTTCACAAGTTTTCCGCAGCTCGTATTATCAAAAATCATTCCCGGGAACATTTAAAAGCATTCCCCGGAACGCTTTTTCCTCTTTGGTTCAGGTCGTTTTCTCAGACAACAGTGGTATGCTCTAGAGCTCCTTCTCCTCATCCTGCAGCACCTTCCTAATAGCTTCTGCAAAATTCCAGTCCTGTACAGCCAGGCTGGCACGGAATTCCTTGCCCATGGCATGCCCTAACGTTTCTTTATCTGAAAGGATATACAAGGGCACTTCGTAAAATTCACACATGTTCCGGAATTTCTTCTTGGTGTTATCCGAAGAATCCCCGGCTACAATTGCCAGATATCCTTTGCCGGTCTTAATGGATTTCTCAGTGGAAAACTCTCCGCTGACTGTCTTTCCGGCCTTTGTTGCAAGTCCGATCAGGGACAGCGCTTTATTATTCTTCAATACTATCAAACTCCTTCTCAAGGCTATCATAAACCTCATCCGGGATAGCTGCTTTCAAAGAACGCTCCAGTCCGTGATTCTTTCTGGCTTTCTCCAGGCACTCACGGCTCTTGCAGATGTAGGCTCCGCGACCGTTTTTCCTGCCTGTAGCATCCAGAATGATCTCATCCTCTGCGGTTTTCAACACCCTGATCATTTCTTTTTTATTCTTCATTTCTCTGCAGCCAGTACACTGGCGCATGGGAATTTTATTCTTCGTCTTCATTCTCTACCGCATCCTCAGTCTCTTCAGACTCTTCACCGGCAGCTGTTTCTTCGCTATCCTGAGAAATTTCTTCTGTAGCGACTCCTCAGACTCTTCGTACTCGTCATCCTCATAGTACTCATCGTCATCCTCGTCATAATCATAGAAGTCGCCGGCTCTCTTGCCTGGTTTCACTCTTGATATCAATCTTAATCCAGTCAGACGTGCTGCAAGACGTGCATTCTGTCCTTCTTTACCGATTGCAAGGGAAAGCTGGTAATCCGGAACCACAACAAGTGCAGTCTTCTCATCCGGATCTGCCAGTAACAGCGATTACCTTCGCCGGGCTTAATGCATTCTCGATCAGGATTGCAGGATTCTCATCCCAGTTGATGATATCAATCTTCTCACCGCGAAGCTCATTTACAATCGCACTTACACGGGCACCATTACACCAACACATGCTCCAACCGGATCTACATCAGGATCGTTGCTCCATACTGCCAGCTTGGTACGGGAACCTGCCTCACGGGCAATGCTCTTGATCTCAACAGTTCCGTCCTTCACCTCAGCAACCTCAGACTCAAAGAGACGTTTTACAAGGCCAGGATGTGTTCTGGAAACAAGGATACGAGGTCCCTTCGGTGTATCCTTTACCTCAAGAATATACACTTTGATTCTCTCAGTAGGCTTGAAGGTCTCACCCTTCACCTGCTCATTCTCAGCAAGGATCGCATCTGCCTTGCCAAGATTTACGCTTACATTATGTCCTACCACACGCTGTACAATGCCGGTAACAACTTCTTCTTCATTGCCGTGATACTTGGTCAAACGAACTTTCGCTACTTCCTTCACGGATTTCTGAAAGGATTACGTTCTTTGCATTCTGTGTTGCAATACGGCCAAATTTGTCAGAGTGAACCCGGTAACCT
>ENA-OQCX01001250-OQCX01001250.1-human-gut-metagenome-genome-assembly--contig:-NODE-1250-length-12095-cov-2.191427_pt1 | contig 12095 bp, 22 predicted proteins | sample MGYA00242762_ERZ504587 | MGnify/ENA primary metagenome ERZ504587 (study PRJEB26092, sample SAMD00036337) | human gut metagenome | host: Homo sapiens | study: EMG produced TPA metagenomics assembly of...
CACAGGATGATTTCTTCATATGCAAGGCGGAGGAAGGAGGCGTAGCGGCGGCTACGGCGACGACGACAACGCAGCAGATGAAAAATCAGACAAGTCAATATGGCGGTTACTTAATATTCAATGTACTAGACAATACTACCTGCCGTGTCTGAATTTTAGTCAATGTTTAACGATTGTATAACGACAAAATAACAAGAATTTGTTAGCATGTAATTACTTTTTGAAGTGTGAAAAAATTGACGATATGCAATAAAATGGAAGTCGATTTTTAAATAATGTGCACAATAAAAGTTGCTATCCACACTGAATTGTGTTAAAATCTGTCTATAAAATGAGACTTGAGACAGGAGGCTTTTATGAAAAAATGGGGAGATATTATCAAGAATATGACTTTGCTTAGTCAATTTAGCTTATCCTTTATCACTCCTCTGCTTCTGTGCCTGCTGATCTGCTGGTGGATGAGTACCAGCCTGGGAATAGGAGAATGGATTTTTATTCCTGGCTTTTTTTTCGGACTGGGAGGCTCCTTTACAGTAGCCTATAAGCTTTACCTGTCCGTAACCGGACATCAGAAGAAAGAGAAAGAGAAAAAGAAGAATAAAGTTTCATTTAACAGACATCATTAGAGTGTGTTTGAGGAATCATTCCTGCAAAGTGTGACGTACATTTTGCAGAAAGCCTTTTTCAAACACGTTTCAGAAGGGAGTTTTGTATGAGCAAAATGTTTGCAGATGTGCAGCCGGCAGTGAGGAAAGAGACGAAGAAGGTGGCGATTGGTACATTTGTATGCGTAGTCCTGATGTGGGCTGTATTTGGAATCGGACATCTGGCAGTGCCGGAGCAGATTCCGTTTGATTATACAGTGCTTCTCGCCGGATTTATTGGCGGGATGGTGGCAGTACTGAACTTTTTCCTTATGGGACTGACCGTTCAGAAGATAGTTTCCATGGAGGACGATAAACAGGCTGCAGCGAAGATGAAGGCCAGCTATAGTCAGAGAATGATGCTTCAGCTTATCTGGGGCGTTCTGGCGATTGCGGTTCCCTGTTTTCAGTTTGTAGCCGGAATCTTACCATTGCTTTTTCCAAACATTGTGATCAAGACAGTTGGAATCATTGGGGGGAGGAAGGCCGCATAATGATATATACAATTTTATGTAACTATTCAGCAGGTACTGCTCCGCGAAGTGTGTGACAGATGTGGTACGGAACAGTTACAAATTTATAATGACAGGAGGTGAGAGTACATGGATATCGAAATAACCGGTGGCAGGATATTCTATACGTTTCCGTTCGAGATTCCCATCCTGGGGAAATTCCAGATAACGGAGACTCTGGTTGTAAGCTGGCTGGTTATGCTGTTGATCACAGGACTTTGTATCTGGCTGACACATGATCTGAAAGTGGAGAAAATATCCAGGAGACAGGCTGTGGCTGAACTTCTGGTGGAGACAGCAAATAAGTTCGTCATCGGAAATATGGGTGAGAAATTCAGCTATATGATTCCTTTTGTGGCGGCGCTTTTTGCCACCAGTGTGGTATCCAACCTGATCAGCTTGTAGGACTGCGAAGCCCTACAGCAGATCTTTCCACAGAAGCTGCATGGGCAGTTGTTGTATTTACCATGATCACGGCACAGAAGATTAAGACAAATGGTTTCGGTGGATATATGAAGGGATTTACAACTCCGATCCCTATTATGACACCATTTAATATTCTTTCTGAGATCGCCACACCGATCAGTATGGCGTGCCGTCATTTTGGAAATATTCTTTCCGGTGTAGTTATCAATGGTTTGATCTATGCAGCGCTGGCGCTGGCAAGCTCAACTGTTGGATTGATTCCGGGTATTGTGGGAGATGTTTTGTCGAAGATCCCATTCCTGGACGTTGGTATTCCGGCAATTATGTCAGTTTATTTTGACTGGTTTTCCGGAATCATGCAGGCATTTATTTTCTGTATGCTGACTGTAATGTATATCGCGAATGCAGCAGAAGAGTAGCGTAAAGAAGGCGGATGTTCACGAAGTGAGCAGAAAATCGGAAAATGCAGAAAATATTTTGCAGTTTCCGGATGAATTGAATTTTTAACAAGAGAAATCATAAATAACAGGAGGATTTGATTATGGATTTTACAGTATTGGCAAAAGGTATCGCACTGGCTGGTTGTGCAATTGGTGCTGGTCTTGCACTGATCGCAGGTATCGGACCTGGTATTGGAGAAGGTAACGCAGTTGCAAAAGCTCTGGAAGCAATCGGACGTCAGCCAGAGTGTAAAGGTGATGTAACCTCTACCATGCTTCTTGGTTGTGCGATCGCAGAGACTACAGGTATTACGGTTTCGTAACCGGTCTGCTTCTGATCTTTGTTGCACCTGGTACCTTCATGAAGTTCCTTGGATAATTAAGGACAAGTATCACAGGCGTTACCATTCACAGACCGCTGTTATGGAAGCTCCATAGAGGCGGCACCAAAGCAGCTGGTTTCTATACTGGTAAGATACTGGAACGGTATGAATGGTAGCAGTTACAACAGGAGGTTAGAACATGCAGGTACAGGAACTTGTAGGAATTGTGCCGTGGACGTTTATCGCACAGATCTGCAATCTTTTTCTTCAAATGTATCTGATAAAAAGATTTTTGTTTAAGCCTGTCAATGAAATGCTTCAGAAGAGAAGAGCAATGGCAGATGCCGAAATCCAGGATGCTACAAAGGCGAAGGAAGAAGCTCTTGCCATGAAGACAGAGTATGAACAGAATATGCAGCAGGCCAAAGCAAAGGCCAGCGATATTGTCACAGAGGCACAGAGGACAGCTTCCCTCCAGAGTGAGGAGATCCTGAAAAGTGCAGCCCAGGAAGCCCGTGCTATGAAAGAGAAGGCTGAGAGCGACATTGCACAGGAGAAACGCAAAGCTGTCAATGAAGTGAAGAATGAGATCGGCGGCATGGCAATGGAGATTGCCGGCAAGGTGATCGAGCGTGAGATCAAAGAAGAGGATCACGCGAAACTGATCGACGAGTTTATTTCGAATGTAGGTGAGGCATCATGACGCAGATTGCCAGATTATATGGCAGCAGCATGTATGATCTTGCTGCTGAAGAACAGCTTACCGACACTGTGCTGGAGCAGATGCAGACAATCCGGCAGCTTTTCCGGGAGAATCCCGATTATGTGAAATTGTTGTCAGAGCCTTCAATCCCGAAGGAAGAGAGGACAAAACTTCTTGATACTGCATTTGGAACAGAAGCAGAACGGTATCTGGTGAATTTTCTGAAACTGCTGTGTGAGCGCGGAATCCTGGGAGAGTATTCCGGATGCTGTGAGGAATTTACACGGCGGTACAATGTGGACCATAACATTGCCACTGCAGTGGTGACCAGCGCGGTTGCACTGACAGATGAGCAGATGGCAGCGCTTAAGGACAAGCTGGAGAAGATAAGCGGTAAGACCGTTACCCTGACCCAGAAGACAGATCCTACAGTGCTTGCAGGTCTTAAAGTGGAACTGGAGGGCAGACAGCTGGACGGTACAGTAAAGAGCCGTCTGGATGATCTTTCCAGGAAATTAAACGAGCTTATAGTATAAGGATGGATAGAGAAAATGCAGCTTAAACCTGAAGAAATTTCAAAAGTCATCCGCAGTCAGATCAAATACTACGATAACGCTATCAAACAGAATGAGACCGGTACGGTTCTTATGGTTGGTGATGGTATTGCAAGAGCCAGCGGTCTTATCAACTGTATGGCAGGAGAGCTTCTTGAGTTTGAGGACGGAAGCTTCGGAATGGCGCAGAACCTGGAAGAAAACAGTGTTTCTATCGTTTTATTTGGGGATGATTCCGGTATTGGCGAAGGTCAGACCGTAAAGCGCACCGGAAAGGTGGTATCCGTTCCGGTTGGTGAGGCTATGATCGGGCGAGTTGTAAATGCCCTTGGACAGCCTATTGACGGTGCAGGACCTGTAGTGACAAGTGAATACAGGGCGATTGAGAGCCCGGCACCAGGTATCTGCGAGAGACAGGGCGTTAACCAGCCTCTGCAGACCGGTATTAAGGCAATTGACTCCATGGTTCCCATTGGAAGAGGTCAGCGTGAGCTGATCATCGGTGACCGTCAGACTGGTAAGACCACTCTGGCAGCAGATACTATTATCAATCAGAAGGGGAAGGACGTGATCTGTATCTATGTTGCAATTGGTCAGAAGCGTTCCACCGTATCTTCCCTGGTTGAGACTCTTACAAGAAATGGCGCTATGGATTATACCATCGTTGTAGCGGCTACTGCTTCAGAAGCCAGCCCGCTGCAGTACATTGCACCGTATTCCGGATGTGCAATGGGTGAATATTTTATGTATAAGGGAAAAGATGTACTTATCATTTACGATGATTTAAGTAAGCATGCGGTTGCTTATCGTGCACTTTCCCTGCTGATCCGTCGTCCACCGGGACGTGAGGCATATCCTGGAGATGTTTTCTATCTCCATTCCAGACTTCTGGAGCGTGCCGCAAGACTGGATGAGGCACACGGCGGCGGTTCCCTGACTGCACTTCCGATCATCGAGACACAGGCAGGAGACGTTTCCGCATATATTCCCACTAACGTTATTTCCATCACAGACGGACAGATTTTCCTGGAGACAGAGCTGTTCCATTCCGGTGTTATGCCGGCTGTAAACCCTGGTATTTCCGTATCACGAGTTGGTGGAAATGCACAGATCAAGGCAATGAAGAAGGTTGCCGGTACTTTGAAGCTGATTTATTCCCAGTATCGTGAGCTGCAGAGTTTTGCTCAGTTCGGCTCTGATCTGGATGCTGATACAAAAGCCAGACTGGAGCAGGGTGCCCGTATTGTAGAGGTACTGAAGCAGAACCAGAATGCGCCGGTTCCGGTTGAGAAGCAGGTGGCTATCCTTTATGCAGTAACCAAGGGAATTCTTTCCAGGGTTGCTACAGAGGATGTAAGAACCTATGAAGCTGGTCTTTATACCTGGATTGACAGTGATGCACAGGGTGCTGCTGCAATGCAGGAAATCCGTTCCACAGGTGCATTATCTGCGGAGACAGAAGAGAAGCTGAAGGGCGCATTGGAACAGTATACTGAGAATTTTGTAAATACAAGACCTGAGAAATAAATTGTGACAAGGAGGACTTTTTATGGCTGCAAACATGAAAGCCGTAAAGCTGCGGATCAAAAGTGTGCAGAGCACTATGCAGATTACCAAGGCAATGGAACTTGTAGCATCCTCCAAACTGCGTAAAGCAAAAGAAAGGGCGGAAGTCTGCCGGCTTATTTTGAGACATGCATCAGACCCTTGTGGATATTGCCCGGGGGAATACAGATTTTTCTTCTGTATATGCCAGAGAATCCGGGAATGAGAAGTGCTGCTATGTACTGATCGCCGGAGACCGTGGTCTGGCTGGCGGATATAACACCAACTTGTTTAAATGTCTGGAAGCAGCCTCTGTGAATCAGGATTTCCTGGTTCTTCCCATTGGGAAAAAGGCTGTGGAGTATTCGAAGCGAAATGGATTTGCCTGTGTTACAGAAAGCTTTGGCGAAATTGCCGATGTTTCTGTTGCAGACTGCTTTGAGATGGCGAATCTGCTCTGCGGGGAATTTAAGAAGGGAGAATTTGGACACATTGATCTTTGTTACACAAAATTTGTTTCCATGCTTTCCCAGCAGCCATCGGCGATTCCGGTGCTGCCTCTGAAGGACCTGACAGATAAACAGGATACAAAGAGCATCCGGAATCTGATTCTGTATGAGCCGGATGCGTCGGAAGTATTTGATGCCATCGTTCCGGAGTATCTGGCTGGTTTGATCTATGGTGCGGTTTGTGAGAGCGTAGCCAGTGAGCTGGCTGCAAGACGTACCGCCATGGAGGCTGCGACCAACAATGCCGAGGAAATGATCGAGAAGCTGAATCTGCATTACAACCGGGCACGTCAGGCAAGCATCACGCAGGAGATCACAGAGATTGTTGGAGGTGCGGAGGGAGTATAAGATAGGTGCAAAATATATTGCTGCCACGAAAAAGACAGTATTTACAATAGTAGTTGATATTTTGCATTTATAGAATATTCATCCGCGTGCTGGCTGGACAAAAAATAAGATATAGTGAAAAATATAACGAAATATCACTATATGGATTTTTCGGATGGTCAGTCACAGAAATAATGATGATTATGAAGGATTTTACCCTTCAATCTATAAGGAGACTGCTAAATGAGCGAAAAACACATTGGCGAGGTGGTGCAGGTAATCGGTCCGGTACTGGATATCCGGTTCGGGCATGACGAGCTGCCGGCACTTCTCAATGCCATCGAAATTGATCATGAAGGCACAAAGCTCACAGCAGAGGTTGCTCAGCAGATCGGGGATAATACGGTACGCTGTATCGCCATGAATTCCACCGATGGTCTGGTAAGAGGAACCAAGGCTGTAGATACTGGTGAACCCATCAAGGTTCCAGTTGGAGAAGAGTGCCTTGGACGAGTATTTAATCTTCTTGGTGATCCGGTAGATAATCTTCCGGCACCAGAGACGAAAGAGCACTGGGCAATCCACCGTCCGGCACCATCCTATGAGGAGCAGATGCCGGCAACTGAGATCCTGGAGACCGGTATCAAGGTTGTTGACCTGATCTGCCCTTATGCAAAAGGTGGTAAGATCGGTCTGTTCGGAGGTGCTGGTGTTGGCAAAACAGTTCTTATTATGGAGCTGATCCACAATGTTGCCACAGCACACGGCGGACTTTCCGTATTTACAGGTGTTGGAGAGCGTACCCGTGAGGTAATGACCTTTACAATGAAATGAAGGAAAGCGGCGTTATCGACAAGACTGCACTGGTTTATGGTCAGATGAACGAGCCGCCGGGAGCACGTATGCGAGTTGGTCTTTCCGGACTGACTATGGCAGAGTATTTCCGTGATGTGAAGAATCAGGACGTGCTTCTTTTCATTGATAATATTTTCCGTTTTACACAGGCTGGTTCAGAGGTTTCCGCACTTCTTGGACGTATGCCTTCCGCTGTAGGTTATCAGCCAACTCTGGCTACTGAGATGGGTGCTCTTCAGGAACGTATTACTTCTACCAGAAAGGGGTCCATCACATCTGTACAGGCTGTTTATGTACCTGCCGATGACCTTACAGATCCGGCTCCGGCTACCACATTTACCCATCTGGATGCGACCACCGTACTTTCCCGTGAGATCGCCACACGGAGGTTATTCGATCCAGGTGGGATCCGCTTGATTCCACCAGCCGTATCCTTTCCCCGGAGGTAGTTGGACAGGAGCATTATGAGATTGCACGTGCAGTACAGAGAGTTCTGCAGCGTTATAAAGAACTGCAGGATATTATTGCAATTATGGGTATGGATGAGCTTTCAGAAGAGGATAAGCTGACAGTAAGCCGCGCGCGTAAGGTGCAGCGATTCCTGTCACAGAGCTTCTCTGTTGCAGAGCAGTTTACAGGTATGCCGGGACAGTACGTTCCGCTGAAAGAGACTCTCCGTGGATTTAAGATGATCCTGGATGGCGAGTGCGACAGTATTCCAGAGAGCTGCTTCCTGTTTGCCGGAACTATTGACGATGTATTTGAGAAAGCAAAAAATAACCAGAATCAGTAAAGGAGGCTGCCTATGAGGACATTTCCCCTTAGAATCGGTACCCCCGACGGCCTGCTTTTTGAGGGAGAGGTGCAGCGCATTGTGTGCCGCAGCATTACCGGTGATCTGGCAATCCTGGCAGGACACTGCAACTTCTGTACCGCTCTTGGAATGGGCGAGGCCCATGTGATACTGGAGAATGGCACCAGCGCAGTGCAGCCTGCATCGGTGGCATGCTCACCGTAATGGATGGCAATTGCAGTCTTCTTGCAACCACCTGGGAATGGCAGGAGGACATCGACGCCGACCGCGCTGGAAAAGCCAAAGAGCGTGCCCAGGAAAAGCTGGCCAAGGGTGGACTTTCCGATAAGGAATACAAGATCGTTGAAGCCAAGCTGCAGAGGCGCTGGTGAGACTTAGTGTGAAAAGTTAAGGAATAATGAAAGAGGACAGTTTTGCCTGGAAAATGGTGTTTAAGGTGAGACTGTTCTTTTTATGTATAAAAGTTTGCGGACACCAATACATTGGTCTCTGTTACTGCGAAAAAATCGTAAATTATCACCAATGATTTATTTTCGACTTTAAAACGTCAAATTTCCATCACATAAAAGCGTTGACATAAAAGTGTGGGCGCGTTACAATAAGATATCAGGAAAAATATGAAAAAAGGGCTGGATATAACCGGTCCTTTTTATTACTTTCCAACAAAAACAAAGCCTGGAAGGTGCAGCTGCCAGGCACTATAAAATGAAAAAGAAAACAAGGGGGACGATTTGAAAGAACGAGAAACCTTTGGATCACGGCTGGGATTTATCCTGGTCTCTGCAGGATGCGCCATTGGACTTGGAAACGTGTGGAAGTTTCCGTATATGGCGGGAAAATATGGTGGAGCGGCATTTATTCTGATTTACCTGATATTTCTGGTTTTGTTGGGATTGCCAGTACTGGTATGTGAATTCGCAGTAGGACGTGCAAGCCGTAAAAGCACGGCAAGGGCATTTCACGACCTGGAACCGGAGGCGCCAACTTCCATAATTTCAGCTACATGAGCATGGTTTCCAACTATGTGCTGATGATGTTCTACACCATGGTTGCAGGATGGATGCTTTACTACTGTTATGCAATGGCAGCCGGCAAACTGGACGGGAAAGATTCTGCACAGGTGGCAGACTATTTTACAGGACTTCAGGATTCAGCTGGTACAATGACTTTATGGATGATCATTGTAGTTGTTTTATCCTTCGGAGTGTGCTCTTTGGGAGTGCAGCGTGGCCTGGAGAAAATCACAAAAGTAATGATGATATGTCTTCTGGCGCTGATCGTAGTGCTTGCGGTTCATTCGCTTACGCTTGACGGAGCGATGGAGGGAGTGAAATTTTACCTGGTGCCGGATTTTGCCGCTATGGCCGAGATCGGAATCGGAAATGTGATCTTTGGGGCACTGTCGCAGGCATTTTTTACATTAAGTATTGGTGCAGGCTCTATGACGATTTTCGGAAGCTATCTTGGAAAGGATAGATCCTTCTGGGAGAATCTCTGCATATTACGATTCTGGATACCTTTGTCGCATTGATGGCAGGATTAATCATTATTCCGGCATGCTTCGCATTTGGTGTGGAGCCAGGAGCAGGCCCGGGACTTGTATTTATTACATTGCCTAATGTATTTAACCAGATGACAGGAGGGAAAATCTGGGGAGCTCTGTTTTTCCTGTTTATGTCCTTTGCCTCCCTGTCTACTGTAATTGCGGTCTTTGAAAATATTATATCCTATTCAATGGACAGAAAAGGCTGGAGCCGTGGAAAAGCTGTTATAGTCAACATGGTGGCAATGATCCTTCTTTCTCTGCCGGCAGTATTTGGCTTCAACATTTTGTCAGGAATACAGCCGCTTGGAGCAGGAACGAACATCATGGATCTGGAAGATTTCATTGTATCCAATAATATTCTTCCACTGGGTTCTGTAGTATTTGTAATGTTCTGCGTGTCCAAATATGGCTGGGGCTGGAAGCGCTTTATTAAAGAGGCGGATACCGGAGAAGGCTGAAATTCCCTGCAAACGTACAGAAATACATGCTGTATGTGATTTCGGCGATTGTAGTTGTGATTTATCTGAAAGGATATTATGATATGTTCAGCCCGAAGGGACCGGTTGTGCTGACCGTGTGGATGCTTGTGAGTCTGCTGGTACTGGGACTTGTAGGATGGATTATATTTGGAAAAAATAAGACGAAATAATAGAGAAATCTTAATAAGAAATAAGCAAAAGAGGAGTGACATAAAATGATAGCAGAAAAAATGAAACCATATGTAAAAAACAATTCTGCAATCCGTATGATGTTCGAGGAAGGCAATCGCTTCGCGCGATTTACGGACCGGAAAATGTATTTGATTTCAGCCTTGGAAATCCAAGTGTACCCGCACCGGATTGTGTTCGTCAGGCCATCATTGATCTGGTAAATGAGGAAGAGCCGACAGTTCTCCATGGCTATATGAGCAATGCAGGATTCGAAGATGTTCGTCAGACAATTGCAGAGTCCCTGAACCGTCGATTTGGCACTTCTTTTGCAGCGAAAAATCTGATCATGACAGTTGGAGCAGCCAGTGGACTGAATGTGGCTTTTAAGACGATCCTGAATCCTGGGGAAGAAGTGATCGTTTTTGCACCTTATTTTCTGGAGTATGGTGCATATGTACGCAATTATGATGGCAACCTTGTGGAAATCTCACCGGATACTACCACATTCCAGCCGAATCTGAAGGAATTTGAGGAGAAAATCACACCGAAGACCCGTGCTGTCATTGTGAATACTCCTCACAATCCGACTGGAGTTGTTTATTCAGAAGAAACAATCAGGAAACTTGCGTCAATTCTGGAAGCGAAGCAGAAAGAATTTGGCACAGTGATTTACCTGATTTCTGATGAGCCATATAGAGAACTGGCCTATGACGGCGTACAGGTACCCTATCTGACAAAATATTATGCAAATACAATCGTAGGCTATTCCTACAGCAAATCCCTTTCTCTTCCAGGTGAGCGTATCGGTTATCTGGTTATTCCAGACGAGGCAGACGGAAGCGAGGAACTGATCGCAGCAGCAGCCATTGCTAATCGTACTATCGGCTGCGTAAATGCTCCATCCTTGATCCAGAAAGTAATCGCGAAATGCGTAGATGCAGAGGTAGATGTGGCAGCTTACGACAAGAACCGCCTTGCTCTTTACAATGGACTGAAAGAACTGGGATTTGAATGTATCAAGCCACAGGGAGCGTTCTATTTATTTGTAAAATCTCCAGTTGCAGATGAAAAAGCCTTCTGCGAAGCTGGCAAAAAATACAATATCCTTATGGTGCCGGGAAGCTCCTTTGCCTGCCCTGGATATGTAAGACTGGCTTATTGTGTATCGTATGACACGATTATGAACTCTTTGCCCCAGTTTGGAAAATTAGCAGAAGAATTCGGGCTGAAAGCATGATTTCTGTGTACCGCAAAATGTGTAGCAGTGAAGGTACTGAACAGTTACAATATGATATATAAAGTACGGTTAAAGATATGCTGTTAAAGCTTAAAGCCTGTTTGAAAAATCAGTAAATGGGAGGAAGTTATGTCCAGTTTATATATCGTAATTCCGGCATATAATGAATCGGAGAATATTGAGAAAACCATTGACCAGTGGTACCCAGTAGTGGAACGTCATAACGATGAGGGAAATTCCAGACTGGTGATTATTAACGACGGAAGTAAAGACAACACCTATGAACTCCTGCAGAAATGCGCTGCTACAAGACCCCTTCTTGTCTCACTGGATAAACCAAACGGCGGTCACGGTCCTACAGTACTTTATGGATATCGTTATGCCATCCGGCAGAAAGCCGATTATATTTTCCAGACTGATTCAGACGGTCAGACGAACCTGACGAATTCGAGCCATTTTGGAACCAGAGGGGCCGGTATGATGCAATAATCGGTAGCCGCGCTGTACGTGGCGACGGAAAATCCAGAAAATTCGTAGAGAATGTTGTATGCTTTCTGCTGAGAATGATCTTCGGTGTAAAAGTTTCCGACGCCAATGCGCCGTACCGCCTGATGAAATCCAGCCTGGTAGCCAAATATATCGACAAACTCCCGGAAGACTTCAACATTCCCAACATTATGTTTACTACATACTTTGTCCACTACAAAGAAAAAGTACAATTCATAGACATCACCTTCAAACCCAGACAGGGCGGAACTAATTCCATCAATGTGAAGAAGATTGTGAAAATTGGCTGGAAGGCTGTGAAAGACTTCTATAAACTGAAGAAAGAATTGTAAGGGTGAAAAGTTCTTTAGGAGGGACGCATTTGGGCAATGTGTATTACTCACTCGCCGGCGCAACGCTCCAGCAAACTAATCGCTAACTGCGACTAATGCGTTCGGGAGAGCCCTCACGCATAAGTCTCCGTAAGCGCTGGATTTCGCCTCCGCTAAGAGCGCGCCTGAAAT